>JAEEGG010017013.1_pt1 | contig 15011 bp, 13 predicted proteins | sample 9134161 | NCBI WGS metagenome assembly JAEEGG01 (sample SAMN16246543, study PRJNA631951) | gut metagenome | biome: gut microbiome; feature: rumen; material: CR-attached | host: Bos | place: Iran: Karaj | collected 2018-10
TGTGGAAAACGGCACGCTCGTCTATACCGACGAACTCGTCGTGAAGGTGAAGAAGGCATTCAACGTCGACCTGCCGAAGCGCGTCGCGTTCGAAGACATCGAAAAGACGGCCGACTTTATCATCAAGAACATCATCGAACCGTTCGCACCGAAAAAGTAAAATTTGGATGTGCTAAAAAATTTGGGTTCGTTGCTGCCGCAGCGAACCCTTTTGCATTAAGCCTTGCAATCTTTTTCCAGGAATTCCTTGTAGGGGATATCCGGTTCCAGGATGTAGTGCCCGTGGTGCTTGCCGCGCTCTTCTTCGGGCGGGAACGCCATGTAGTCGCCGTAGGCCTGGGTCAGGATATTCTTGTACCCGGACGGAATGGGAAACATGTGACCAGCAAATTCAGCCTCGACCGAACTTTCGAAATCCTCTGCATTCCAGGTATTGATTTCCAGCGGTTCGGCCGTGAAGAGCATGATTGACAGCTTTTCCGTTTTCCGGTCGTTGTACATCGTTGCGATTCGCTGGATTTCTTCGAAATCCTTCATGTGGTCGCGATTGTACGCAGCGACGCGCTGCCGGTTCTTTTCGTTTAGTTCCGGGTTGGTCAGGCGCATGAATGTCCCGTTCTCGATGTTGAGACGGTTTATCTGTGCGTAGCGTTCCTGCGCTCCTTCCTCGACAAGATTGTCCAGCGGGAAGATGTCGACGAAGAGTCCCTGGTTCATCTTCTGGTATTTGATGATGGGACTTATTGCGCTGGTGTTCGAATTGCGGACACGCGCATACGATGCGGCGTAGTTGCTGTCCGTATACGGGGTCTGCAAAAAGATGGGGTGTTTGAATTCATCTCCGAGACGGATAAACTTTTCGTAGTCTTCGCGCGGCATGGCTAGATCGGCATCGTCATCCCACGGGATGAATCCTTGGTGGCGAATTGCTCCGAGTAGCGTGCCGCACATGAGAAAGTAGCGTAATTTATGTTTTTTGCAGACCCTGTCGATTTCCAGCATCAGATCTAGTTCGACTGCCCAGATTTTTTTTCTGTGCGAATCAACGAGAAACTCATTCTGGATTTCTTCTTCTAGAAATATTGGCGGAACAATCCCTTCTGCGACAATTCTTTCGGGTTCAGTCATGGTTTACACATCTTTGTAGTCAATTAATGGTTCGCCAATCATTGAGAAATAGGTGTTTTTGTCGAGAAGAGTATGCGGAATGCCGACATCGTTAGGATAATCTCTCCAGTTTTTGCCATATTCTCTATCCAGGATAACTTCCGCTTTGTTTGGACACGGAAACACCTTGCCTTCGAATTCAATGGTTGTAAGAGGATACACATCATCGTGATGTCTAAATCCGTGAAAACCATACATTATTAGATCCCAGTTTCCGAGTCCAGGGACAATTCGAGATGTCGGCTCTAATGAGTAGATTCCGCTTGCCTTCCAGTTTGTTTCATAGTAATCAAAAATTTCTTTCCAGGAGTGTTTTTTTCGCATAAAGGAGATGAATTTGTCTCTGCATGCGAGATACTGTTCTTCAGTTACGTCTTCCTTAAGAAAATCGTTTGGGAAAAATTCAAGATTTCTGGCGTCCCTTAGACATGTTCCGTTGAAAACATGCATGCAATGAGGGGTTCTTACAACTATGTTTTTATTCGGGTTTGCTCGAATGAGTTTGTCGTAATATTCGGAATAGTAACCAGTTTTTTGGCTAGAATCAATCCACAAAAAATTGGAATCTGTCTTTAGAACATGGAGCAACTTATTATAGTCTGAACGTGCCATGGCGATGTCAATGTCATCATCCCAAGGAATAAAACCTTTGTGACGTTTTGCTCCGAGCAAGGCACCTCCTTCAAGGTGCATCTGAATATCGTATGGTTTTAGTAAATCGAGTATATAGCTTGCAAAATTGACTTCGGCAAGTTGAAATTCTCTGAGCACGCCAGAAGCCGGTTTTAACTGACTGATGTTAGTGTGCCGTTTTAAGTAACTAATTTGATATGTCAAATTTTTGTTTTCTTTGACTAGTCGTTTGTATTCTATCCGCTTTTTGAACAAAATCGGATAAAGTGGGCCCAAGCATTTGATGATGATTTTTTTTACGTTCATAGTTATTTGCTCTCGAGATCTTTTTTTATTTGTGATGTGCTGATTTCTGGGGTTCTTGAAAGGTAGACAACTTCGCATTGATCTTTCAAAAAATCAAATTTGCCTTTCCAGTCATCTCCCATTACAAATGTGTCGATGTGATATTCTTTTACGTCAGTTTTCTTTTGCTCCCAGTTTTCTTCGGGAATTACAAGATCTACATAGCGGATGGCTTCAAGAAGCTGCTTGCGCTTTTCGTAACTGAAATAACATTTTTTTCGTTTTGAATTCCAATTAAATTCATCGGTAGACAATGCTACGATAAGATAGTCTCCAAGGGCTTTTGCTCGGCGCAATAAATTTATGTGGCCGTAATGGAGAAGATCGAATGTGCCATAGGTGATAATGCGTTTCATAATTCAAAGCCTATTTGAAAATAACCGTATTGTAGTGTGGAATGCGCGCTTCTTCTGGCGGCAGTTCCTTGTAGTTTCCGTAACGCATTGTTAGAATGTGGTCGGGATTTTGCGGTCCCCAGAATTGGAAATCCCCGATGGTATAGCGCTTGAGCGGGAAAACATCTTCAGGGTACTGCATGCCAATGTCGAACGGGTAAGCGAGAATTTCGCGGTCCGATATGACGGTTTCCTTTTGCTTACGCTCTTCATAGGTTTTTCTGCGATTTTCGAAGTCTTCTGGGGTGATAAAGCCGAGCTTCTTGCGTCGCTCAATATAGGCGATGGCCTGCTCGTAACGGAATTGAGCGAAATCGCCAAGTTTCATCTTTTTTATTTTGTAGAGATCGACACTGATGCCGTGATGAGAATAAAGCTCATCGTGTGGGTAATGTTCGCATTTGCATTCGCTGTTTTGGTCTTTGACATGTGCCCAGTTGTGGAAATAGTTGGGCTCGGATTTTTCATTTTCCAGGAACATGTCTGCCGGGAGTTCTTTGTCGAGAACATCCATTGCTTTGTCATAGGTGTCATCGAACAGGAAAAAGTCGAAGTCATCATCCCAGGGAATGAACCCGCCGTGGCGTACGGCACCGAGAAGCGTGCCGAATGCGATTTCGTAGGGAATGCCGTTCTTTTCGAGGATGGTGGCGATAGTCTTCGCCATATTAAAAAGACGGTCTTGCACCCGTTTGATATCAAAGGGCATTTCCATTATAAAGCCTCCACCATGTCTAGGCTGAAAACCGGGATGTGAAACTTGTCGGCGACAGCCTTGCGCTCGGCGAAGGAGTCGTCTATGAAAATCGAATCGGTGTTGTCGATAAAGTCAATTTTTTTCTGGCTCGGGTCCAGGTGAATAATTCGGTCAAACACCTGGCGAATGCGCAGATTGTCCAGCAAATCGTCGAGCTTGCCGAGTTTCACATCGTCGTGACGCGAAAGAAGCGAAATCTTGATATGCTTGTTGACGCAGCGATACAGAAACGCCATCAGGGCGTCGTTTACAAATTGCTTTTCCAAGTAGATGCAGTCATCAAAGTCGACGAACACTTCGCTGTATTTCAGGTCGAGCTTGTACTTGTTGTCGAGTGCTCGGTCCATTTCCACATCGTAGTTGTTGCGGAGTATGGCTACGGGAATGTCGAACGCGTCGAAAATGCTCATGAGTGCAAAGTTGATTCCCTGCGCCCTGAAGAGAGACGAGGAACCACCGAATCGGCTGGCGACTTCCATAAGTGTCAGCTCTCCATTGGAATCCAGCTTAACTTGATAGAACCAGGCTCCGCGGAATTTTATGGCCTGGTTGATTTTTTCTGCAAATTCGTGGAATTTCTTTTCGTCGGGAACGGGTCTCGTATTGACGCTAATCCCGTTCATGATGCGGTGGCGTTCTCTAGGGGCCGCAACGAGGAGCTTTCCGGAACTGTCCGAAAAACAGTCTACAGTATATTCCTTGCCGGGCAAGTACTCTACTAGGATGCAGCTGGGGTACTGCGTCAGGTGCGACTGCATTTCCACCAGAGAGTTGAGTTTTTTTGCACCACGGCTGCCATAACCGATATCGGGTTTGGCGAATACGGGGAACATGTTTGTCTCACGAAGTTCGTCTGCGGTAAAGAGCCTAGGCGTCTTGACGTAGTCCTGCAGTACCTTGTAGGTCTTGGATTTTGAAAGACATATCTGAGTTGTTTCGGTATCGGGGGCTATGACCTTGCAGCCGAGAACATCTTCGTTCTTTTTTAGAATTTCGATGACGGCGTCCATGGCGGGGTATATCGCGTCGATTCGATTTTCCGCCACGACCTTCTTCATGTCGTCGATGAAACCTGGGTCCGTAATGAAAGGAATCCCGTCGATGTAATTTTCAAAGACGAATTTCCCATGGTCATCGACGGAACTTGCGCCGATAAGGTTGAAGTGCGTAGAGTTCTTGACTGAACGGTAGACTTCTAGTCCGATTTCGGACCCGCATGGGAAAACGAGAATGTTCTTTTTCATTTCGTGATAACTTCGATTACGCGGTCTACGCCTTCTCCATCCAGATCGGCGAACATCGGCAGGCAAAGTACCTGGTCGGCGAGTTTATGCGCTATAGGCAAGTTCTTTGGATCGGCAGATTCCAGCCCCTTGTAGGCACTGAAAGTGCTGATGAGAGGGTAGAAGTAGCGTCGACCGTATATGTTATGCTCCTGCAATTTGGCGTAAAGCGCATCGCGACTCATACCGTATTCTTCGCTGATGAAAATCGGGAAGTAGGCGTAGTTGTGACGCACTCCTTCAACATCCTTGAGGAATCGGATTCCGGGAACATCCTTCAATGCGGTGCGATACTTTTCGGCGATGAACTTTCGGTTGGCGATAGCGCTATCTACTTGCTTTAGGTTTAACAGACCGTATGCGGAACGGATTTCGTCCATTTTGCTATTGATGCCCGGAGCAACAACGGTTGTTTCACCGGCGAAACCGAAATTTTTAAGGAAGTCGATGCGCTTCTTTGTCGCTTCGTCGTGGCAGACGAGAGCGCCTCCTTCGATGGTGTTGTATACCTTGGTCGCATGAAAACTGAGCGTGCTCATGTCGCCAGCTTTCAGAACAGATTCTCCGTCTTTCTTGACTCCGAAGGCGTGGGCGGCATCGTAGATTATCTTGAGGCCATAGATGTCGGCGATTTCCTGAATACGCTTCATGTTACAGGGCGTGCCATAGACATGCACCGGCATAATTGCCGTCGTGTGTGGCGTGATGGCAGCTTCGATCTTTTCGGGGTCGATGTTGCCGGTTTCTTCTTCGACGTCCACAAATACGGGCTTTAGACCATTCCACCAGATGGAATGGGTGGTTGCAACAAAGCTGTAGGGAGTGGTAATGACCTCTCCTGTGATTTTCATAGCCTGCAGGGCCGTAATCAGGGGAAGAGTTCCGTTAGTAAACAGGCTGATGTACTTGACACCCAGGTAATCTGCAAGGGATTTTTCAAGTTCCTTGTGATAAAACCCATTGTTGGTGAGCCATTTACGGTCCCAAATGTCGTCTAGCATCGCCTTGAATTCGTCCAGATTGGGGAGAAGCGGCGATGTGACGGTAATCTTGTTGCTTTCGTTCATATTTGGTAATTTAGAATTATTTTTTCTTCCTGCGCAGAAACTCTAGCAGTTCTTCGACGGTTTTTCTGTTAAAAAACCAGTTGCTGACTGCATAGTAGGCCGCTCCGGCAGTAATCCCTAGGATCAACTGAAGCAAGTAGTTTTTTTCAGGAAGAGCCTTGGTTACACCGAGGCTAATTGCTCCCATTATCAGGGAGTTCAATAGTGTGGGAATGTACATTTTCAGCTGGGTGAAAAGACCCGCGTTGAGTAACTTTCCCGAGTAGTACGTGTTTACCGCAAGGCCAAAGCTGGTGCTCACCCATTGGCCCAAGCACATGGCGATAATTCCGTGGGGCAGCGTTATGCAAAGTATGGTGATTCCTGCAATTTTCTTGATGATTTCAAGTTTCAGGAATAGGTCCGAACGTCCCAAGACCTGCAAGATGTTCAGGTTGATTGCGTGAACAGGGTGCCACATTTGGGCAATGCAAAGAATCTGCAGAATGAGGATGACTTCGACCCATTTTTCGGTAAGAACCAGGAGAATGAACGGCTTTGCAAGTGCAGCGAGGCCGATCATGAGTGGGAATATGACTAAGGTAGCCATGTTGAGGAACTTCAGATATCCGGTTCTCAACTTTTCATGGTCGTCCTGGATCTTGCTTAGCACCGGGAAGGTGACTCTTTGGAAGATGCCTGTAATGTTGCTCGAAGGGAAGTTGGCGAAGTGGTTTGCTCGGCTGAAGTTTCCAAGGGTGGCTGCCGCAAAAACCTTACCTATAATCAGGTCGTAGACGTTATTGTATATGGTGTTTATAAGGCCAGAAAACAAAAGCTTGGAGCCAAAGCCAAACATGTTCTTGAACGAATCTTTGTTGAAAAAACTCTTTGGACGCCAACGGACTAAAACCCAGAAAAGAACGACACTAGAAGATGTTGTCGCCATTTGTTGAACGACCAGCGACCAGACGCCGAGTCCATTGTAGGCGCAGACAAGTCCTGCGATTCCACCGACAATAGCTCCCGAGAGGGAAATCTTTGCAAGCATCCTAAAATTCAGGTCGATGGTCAGGTTTAGGCGCTGAATGGATCCGAATGCCTGAATGACGAGGTTTATGGCGAGAACTCGGAGAATATCCGCGAGTTCCGGCATGTTGTAGAATTGGGCGGCAAAGGGGGCTGCGAGGAAAATGACGCCGTAGCAGGCAGCAGCCATGAAAATATTGAAAAAGAAGACCGTTGCCTTGTCGGCTTCGTTGCGGTCCGGCTTGCGTATGAGGGCGTTTCCGAATCCGCTGTCAATGAAGGTTTGGCTTACCGCCATAAAGATGGCTAGCATGGCGATCATGCCATAGTCATTGGGCGTCAAAAGCCTTGCGAGAAGGATCCCGAACAGGAACTGTACGCCTTGTGTCGAAAATCTTTCTATGGCGCTCCAGACGACTCCTTTGAATGTTTTTTGCTTCAAAGACATAAGCGCCTTAAATATAGAATTATATGTTTTCGTCAATCCATTGGATTCGGCGTTCTATCCATGCTTTTAGGGTGTCTACGGCCTCTTGGTAACTATCGTATTTTCGCATGAGGGGCCAGTCCGTATTGTTTCCTAGCGTGGGCCATATCTTGAATTCGTTTAGGGATGCCTTTGAAAGCCTGTTAGATGTAGAATCGATGGAATCTAGGATGGATACAAATATCGGATGGTTGTTCTCCCAATAATTCCTTATCCGCGCTTCGTAATCCTTGTTCTTGAACAAGAATCGATCCCATCCGTATTTGCGGATTAGCCATTGTTCGGGACCGCTTTTTTCGTCTCTCGAATTTCCGTAGCCCAGGTCGAAATCCCATACGGGGCCCATCTTTAGGGGATTGTCCTTTTCCCAGGTGATAAAGATGCTTCGTCGGTGCCCATCGATGTTCTTTGTGAATTCTTGAATCCAGTAGTACCTCACAAAGTCGTCGATGTCGATCCATTGGGCGATGCTGTCCAGCTTGTAGATGTTCTTGGATTGCAGAAAGCGTTCGAAGTCGTTAATGTGGTTTTCAAGAAGGTTTTGTGAGCTTGCGCTGGGTTCTTTTGGCTGGCAGAATTTAAAAATGTAGCCTAGGCTGGAGGTGAACATGACTCCGTCTGTAGAGGTGGCCGATGTTTTTTCGAAGAGGAAACTGGAATCGTTCTTGGGAATGTTTACGCGGCTTTGGGATACCTTGACGTGCTCGACTAGAAGGTATACTCCTAGGTATTGACGATTCAGGTATAGTTCGACAAAATCGCACTTGGGAAAGTAATCGTCGAAAAGTTTTCCTGCCAACTGGTAGGTAATGTAGTTTTGCAGCATGGACTTGTCGCGAAAGTTGGAAATCAAGTCCCATTCCTTGTCCTTAGGCATCCCTAGCATAGAGACCTTTTCGTCCAGCTTAATCTTGTAGCCGTACTTCGTCATCACGAAACTGGAGTTGCCTCGCCCTTTGATGGTAAGGGAGAGAATTTGGCTAGAAGGTCCGCTTTCCCCGTAGAACTGCAGATGCGCGGGGACCTTTGTTTCCTTGTTGTTAATTTGCATGAAATCGTCTGTTTCGATTACCAGGCGCGGCAAGCCTGCATACGGGTATTCGGAATCGTCTAGTGGCAAGTAGGCGGATTCGGAATCGGTAGATGCGTTGTCGCTCCAGGTTCCACAGGAGCTACAGAAAAAAACAAAAAAAAGAACGGAAATTACCAATAGAAGCTTCTGGAAAGGACGCTTCATGGTGAATCTTCTACTTCTTTAAAGATTCCAGGTCTTTTTTGATTTGGGTTGTGCTTATTTCTGGTGTGCGTTCCAGATACACTACTTCGCAAGAATCTTTAAGGAAGTCAAATTTGCCTTTCCAGTCATCGCCCATGACAAAGGTGTCTACGTGATATTCCTTGACGTCGCTTGTTTTCTGGTCCCAGGATTCTTCGGGAATGACTAGATCCACGTAGCGGACTGCTTCCAATAGCTGTTTACGTTTCTCGTAGCTGAAATAGCATTTTTTCTGCTTCTGGTTCCAGTTGAATTCGTCGGTGGAAAGGGCTACGATGAGATAATCTCCTAAAGCCTTGGCGCGCTTCAGTAGGTTAATGTGTCCGTAATGTAACAGATCAAAAGTGCCGTATGTGATTATCTTTTTCATGATGTGCCATAATATAGATAAACGTTGTCGTATTTCCAACCAACCTGGCCTGCAGGATAGTCCTTTTTTTTTAAATTGTAGCTGTATATTGCTGTGAATCGATATCGTTCGTTGAGAATAATTCTTGTTTGTGCTCTAGCCATGGCCTTTTTTGGCCATGCCCGCGAATCTGTCTTGCCGGTTCGCGCTCCCGAAAGCTATGCCCTGTTTGGAGGCTTGGCAGAACTCCGTGACGATGTCTACAGCGCAGATTTGAATGTGGCGGGGGAGTATGCCCCTTGTACTTGCTTTGGCGTTTATGGTGATTTCTCTTACCGGCTCCTGAGTTACGAATACGACCTCATGTTCCATGACCAGCGTCATGAGGCGCTGAATTTGCGTGTCAATGGTCTGAATGAATCTTATTTGGGCATGAAGTTAAAGCCGTTCCCATTTTTTGGAATTGATTTCAATTGGCGATTTCCTCCCCGCGAAGGCTCTAGGGTGAACCGTTTTCATCGTCTTGGAATATCTCCGTTCGGTCTGTTCAATTTTTCTAGAAACATGACTTTGGGGGCTGCGCTGGAATATTTCAGGTTCCTTGAAAAACAGGATTTTCAACCGGGCGACGAACTAGGCCTCAAGGGGTCCATTTCGTGGAAGTTGCTTTGGGACCGAGATGATTATTCCGGCTGGAAATTCGATTACGTTTTCCTGTACCGCTGGCGCATTCAGGAATCCGAAAACCTGCATATGGATAAGCCCTACCGTAAAATGAAAGACTTGGAGCGCGGATTTAGGATGCGTGTGGATGCTGCCCGCTATTTCCCCGTATTTAAGAATTCTCTAGGTGTCGCTCTCTTTTATGAGATGAATCGCGGTTACTTGTTTGGAATGGAAACGGGTCACACTTTAGGGCTTTATGCAAAGTTCATGTTCCTATAAGGCAATCTTGATCGGTAATGGTACCATGGGGCAGCGGCACAAGCAGCTGTTCGAAGAAGATAGTGTTGAATTCGTCGGTGTCGCCGATACCTCGGCCGAGGCTACCGCCTTGTTCAAGCAAATTAAAACTGGCGAGCTTAAGCCTGACTTTGCCGTCGTTGCATCTCCTGCCGTAACGCACGACGAATACGTAAAGAAATGCATCAAAATGAAGCTCCCGGTGCTTGTGGAAAAACCGGTGTCGGTATCTGGGGAGGATGCTCTGGAATACCAGAAACTTGCCTTGAAACGCAATGCGTTTGTCTTTGTCGGACATTCGGAACGCTACAACCCGGCAATTGAAGAATTTACGAAGACTGATTTTTGCAAGGAAATGCAGGATTGCTTGAAATCCTGGTATCTCCAAAAGCCAGATGTGTTTCCGATTTGTTTTAAGTTTACGCGAACGCACGGTTTTTCGCCGCGTAACCGCGATGTCTCTGTGGAATACGATTTGATGATTCACGACGTGGACTTGCTTTGCTCCTTTGTAGATAAGAACGCCATGTTGTACAAGTCGCTTCAATGCGAGGAATTATCGGATGACCGTGTTCATGCTATTTATGATTTCAGAACATTTAAGGCTGAATTTATTGCCGACCGTAATTGCGCTAGCGACAGTCGCACGGTAGAAATTTCGATGAACGGCCGTTCCGTAACACTGGATTTGGGGGCCTATCGGAACGGCAATCCGGCGTATGCATTGCAAAAGGAACACGAGGCTTTTCTAAATTATTTGAACTCTTATAAGAATTCGGCGAAAGATGAAGATTCCGCATACGATTGGTATCGTGGCTTCTATGACGCTTGCTATGCGGTCGTACTAGTTGCTTTGATCGGTGAATTGTACAAAAAGGGGAGAACGAATGAAATTGATGCAAAATAAGTTTGTACCGGCGTTTCTTTTGTTTTGCGCAGCGTATGCCCTTGCCTATATTCCGGGCGAGTCGGGCTTTGTATCGCTCGAAAATGAACACGGTATTTGGGGAAACCCAGCCGGCCTTGCCGCCTTTGATTCCAAGGGAGCCCTTGTCAGTTACGATTATGACAATGCAATCAAGAACTTTCGTATCGGTGGAAATCTAGAGCATTGGGCTGCCAGTTTTGACTATACCCAAGGTCCCAATCGCCTTGACATTTCTCGATGGAGCCTGACTCATGGAAATGCCCTTTGGAATCACGTGATTTTTGTGGGCGAACGTCTTAATGCGACTCGTACGGCGCATTACAGCGGTACGGAGTGGAGCTTGGATTTGGGCTTGATGTTGCGTCCGTTGTCGTTCCTTTCTCTTGGCTATTCTTGCGATAATGCACTATATGTTGGCCCGCAGGCCCCCGATCGCTTGCAGAACTTGGGGGCTACCTTGCGTCTTGGCCCACTTATGAGTGTGAGCTACGATGTAGAAGATTTTGAAAACCATCGGTTGCTTATAGAACTTGGCCTGTATGGTGTTCGTTGGGGACTTCGTGTTCCTTTGCATGGTGATGATCAATATCGCCTTACCTTTTCTACCAGTTTGGGTGGTTACAACAATGTGGCCTTGCATGTGTACGATGATCTTTTGCCCAAGGGAGGCGCCTGGGGTTACCATAGTGCCCGCAATCCGAACGCCTCTTTGAGTGCGCAGATTATCCGTGTCCCGCTGGATATGCAAGTCTCTGAAACCGAAGATGAATATTCGTTTTTCCGCAAGAGTTCCATTAGCATTTGGCATGTGCGGAACTTGTTTGAACATATGTTGCGCGATCCGGCCTGTGGCCTCGTGATTCTTGATTTCTCAGGTTACAAGGGCAATATCGGAATTTCAAGTGAAATCGACCGTTATGTCAAAAAGCTTAGGACTCGCGGCAGCAAGGTCGTCGCCTACATGGATGATATTCGTCCCGCTGTGCTGCTGGCATCTGCGCATGTGAATCGCATTGTGGTGGAACCCTCGGCTCATATGAATTGGCGAGGTCTCGGCGGAAACATTCTTTTCTATAAGGGGCTGTTCGATAAGCTGGGAGTGAAGGTGGAATTCCTGCGTCACGGCAAGTACAAGTCTGCCGTTGAACCTTACATTGCAGATTCCATGTCGGCTGAATCTCGCGCAAACTTTGATACGTTGTATAGCGATTTGTGGACTTCTTTGCAGACCTACATTTCCATGCGTGGTGTAGGGGCCCAAGTGTCGGCTGCCAAGGCGTACGAACATCTGGATTCGCTCGCATCAGAGCCGTTGGTAACCGCTTCTGCGGCAAAGCGTGCTGGCTTGGTGGACACCCTGCTCTATTTGGACCAGGTGCCTACCTATGCACTCAAGACCTTCTTTGGTATTGATTATCCCAATGCGGCGTATCGCACTTGGTATCCGACGGACAAGAAGATTTTCAACGAAAGCTGGGCTCCGCGTGCAAAGATTGCTCTTCTCAATATCGACGGTACCATCGATTCCCGTATGGAACGCTCAGTGCTTGAATCGATTCGCAAGTTGCCTTCGACCGGTGCCGAAGCCTTGATTGTGCGCATTTCTTCGCCGGGGGGCTCTGCGATTGCTTCCGACAAGATTTGGGCGGCGCTCCGCAATGTTAGCGAGCAGGGGATTCCGGTTGTTTCTAGTATCGGTTACATGGGTGCTTCGGGCGGCTACTTCATCGCCTGCGCCGGTGACAAGATTCTTGCGGAACCGATGTCCATTGTGGGTAGCATCGGTATTTACGGCGGTAAAATCGATGCTTCTGGTCTTATGGAAAAAGTCGGCCTCAAGGCCGAAACCGTCAAGACGCATGAATATGCCGATGCGACGACCTTTACGCGCTCCTGGACGGACCGCGAAAAGGCCGCATTGCAGGCGTACATGGATGAATTCTACGAGCGCTTCACTGGGGTTGTTTCTAAGGCTACGGGAATTCCGCAGGCTACCGTCGATACCGCCTACGGTGGCGGTCGCGTCATGATCGGTATCAAGGCGCAAGCCGCAGGGCTTGTCCACGGCCTCGGCGGAATCGACGACGCCATCACCGTCGCCAAGCAACTTGCCGACATCGGCGAAAACACTGATATTGATTTGCAAGTGCTCGGCTCCGGCCATTCGCTTACGCTTCCGACTCCGGGTACCAAGATGCTTTACCAGTTGTCCGACTGGACCGACTACATTTACGATTTGAGTCGCCCGCAGCTTTGGGCGGTCGAACCTGCGCTATTTGAACCGACTTTGTTAGGTATTGAATAATGTTTTATATCGTCCTTACGGTTTTAGGTTGCTTGGCCATTTCGGCGTTCTGTTCGGTGACAGAAGCGTCGTTTTATAGCATGCCTCCAGCCACAATTGAGCAACTGCAAAAACAGAAGAAGTTTACGGCCCGCTACATTGTGCATGTCAAGGAAAATATTGACCGCTATATAGCCTCGGTGCTGGTGGTGAATACGATTGCAAATACCGTGGGCGCATCGCTTGCTACGGCTCTGGCGGTAAAAAATTTGCCGCCGCTTGGGCAGGTCTCGCTCCCGATTATTCTCACGGTGCTCATTCTTTTGTTCGGTGAAATTACGCCGAAAACGCTCGGCGTCAAGCAGGCGAAAATTGCAGCCCCTTTGGTCGCGGTACCTTTCTATTACATCACAATTGTCCTTTCGTGGACGGGTATTATTTGGCTTTGTCTTACGCTGACCAAACATTGGACGCGTGAAAAAGAAGACAAGAAGGATGTGAGCATCGATGACATCAATAGTCTGGTGAGTCTCGGGCTCCGCGAAGATGTCATTGACCGCCAACAGTCCTTGGTTATCAAGAATATTTTGGCGCTAAAGTCTGTGCCGGTGCGTAAGGTGATGACGCCGCGTCAGGTGGTGTTTTCGCTGAAGGCTGATTCTTCTATCGGCGAAACTTTGGATGAGCGCGGCAACTGGCCCTTCTCCCGTGTGCCGCTTTACGAGAAGGAAAAGGACAACTGGATTGGTATCGTTCTCCGCCGCGATGCCTATAACAAGCTTGCTGAAGGTCTGCGCGATGTAAAACTTCGCCAGATGATGCGCCCGTTACAGCTGATTCCCGATAGCCTTACTTTAGACAAACTGTTGCTCCGGTTCTTAAAGCAGCGTGGGCATGTGGTAGGTGTCGTCGATGAATGGGGTGCCATTGCCGGCATCGTCAGCCTCGAAGACGTTCTCGAAGAAATCCTCGGTCGCGAAATTGTCGATGAATACGACGAAAACGTGGACCTTCAGGAAACTGCCCGCCGCCGCTCCAAAGCCCTTGCTCGCATTCGCCAACAAAGCAAGATGCAAAAGGACATTGAAAAATAGATTCTGCTATGACTCCTGCAAAACCGAATTACTTCCCGGCTCTTGATGGCCTACGACTCCTTGCAAGCGTTAACATTGTGATGCTTCATTTGGGTTCCTCCTCGGCCCTCAACTATATGTCCGATTACAAGTGGATTATGCCCATCGTGAATGCGCCCGCCTTTGCGGCAGGCATCTTCTACGTGCTCGCGGGCTTCCTATTTGCAAGCAAGTTTAGCGATCCGGAACGCCAAATCCCCGTAGTCCCCTTCATGTTCAGTCGCATTGCAAAGCTTTACCGCCTGCACTTCTTCATGACGCTCCTCATGTTCATCGTGCTCGTTTTCAAGTTCAGCGGTTACACGCATCTGCCTGCCTTAAATGAATTTGGAGACTGTGCGGCGGCTGGTCTTGCCAAGATGACACATCCGTGGCGTAGTCTGTTTTTGCATCTGTCCCTTACCTGGTCTATCGTGCCTGATTTGGGCATGAAGTTGAATGAACCTTCCTGGTCGCTTACTAGCTTCTTTGTGTGCTACGCCGTAACGCCCTGGTTTAGCCGTTGGCTCTTTAAGCAAAGTGACCGTACGCTCTGGGTGCTTTTTGGAACGCTCTTTATTCCGGGTATTCTGTGGGCTACTCTTTTCGGCCTTTCCGACAATCTCTGGTTCGACAGTTACGATGCCAAATACCGTTTCTTCCACATTTTTGCGCCCGTCCGTATTTTTGAATACCTGTTCGGCATGGTGCTCTTTAGGCTCTTTAAAGAAGGCCACTTTGATTTCCTCAAGCGAAACTTTGCAAGTGGTATCGCTCAATTCGTGATGCTTGCCGCCATTTATGGCAGCCTCTTCCTGATGCGTCCGGAACTGAATCCCGGATTCAACTATTTCTTCCACCATTCGCTCCCGATTTTACTGTACGGCCTTTTCTTGGTCTCGCTGCTCACGGGCAAGGGCTTCATGGCTCGCTTTTTCTGCATCGGAATTGTCCGTA
>JAEEGG010017015.1_pt1 | contig 15009 bp, 7 predicted proteins | sample 9134161 | NCBI WGS metagenome assembly JAEEGG01 (sample SAMN16246543, study PRJNA631951) | gut metagenome | biome: gut microbiome; feature: rumen; material: CR-attached | host: Bos | place: Iran: Karaj | collected 2018-10
TATAAGTCTTAATGACCTTGAGCTGCCTATTCTGGCCGAACAAAAAGCCCGTTTTGAAACGCTTGGCATTAAGGTATTAGTGTCTTCTCCAGAGGTGGTTGATATATGCTTTGATAAGTATAAGACGACGCAATGGGTGGAATCACTGGGTTTGAAGGCTTCTAAGACATTTGTCAAATTAGCCGATGTCAAGGCTGCTTTGAAGGCAGGTGAAGTTTGTTTCCCATTGTTTTTGAAACCTAGGTGGGGTTCTGGTTCTTTGGGACTGGAAACGGTCGAAGACATGGAAGAACTTGAGGTAGTATATGGCCTATTATATACGAAAATCAAAAAAACCATTCTTGCTACAGCATCCGTGGGAGATGAGTACATCATGATTCAAGAAGAATTAACTGGTCCTGAGTATGGATTAGACGTTATTAATGACTTGGAAGGAAATTATGTAGCTGTTTCTGTAAAGCAAAAACTTGCCATGAGAGCAGGAGAGACTGATAAAGCAATTACGGTTGATTTGCCGGAAGTTCGAAAAATTGGTGAGATTATAGGCCGAAATTTAAAGCATATTGGTAATTTAGATGTAGATATCATGCAAAGAGCCAATGGCGATTATTGTGTGTTAGAGTTGAATCCCCGTTTTGGCGGTGGTTTTCCGTTCAGTTATGAGGCTGGAGTGAATTTGCCCAAGGCTATCATTGAGTGGCTCAAAGGGAATCCTGTTGATACCTCTATGCTTGTCCCTCAATATGGGAGGATGTTTGCTAAGAATGATTATTTGGTGGAGATAAGGTGAGTTTTTCTGTCCTTTTCTCTTGAAAGAAATCGAAGATTAGCTACGCTGAATGCAAAGCATTTCGACGAAGTCAAAAGGACCAATTTTGCGAAAGCCGAATGCAGAGTCGAGCTCGCTCGAACTATGCTGAGGCAAAGCAAAATCAGCGAAGCTAAAAGTTCAAGGCCAACATCATCGGACCAGCCGCACAAAGCGGACGTAATCCCCCGCCCTTAGGGCACTCCCTTAAAGGGGGAAGTCCGCCATGTCGGCCGTGGCCCGCGCACCCAGCCCAGTGGAGGGCGGGCAATCCCGAGTATGGATTATTCTGATGAGGCTTATTTAAGAAGGAATATCTTACGGGATTTTTTTATTTTTGCAGTTTGTAAATAGTAAATCGAACAGCCCAGGGATGTCTTGTTTGATTTTTGATGTTATGTGGCTGCGATGGTGTTGGCGAAGGTGGGGGAGATAAAAGAATAGATAAGAAGGACAGTGGGAGGATTTGAGGGTGATTGTTTTGGTGTGGGGGGAGATAATTGTTTATTAGTTTATGTGGAATTGAGTGCAAGCAAAGGGATTGCGTTCCGTATGAGGAGGAAGGGATTTTAGAATTGCTAATTTGATAAAAACAATAATGAATGTGATTTAGCAGTTTTGCGTTAATTTGTTGTGATATTAGTGGGGGCGTGCCTGTGAGGCGGAGGAATTTTAGAACTACGAATTTATGGATTATACTGATTTAATATAGTAAAGATAATATGGTAGCAGTATACAATTTTGCAGAATCTTTACGACGGATAGATTCCATTCTGTCATCAAATATACCTGAGAAAGCTGCTAAAGCAATCCCTAGAGAGGAGGATATAGATTTTTCGGTGGTCTTTTTGACTCAGGCAACAGTGATTCATGTGAACTTTGAAATAGTGCCTAATATATGGCACCCCGTGGACAAAAAGTTACACCTTCCTGTTATACAGAGTTTTGTCTCAGAAGCGATTCGTATTGGAGGCTCAAGCAGTTGTTGCAGGGACATTAAGGTGTCAGATATATGTTTAAAGTTAGTTTATGACACTTCACTAAAGACAGAACTAAATGAAGCCATGGATGATGCTGCACGCATAAGGACATTGGCGATGGTGGTGTCAAAGAAGGCCAAACAGCGGGAGTATCCAACGATAAAAGCATCTTTAGGGATGGACTATGGCTCAGTATCCATGCTTCCAGTCAATATTAACAACAACAGATTCCCAAGGTTTATATGGATGGGTGATGCTATAGATAGAGCGAAACAATATGCCGAAGATGCTGATGATGAAATAGTGATCAGTAATATTGTTTGGAAGAATCTGACAGAGAGCAACCGTAAGCTTTTTGAATCGGATAATCTGTCGTTTTCAACCTACCGCGGTAAAATAGTGAATATAGCAATGAATAACTGGGTCGCAAAATAACAACAGTGTTATGAAGAAGATAAAGTTTGATTTGAACGGTGATAATCGACCGTATGTTGAAGGATTGGAAGATGCAAAAGAATCCATGTTCAAAGATCAGTATGAACAGTGCATCCTTCTTATCGATGCCTACCTGAAAGGGGTTAAAAGCATGCAAGAAACTCCTGCGGCACTCCGTAACAGTGTTGACAACAATAATAATATTATTGTGTTTGATGGCGGGCGTGGAACTGGGAAAACTTCATGTATGCTATCAATGGCAAACATGCTAACATCAGAGAATCATGAAATTATTTGTCAGGGCGCAAAATACGTGGCAAGGACAAAGTTTCATACAATCCCGATGATAGACCCCTCTTTCTTTGATGAAGAACATAATATCTTGTCTCTGTTTATTGCCAGATTATATAGTGTTTTTCAGGAAAAAGAAGAGACAGGCTGCCCTTCTGACGGAAAAGGGAATCAATATCGGAATGATTTGATGAAGATGTTTGTAAAAGTTCAGCAGAACTTACGAAGCATGTTTGGTGACAAGAAAGTCAAGGACGGTATGGAGTATTTGGTGGACGTGGCGGCTTCAGTGGATATCAAAGAGAATATACGGAAACTGGTTGATCTTTATTTGAAATATTGCGGTAGTGAAGATGGTATTTTATTGTTGTTGATTGACGATATAGATATCGACAGTGTTCATGCTTACGAGATGTGTGAACAGTTGCGTAAATACTTTATGCAACCGAATATCATCACTTTGATGTCGATGAAGATAGAGCAACTAGCCGGCATCATACAGCGTCAATTCACTGAAGAGTATCTTATTGTTGATGATAGATATTCCTTTAGGAGATATTCAAGGGTTACGATTGACGAAAGAAATGAAATTTCTGAGCGAGCAGAACGCTATTTGGCAAAACTTCTTCCTGCCCATCAACGAATCTATATGCCGTTGCCTTCTGAATATATGGATGCCGTGCCCGTGTTTAGTGACAACGAGAAGTGGGGTTACAATTTGTCGGACGGTATCAAGATAAAGCAGGTTATCCCAGAGCTTATTTTTCTTAAAACCAGATTCCTTTTCTATAACAGTGCCAAGAGGGTTAGCTATATTGTACCGAGAAATCTGCGCGATATGCGGCAAATGTTTAAGCTGTTGTTGCAAATGAAGGATTATGCCGAGTCTGGTGAAGTGACACCGAATTATTATAACAAGGAAATGTTCCGCCAGTATTTTTACAACGACTGGTGTGATATCAACTTGACAGAGGAGTATAAAGATTATGCTGACGATGTAAAACGGGTGCAAAATGTAGAGGAACTTAATTATATAGTGCTTCGTATATTGGATGAAATCACTGAATCGAGTCTGAAAAGCAGGACAGGTGATGATACAGTGGAGAGAATTATTAGTCCCGCTAATACACCCTTTAATATATCCGTGGGCGATGTCCTCGCAATTATCCGCTTGACACAGCGAACAAAAGTGGGTGAGGATATCAGGAAGTTCCTATTCTTCCTGAAATCATTTTATAGCATTCAACTATATCATGCCTACGATACCATCTCTTCGTCGAGTGAGAAGGATAAAGAGCAGGAGAGAGCGAATCTGTTGATACAGAAACCGGAACACGATGTTGTGTGGAATGAATATGAGGCTATATTAGGTGGTAGTGTTTTTTGCACCGATTTGGATGAACTGATACCACAGGATTTATTTTCCAATAAGATTTCCCGTAGTATTATTTCTTCAGTTAATTTTGACGGACTTTTTGAATTATGCCTAAATGATTGGCAGAAGGCCAGGGAGCAGAATCTGATAAGACTAGCGGAATTCTTGATGCTGACCATTTATTATGATGGTAGCAAAGAACCATCCACACAATTGACCTTTCGCAGTTCTCCAGAATTATGCTATGATGAATTTTCTATTCATACAGACTTATACTTTGACCTTGGCGCTTTATTTTTCAATCTGTGCAGGGTTGAACGCTGTTTTAATAGATTTCAGGTTTTGCCACATGGTAAAGCATTCCTTAATAAGCTGAAAACGGAAAGGGCTGATGGTCGCGACCCCCTCTTTAATGATATGAGAGAGATAACATTGCAGAACCGTCATAAAGAGTGGAAAAGCAAGGAAGAAAAATGGCTGTCGTTCTGTTGTTTCCGCAATATGGAGATTATGGAGGACCTTTTGGATACAGTTAGGGCAAAAGAGTATGACGAGGGATTGGACAGTTATGACCTGCTCCACAATTTCTTTGTTGCAGTAGCTAGTTATAGCATCAAGTCCTACGACCGTTATGATGATGACAGAACGGGCGAGGAGGACAAGCCTTACACCATCCATTTTGAGTTTTTCAAGAAGTTTGCCGAGTTGATATCTTCAGAAAATGCTGCTGTGAAAGACCATTTTATGAGTATTTTCAATACACCAACAATTAAGAATCCTTTTGAAGACGGTTTCGATGTCATCAATAGAAATTCATAAGCAGAAGGAACTTCAGTTGTGTCTAAGGGCACTCTTGCTAAGGGCTGACTGTACACCATTAATACTGCAATTGGTGAATGGCGGTTGTAGTTCGGATTCGCCAATTATTAAACCAATAGACTTGGTTCAACTAATGCGAGATGAATCCAGAGTGGATGAGCAGTATACCATAGATCAGCTATATGGTATGGTGGAAATGCTGACCACGCTTTGGATGAAAGAAGACGTATTGTCTGGAAAACTGAAATACTCCACGAAACCTTCGATTTACAATGCATTGCTCCATTTTGTGGATCAAGATACTTTGAGACTGAAAGACAACACTAATGTTGTATGCCATTGGGAAGACATCCTGCGCTGGCATACACTTAGTTCTGCCATTGGAGAGGATTTGCTGGTTTGTGCTTTCTTGGCCTCATACGACCAAAAGAATGTTTTAGCAACCGCACCAAGAAATGATTTCGCTTGGCCATCGTATATCAGAACAGATGACCCTACACTGGAAACCATGTTGGAGATGCCATTGGCTGACATACACGCCCATCTTAAGGGATCGTCGCTCAATTTCGACATCAACTGGATATGTTTGATGAATCATATCACTGATCGGAAGGAACAATTCAATGTATTGACGCAATTTACACAAGGCCATCACTACAATAGAAAAGATTCTGAGGGGCTCTATCAAAAAGCTGTTGTTGCAGCTGCTATTCGACTCTTTCTCGAACAACAAGAGCATGATGATACTGTTTATTCGATGAATGATTTGAAGGGGGTACTGAATCTTTATCCCGACGGCAGCATCTTGAATAAAATTGCGGAATTGCAACAATCGATTGAAACTGCGTTGAATACATACGGGAAACTATATGCCAATGATAAGACTGGCGATACTGCTCGCTTTGACTATGCTATCAGAGATGGTGTAACCGTTCCTCGCGGCAAGGAAGAAATGTGTGCTTACAGTCTGTTGTCAGGTGAACGCCACATTTTATATAGTACATTTGCGAACATTTATAAAGGAACATACCATGATGGGCAAATTGCCACGTTATTGTATGTCTATTTGCTTATCAAGAACGAAATACGTCACGAAATAAGTCATCTCAACGATACTGTTGGTTTTGCCAATTTCAATGTCTATGAGAAACGCAAGCTTATTTTTGCGAATACCATCCCCGAGTATAAAAAGGCTGCTATTCATCTGGCCGTGGCCAGTTTCTTTAGTGAAAGCCCTGACGGAAGCAGGTATCATGAGACCCGTATTACCCCAGAGGTTAGTGAAAAAGGAAAAAATAATGCGGTAGACAAGAATATAGAGGAGATAGACTATAATGATAATGCAATAGAGGACAACATGTTCAGGACTTGTAACGATGCAAATAGTTTGCATTGGATATATCGTTATATCTATCACTTTATCAAAGAGAAGGATGATACAGAAGAAGATGTTTTAGATGTAGTACCAAGGCATAATTCGTTGAGAAATAAGGTAAAAGAGCAGGCGTTGGGTATTTTTGATCTGAGGAATTCGTTGCAAATGAATAAGCGTAACGAGTATTACGCCGATAGGATTGTGGGCATCGATGCAGCCAATAGTGAAATAGTAGCTCGTCCAGAGGTCTTTGCGCAGGCGTTCCGATTTCTTAGAAGACATACAATTAACCATCAGCGAAACAATGGCCCAGCCGACCTTGGTATTACTTACCATGTGGGCGAAGACTTTATGGATATTGTGGATGGTCTGCGGGCTGTGGATGAAGCCATTCTGTTTCTTCAATTGGAAAAAGGAAACAGAATAGGCCATGGGCTTGTTTTGGGCGTGGATGTTGAAAAATATTACCAACTCCGTAATCACACGGTAGCATTGTCGCTCCAAATGCAAATGGATAATGCCGCATGGCTATGGAAGCGATTAACACAAATGGGTACATACCATAAATGCAGAGCCGAACTAGAGCATCGTTTTGGTAGATGTTTCAGAAGAATATATCCGCAGTATGGAGGGACCCCTAATATTGATTTATACTATAGTAGTATGCTGTTGCGAGGGGATAACCCTAGCTGCTATGATGCGGATGGAAATATAAGTAATAGTTATGACGATGTAACGGAGTGGGGAAATAAAGCTTTGGTAAGGTCAAAGGTATGTGACGAAGCCCGAACACAGAGAGAGGCATGCAAGCTTTATCATCTTTATCATTATTGCAAAGAAGGAAAACTGAACGGTCGTGTATATGCTACATGGGAGGTAGACAAGGAAATGTGCCAGGCAATATTCGAGGTACAACAAACCTTACTTCAAGAAGTGGAGGATTTGGGTATTGCCATAGAATGTAACCCTACATCCAATTTTAAAATTGGAGAAATTGACCGTTATGACCATCATCCTATTACTAAATTCAACACCATAAACCGTCATAAACAATATCCTAGGCATGACATTTCGGTTTCCATCAATACCGACGACAAAGGTGTGTTTGCCACTTCGATTGAGCGCGAGTATGCCTTAATTGCTCATGCGCTTATTCGCAAATTTAGGTATGAAAGTGGCGATATAAAAAGCAGTGATGTTTATGAGTGGCTTGATAAAATCAGACATCATTCAATCGAACAGCGCTTTGACAAAGCTGTTCATTTTCAAGACCCTCCAGAGCGGAATTCTTTCATAGAACTGAAAAATCAAATACGCCAAGAAGTCGTTGACGACATTCGTAGCCAAAGAGTACTAGACCGAATAAGGACGATTCTTAGTATTTTGTTTGGTAAGAAAGATAATGGCAAACCGAGAATTGAAAATGCTGAATCTTGATTTCAATAACATACGCCCTTTAGGCTCTGTGAATGATGGCTTTGAGGAGATGGTATGCCAGTTGGCACACAGAATGAATGTGCCTGGTGGCAAGAGGTTTGTGCGTAATGGTCGTCCTGATGGCGGGGTGGAATGTTATTGGGAACTCGAAAACGGCGATTTATGGATGTGGCAGGCCAAGTTTTTCCCGTCAGCTCTTGGTGCATCCCAGTTTAATCAAATCAATGATTCAGTAGTAACTGCCTTTAGTCTTCATAAAAACATCAAAAGGTATTATATTGCCTTTCCTCTTGACCTGCCTGATAATGGGAAAGCTAAAACGAAATCTGCACGAAAACGCTATGAGGAAAAAGTATCACAATGGCAAAAATTGGAAGGTGCAGAGGAAACCGAATTCATCTTTTGGGGTAAACATGAACTGTTGGATATCCTAAGCGAAAAAGAAAATGAGGGCCGGGTTTATTTCTGGTTTAACAAGGATGAATTTACAGCAGAAGACTTCAAAAATCAGAACAAAAAGGCTATTGATGCGTTAGGCACCAGATATACTCCCGAACTGAACGTTGAACTTGACATAGCAAAGACGTTTGACGGCTTGTCGAGAAATACAAGATTCGCAGAACGTTTTAAAAGTAATCTTTTAAAATGTAAAAAGGCTTGGCAATGGATTCATCCTGCGGAAGATGACAGGAAGTCAAATGTGTATGATAATTTGGAGAAAAAAGTATCAGACTTTATTGATGAATGCGGAAAGATTATTTTTGAGGGTATAGAAAGGTTGCCTATAGATATTCTTCGAACTAAGATACAGTCAACATCAATGGCAGCGCAGGCTTTTATAACCTATCTTGAAGATAAACCTACCAAGACGGATGAAAAAAAAGATAATAGCCATACTATCTCTAATGTAAGAGAATTCTACTTTGAATTGAGTGATTTCTTAGACTATCTTGAAGAGCCTGAGTGTAAAGTGGCAAATACGCCAATTTTGTTAGTGAGTGGTGATGCCGGTATGGGTAAGTCGTACTTGCTGGCCGATGTGGTTGAGCGAAGAAGAGAAGACGGTCGTTACAGTTTGCTGTTCCTTGGTCAGCGTTTTAACGCTCAAGAAGACCCCTGGACACAGATATTCAAACAACAAAAATTTACGGGTTCTGAGGAGGAATACTTGCAAGCTTTGGAAGCCAAGGCTGAATCTACAGGACATCGTATCATTATTTTTATTGATGCGTTGAATGAAGGAGGTGGAAAGGTGCTGTGGGATAGTTATATTGTATCGTTTATCAACCAGATAAAAGAACATCCTTGGTTGGGTTTGGTTATGTCAATCCGTTCCACCTATGTCAGGGCGATATTTGGCGACAAAAAGGTGGATGGTGTTCAGAGAATCACTCACAGGGGGTTCGAAAGACGTAGTTTTGACGCAATTAAGTTGTACTTTAAAAACTATAACATAGCATTGCCGTCAGTGCCTTTGCTTCTTCCCGAATTCCAGAACCCATTGTTCTTGAAGCTTTTTTGCGAAGGCTTAAGTAAAAACGGTCTGACCAAGATAGATGAAGGCATGCGGGGTATCTCTTCCGTGATAAGCCTTTTTATTAATGGCGTTGAAAAAGACCTGTCGTCACCCCATAAGAAGAATTATTCGTCTGATTTGCATGTGGTAAGGGAGGCTGTCAATGTGCTGATTGATTATCAGGTTGAGAACCTAACCACAGTGGTGCCGATAGCAAAAGCCATAGAACTTACCGACGGTGTGAGAACGGACAAGTTTGGCAATGGCGATTTGTTGGATGAACTGTTGTCGTATAGTGTTCTCACTAAAGATATGCAATATGGGGAAGGGAAACAGTATGAAGAGGTGGTTTACCTGTCATACGAACGGTTCAACGATTTCCTAACCGCTCAGCGACTGCTGGAAAAATCAGAATCAGCCGAGGTGGCCGTCAAAAAGATAATCAAGGACAAACGAGACATTTGGTATTATGCAGGGTTGTTGGAGTCGTTTGCCATCATCATCCCGGAAAAAGAAGGGAGGGAACTTTATGAGATTCTTCCTGAATACCACAACAATGATACCGTTGTTGACAGCGTAATAAAAAGTTTGCTTTGGAGAAAAAAATCTACGATATGCAAGGATTTGGTGGATTTCTTTAATGAGGTATTGAATGATCAAAGTTCATTAAACTTTTTAGGTGTACTGATTCAAGTAGGTCCAACAGTCAATCATTACTTCAACGCCGAGTTCCTTCACAGGAACTTGATGCAGTGGTCGATGGCTGAGCGAGACTCTCAATGGTCAATCGACATGAAACGCATCAGTGGTAATGGAAGTCCAGTGGATACGCTTATTGCGTGGGCGAAAGAGTATTATGGGCAGGCAAAGATTGACTCTGAATCGAAATACTTGACTGCAATTGTGCTTACGTGGTTCACAACCTGTATGGATAGGGGGATTCGCGATAATGCCTCAAAAGGCTTAATATCACTTGTGCGCGATGATGTGGATTTGATGATCAAACTGGTTGAAAAGTTTGATGGAGTGAACGACCCCTATGTGGTGGAGCGAATTTATGCAGCGGCATACGGCTGTGCCTTGTTGTCGAAGACTGCGAATAGATTGCCTGAATTAGCCCAAAGCGTTTATGCGCATATATTTGATGTGGAAGGGGAAGTATATCCGGATGCGATGGTCAGGGATTATGCCAAAGGTGTTATTGAATATACACTGACCAAGTACCCTGATCTTCAATTAGGTGACAAAACGTTTGTGCCGCCCTATAATAGTTCTTTTTCAGAGGAATTTCCTACCGACGAAGAGGTGCGGGCTTATTCCAAAAAAGATAAGGATGGGAAATGGATTACTCCAGGCATTGATGACATATTAAGTTCGATGGTTACGGAGCATGGCTATACATTGTATGGCGATTTTGGCAGGTATGTATTTCAAAGTCATTTGTATGGATGGCATCTTGACCCACAAAAACTCAGTAATCTGGCTGTAAAGTGGATTATGGAGCGTTATGGTTACAAAGAGGAACTATTTGGGAAATATGATGATATGGTGGGCACGGGCAGAATGAGGAATACGTCTCTTGGCGAGCGTGTGGGCAAGAAATACCAGTGGATTGCTTTGCATGAAATGATGGCAAGGTTGTCGGATAACTATCCGCTCCATGACAGTTGGTATGATGATAGAGTTGTCTCATATAATGGCACATGGGAACCCTGTATCAGGGATTTTGACCCGACGATGTTGGTTCAGAAAAGAATAACACACTGGTTTGAACCTGAATCAAAGTATTGGTGGAATAACCAAAAATATGAAGAATGGAATTGTGAGATGGCTGAGTGGGCCAGTAACGACATCAATCTGCCAGATCCAGCCAGTGTGATAGAGACGGTTGACGAAAAAGGAACTCATTGGCTCGCCCTGCAAGCCATGCCTGATTGGGTAGAGCCTCATGAAAAGGACGCTAATGTTTATCGCTGTTTGTGGTATCAGATTAGAAGCTTTATTATAGACGAGGATAAATGTGATAAATTTTTGCGTTGGGCTTCAAAACAGAATTTCACTGGCAGATGGATGCCTGAGCAATCTGACCGTTACGAAATGTTCAGCCGTGAGTTTTATTGGTCGCCTGCCTATAAGTATTATGAAGCAGAGGGTATTACGGTTCGGGAAATATACGACAGGAAAAACAATAAAAAGATTGCGGATGTGGAGTTGCCGTGCATTAATTTCCTATGGGAATCGGAATACGATTATTCAAAACAGGATACATTGTCATATTTGAAACCATCGAAGCAGCTCTTTGAAGGTATGGGTATGAGGTATTCCGACACGGACGGTGAACTGTTGGATGCCGATGGCGATCTTCTTTGTTTTGACGCCTGTGCCAACCATGACAGCCATGAGTATTTGTTGGTGAGAAAAGATGCCTTTATACGATATCTGCAATCGAATCACAAGAAAATCGTATGGGCTTTGATAGGAGAGAAGAACTTAATGGGTTCCATGATTTCTCATAGCGAATGGCTTGAAATGAGCGGTATCTATTATTTGGATTCCAGTAACGAGGTAAAAGGTTCGATGACGACTTATCTTGAAGGAAAGCCCTTGCATTCTTGATTTATTGTCAGCTATTTGTCAGTTTGTTTTTGAATATCGATATTTGTAGCTCGGCAAAAGCACTGGGCTGGATGTCCTTGCCATCGATTTCCGAGACTCTTAGGATTTTGGCATCGAGGAGGTGGGAACGAAAATCAATAATTAAGTCGATGAGTTGGGCTGTAATTTGGGAATCGGATTCGGGAACAGGGGTGAGGTTTGTACATTAATCATTTGTTGAGAAAAATAATGCTTGAGAAAGACAAAGGCTTATTCACCCATGCATTTTTTGTAAACCTTAGCGATATGTTCGCCATCGAAGGCCGGTTGCTCGGTAAACGTATTCGTATTCATTCATCGGATGAATATGTTTTGACGATAGTAATTCCTTCTCTTGTTCGTAAAGGTGATATTCTTGATTTGTGTATACCTGGTGCATTATATAAATACAGAACCAATCAAGAAGAGTGGGGTAGGTTGAATCGACATCCTATCATTGATAAAGTATTTGATGAAATAGATAAGGTTGATGCCTGGATTTCATCCGTCATTGTCGATTGCTTTGGAGAAAAGAAAGATGTAGCCCCCTCTTCTTCAGAAATTGAGAGTATGGGCAATAATCTCATCCACGCCCTGCAAATCATCAATCCAGATGCTGTTCGTATGTATTCAGACCATCATTCTTCGAATTTATGTGAAGTTTCGACAGAAGTGGGTTTAGGAGATGATGGAAGAATTCAACCAACATTTTGTTTTACTTCATCTTATGATGATAGGGAGGGACAGATCACGTTTGCGGATTTCAAGCAAGCAATAAGGAATGTAAACAAATCAGTTTCAGTGCCTTATGAAATGCTTGATAATGCTCGTGTGAACCTGTCACGTAGCGACACACGTTCAGCCGTGTTGCATTGTGCAACTGCAATAGAGGTTGCTTTGAAAAAGCTAACCGTTTCATATCTAGACGTAACAGTGACGGACAATTCGCTTAAAGAGTATGTTTTGAGACAGGCCGACGGCTATTCCAGGCTTGTTGATTTGTGTAAAAGATGTTCGGTATCATTGGAAGGCATTCCGAACGTGAAAGAGACTGTGATGGATATCCGTAATCGAGTTATCCACGGTGGATATGTCCCGACACCTGGAGAAGCAAACAAGGCATACGAAAACACAAGACAAGCATTGGCCGTGTTGAAGACACCGATGTTTGAATAATCATAATGTGTAGGTTCTATTACTATCTGGACAGAATATGATGGTTTTGGTGGTATTTGAGAATCATTTATGAAGCTTCTGGAATTGTTCATGGCCAATTATCAGGCGTATATGGAGGAGTTTCATCTTGCTGAATAATGGTATGCGCCTCTTTCTTTAAAAATGATTTCGTTAAGCCTTTTGTGAGGCAATCCTATAAATTAAACAATAGTAAATGTCAACCACCCTAAAATACGCCTTTCGCATCACCCACATCGACAATATCCCCCATGTTTTGCGATGCGGTTTGGTGAGGGCTGACTCGCCATTGCGAGCCGATGACTTCATCAGTATCGGCGACCCTCAAATCATCCAAGTCCGTGGCGAAAGGGAGGTGAAAGGGTATAGAATCAACGAGTTTATTCCTTTCTATCTTGGCCCCCGTTCGCCCATGTTATATGTCATCCAGCATGGATACAATGGTGTGCAAAGGGTAGATGCTGAAAATATTGTTTATCTTGTGGTTCGTTTGGATGAACTGGTCAGTAATGATGTCGACTGCATCTTCACCGACGGTCATGCGTTGAGTAGCCTGACTAATTATTACACCAAGGACAAGTTGCCGATAATCGACAAGATAGTCAGATATGATGATGTTTACTCTTCGCGATGGGACTCTGATACCGACCTTGACCTGAAAAGACGAAAAGAGGCCGAACTGTTGATAAAAAACGACCTTCCCGTGCAATTTATCAAAGGTTTTGTGGTTTATAATGAACAAGCCAAAGTCAAGTTGATGGCAATGGGTGTTGACCCAGTCAAGATAGCAGTAAGGCCTGAGTATTATTTCTAAAGGACGCAATCATGTTTTTTTATGTAAAAGGTAATTTGTTGGAAAGCGATGCCGAGGCATTGGTGAACACCGTCAACACCGTGGGGGTGATGGGCAAAGGCGTTGCCTTGCAGTTCAAAGAAGCCTTTCCTGACAATTACAAGATTTACAAAGAAGTTTGTAAGCGTAAGGAACTTTGCATCGGTAAAATGCTGGTGACTGAGGAGACCAACCTGGTGCTTGGCCATAAGATCATCATCAATTTTCCCACGAAGACCCGGTGGAACTTGCCTTCGGAATATGCTTATATTGAGCAAGGCCTTGTCGCTTTAAGAGAAGTGATTGTCAACCGCTCTATCCAATCCATAGCCATTCCACCATTGGGATCCCACAACGGAGGGCTGGACTGGCTTAGGGTGAAAAAAATGATTGAGACCGCTTTGGCTGATCTGGATTGCAGAATCATGCTTTACGAACCTTCAGAGCAGATTATCGAGAAGATGAAATCGGAACGGGTGAACCTCACACCCGCTAGAGCAATGCTCCTCGCAATGCTGGCCGACATGAACAAGAATGGAGAGTTTGCCTCGGTGTTTGCTGCCGAAAAACTGGTGTATTTCATGCAACGCTTCGGTGCCGCTGATTTGTTTAAAATCAAGTTTATCCCATACTATTATGGGCCATATTCTGGTGGCAAGGTCGCACATGTGCTGTATCGTCTCAACGGTAGTTACATCAAAGGGATGGGTGGCATGGATGCCCGTCCTTTCGACTACATTTGGTTGGTTGATGATGCGCCTGACGAAGCGAATAAGTACATTGACGACAATGAAGACAAAAGACTGCGTTCCATTTGTGAGAAAACCCAACAGTTCCTTCAAGGCTATTATTCAAATTATGCTTTGGAGCTTTTGTCCTCGGTGGATTTTCTGTTGGATACCAACCCCGCGCTGAGTAACTGGCAGACGGAGGATCAAGACAAGGTGGTTGACCTACTCGCTCAAGAGATGTTGTTGTGGAGCAAGCGTAAGGAACAATTGTTCACACCCGAACTACTGGACAAGGCTGTCGTTTATCTCAAACAGCATCAGGCTAAATTTAATAGGAATTAGTTTTGTATTGGCAACTAAAAGAAACAAATCTTACATAAATCTATCTTTAATATTAGGCGGCTGGTCCTTATCGGACGGCCGCTGTTAGGAAAAGAAGTAACTAATGCCATAAAGCCTTTCACCTAATTGGGTTTTGGGAACTTTGAACATTAATTATCGTGTAATTATCCATATAATTGATCATTAAATAATTAATGGATAATTTGTGGTCAATTAACGGTAATTAATGTTGAAATAGGA
>JAEEGG010017022.1_pt1 | contig 15006 bp, 20 predicted proteins | sample 9134161 | NCBI WGS metagenome assembly JAEEGG01 (sample SAMN16246543, study PRJNA631951) | gut metagenome | biome: gut microbiome; feature: rumen; material: CR-attached | host: Bos | place: Iran: Karaj | collected 2018-10
CTTCCATATTAAAACTGACTTTCTGGTCATACTGCTGATTAACAAGATTCAATACCGCCCCAGCTTCAAAGCCATCAGGCAGAACCGAAGACGCCAGAACATTGCTGTTATGATCCTTGAAAACAACTTTTCCCATATGATTAACCTCACTGACAATATTATTTTAATGCATTTTATTTATTACTCTTTCGGTTTATAGCTGTATCTGCAGCAATAATGAAAAAAGTGCCGTTTGGCACTCATGTCTTAAGCTTTTCTGAAAGTGATGATAAAGGTCCTTTTGAGTCTGCAGCCATCTAATCATCTGTGGCTGATTCTTAGTTTGATCTAGGATAAAAAGTTCATCAAGCTTTAAGGATATTCATGTTTATGTCTTTATCCTTTTTCTAGAAATAGAACAGTTCTTCAAACTTTCTGTCCAAGGCAATAGCCAGTGTATAGGCCAGCTTGGCGCTTGGTTCATACTGGCCGGTCTCAAGAGAACTGATCGTATTGCGGGAAACACCGACCATATCGGCCAGTTCCTGCTGGGAGATGTTTTTCTCCTTGCGGATTTCCTTGAGATGGTTCTTTAGTACAAGCGGTCCGTTCATCCTAGAAAACTCCGAAATATGTCAGGATCAGCATGACTGTCAGGATTGTCCATACTATGCAGGCGAAGATCGACCAACCTCTTTTTTCTTCGATCTTGATTGCTCTGTAGCCAAACATAGCCGCATTGAAGACCGTAACCAGCGAATAGAAAGCCGGATTTGATCCTTTGCCGGTAAAAAGTTCATATGAGTAATACGCGAATGCCAGCAGGACCATAACCAGTGATGCAATCTTGCAGGCGTTGGCTTCTACCTGTATAGCGTAGATGTCCTTGCCCTTGTTTTCCAGACGGCTGTTTTCCAATACTTTATCTTTTTCCATTTTTTTCTCCTTGCCAAGTTTACTTGTCAAATTAATATAGCATTGCCAAGTATACTTGTCAACCATTATCTGATAATTTATTTATCAGGACTATCCCATCTGAAAATGACATCCTCTTTAGTGCCGATCCACAGTTCACATTCAAAAGTGCCAGGTCCGCTTTTTTCCCATATCCAGCATTTATACAGAATCTCTTCATATCCGTCATAACGGTAGGCAAATTCAAGTTCCCACTTAGCGGAATTGATCTTTTCCAGCAGCTGTTCAAGTGAATATTCTTTTCTGAAAGTCTGTCCTTTTTCATCTATGAATTCATATACAGTGACCCCGCGCATTCTGTCGATAATGAATTCAACTTCGGCTTTGCCGGTATTGGGCCAGTCATTTGAATATTCATCATAGAAAATCCCATCCGGAAAAGTGAAGATCAGATGCTCACCATTAAGCTCAGCCGCTGTCGCCAGGCAGTCATGGAGGCTGAATCTGTCCTTATCTGTACTTGAATATCTGTATTGCATGTCCTTCTCCTCAAACTGAAATCATGTCTATTTTATTATATCTGAAACAGCTGCAGACCTTTTCACCATAAGCAAAAAGGTATGAACCGATCATACCTTTTTTCCTCTATTATGCTTTATTGACTGTATTATTTTTCTACGTCCTTCTTGAGTAAGCCAAGCAGCACGGCACCGACTACTGTACCGATTACCAGGGCTACTACATACATTACCGCATTACCGACGACCGGGAAGACGAAGATTCCGCCGTGAGGAGCCATCAGTGTGCAGTTGAAGGCCATTGATAAGGCACCGGCAACAGCTGAACCGGCAATACATGCAGGCAAGACATGGATCGGGTCGGCAGCCGCAAACGGGATTGCACCTTCCGTGATGAATGAAAGACCCATGATGAAGTTGGTCGGACCTGATTTTCTTTCAGATTCCGTGAACTTGTTTTTAAACAGGATGGTAGCCAGGGCGATTGCACAAGGAGGAACCATACCGCCGATCATGACGGCAGCCATGATGTTGTAGTTGCCCGCAGCAATTGAAGCGACACCGAAGACGTAGGCAGCCTTGTTGAAAGGACCACCCATATCGATCGCCATCATACCGCCAAGGATCGCACCCAGCAGGATGGAGTTGACACCGCTTAATGAACCTAAGAAGTTGTTTAAGCCTGTGTTGAGAGCACCGACGACCGGTTCGATCGCAAAGATCATAGCCAGACCGATCAGCAACATGCCAAACAGCGGATAGATCAATACCGGTTTGATGCCATCGAGTGAATCAGGAATGACTTTATCTGAGACCTTCTTGAGCAGGTTTACAAGATAGCCAGCCAGGAAACCGGCAGCCAGGGCGCCGAGGAATCCGGATTTGCCGGATGCGGCAATAGCACCGCCGACAAAACCTACAGCCAGACCCGGACGATCAGCAATAGACATGGCGATGAAGCCAGCCAATACCGGAAGCATGAAGCCAAAGGCAACGCCGCCGATCTGACCTTTAAGAAGCTGAGCCAGAGGTGTAAGACCACCGAAGTTGGCACGCTGTTCAGCTGTGAGTTCATTGATATCGAAGGCCATGCCATCTACAAGGAAGGCCAGAGCAATAAGGATACCGCCACCGACAACGAACGGCAGCATGTGTGAAACACCGTTCATCAGATGCTTATAGATCTGATGTCCGCCTGCTTCAGCTTTATTTTCTTTAACCGCATTGCTGGCTTTGTATACAGCCGCATTGCCGTTTACTACATCATCAAGCAGTTCATCAGGCTTGTTTATGCCTTTAGAGACCTGGCATTCAACAACCTTCTTGCCGTCGAATCTGTCCATCGGAACGTTGGTATCGGCAGCGACGATGATGCCGTCAGCTTTTCTGATCTCTTCAGCAGTAAGTACGTTCTTGGCACCGCCGGAACCTCTGGTTTCGACCTTGACCTGATAGCCTCTGGCTTTGGCAGCCTTTTCGATTGCTTCAGCAGCCATATAGGTGTGAGCGATACCGGTCGGGCAGGCAGTAACAGCCAGGATCAGATGATCGCCTGTAACGTCCTTTAAAACCTCGTTGGTTTTCTTGGCATTGCTTTCATCTTTTTCTTCTTCAGCTCTGTCGATGACCTTCAGAAATTCATCGGCATCTTTGGCATTCTTAAGATCCTTGACGAATTTTTCATCCATCAGCATCGTTGCCAGTTTTGACAGGATATCCAGATGGACATTGCCGGAAGTCTCCGGAGCAGCGATCAGGAATAAGAGATCGACCGGATTGCCATCAAGAGCTTCATATTCAACGCCCCCATCAATGCTCATGGCAGCCAGACCTGGTGCCTTGACACCTGAACATCTGCCGTGAGGGATAGCGATACCGCCACCAACGCCGGTTGTTCCTTCTTCTTCTCTGGCTTCAACAGCCTGGAGATAGAGTGCCTTGTCGGAAATCTTGCCTCCGGCATCCATCAGATCGACCATCTGCTTAAGGATGTCTTTCTTGCTTGCAGCCTTCTGTTTCAGGGCAATGCTTTCCTTTGACAGTAAATCAGTGATTTTCATAGTTTTTCTCCCCATGTTTCTTTGTATAACGAAATGACTTGCTCATTTGTTGCCAGTTCTTCGCTGAATGCGCTCGCGCTTCCTGTTGCCAGGCCATATCTGAAGGCCTCATCATAATCCTGATACTTTAGATAGCCATAGATGAATCCCGCTACCATTGAATCGCCTGCTCCAACGGAATTCACTACCTTTCCTTTCGGCGCTTCCGACTTATGGACGTTGCCGTTTTCATCGACCAGGATTGCTCCTTCTCCGGCCATCGATACCAGTACGTTTACTGCACCTTTTTCCTGCAGCTTTCTTGCGTACGGTATGACTTCATCGCGGGTATTGAGCTTTACGTTAAACAGTTCGCCTATTTCATGATTGTTCGGTTTGATCAGAAACGGTCTGTACTCCAGTACATTCATCAGCAGATCCTTTGTCGCATCCACCACGATCCTGATTCCTCTTCCCTCAAGGTGCTTCATGATGTCCGAATACATCGTTGAAGGCATGCTGGAAGGAATGCTTCCTGCCAGACAAAGGATATCCTGATCAGTCAGCTCATCAAGCTTTTCATAGAGCTTGCCGATCGCCTCATCATCAATTGAAGGACCCATGCCATTGAGCTCACTCTCCACTTTGGATCTTAATTTGACATTGATCCTGGAGAAGCCATGGCTGATCGGAATCATCTGGTTTCTGATGCCTTTTTCTACTATCAGTCTTTTGATCTCTTCACCTGTAAAACCGGCCAGAAAGCCCAGGGCTGTCGTATCCATGCCGAAGTTCGACAAGACAATAGATACGTTGATGCCTTTGCCTCCCGGGAAGATGATCTCCTTTGTAACTCTGTTGGTCTCACCTAAACGGAAATCTTCACAGTTGGCGATATAGTCAAGCGAAGGATTAAAGGTGATCGTATAAATCATATCTCTCCCCTTTCCTGTTCAAAAATGATCAGTTTTGAACGTTTATGCATATTTTTGCTTGTTTAACTATATACTATATTCAATTTCAGTCATTGTCAATCATTTTTTGACTGTTTTTGACTGATTTTGACATTTTTTGAATAAATAATTACAATTATTAAAAAGGAATATAGATATCATGCTTAATGAAGAAAGAAAAAGAAAGATCGTCGATATCACTAACGAAAGAAAAAGCGTAACAATAAATGAACTTATGGAGATCTTAGGTGCTTCTCAGTCAACGATAAGAAGAGACTTAAGCGAACTCAATCATGCCAAAATGCTGAAGAAAGTCCATGGCGGTGCCATATCATTAAAAAACAATATCCTCACCAAGGATGAAACGGTTCTGTATCGCCAGGATCTCAATACCGCATATAAAAAAGAGATAGCCCAGTATGCCGCTTCCTTAGTTAAGGAAAGCGATGTCGTCTATCTCGATGCCGGAACGACCACGGCGGAAATGCTGCCGTTTTTAAGGAATATCAATGCTACCTATATCACCAACTGCATCTCCCATGCAGGTATTCTGGCTTCCTATGGCCATCGGGTCTATCTGCCGGGCGGAACGATAAAAACGACCACCGAAGCCCTGATCGGAGCCGATACATTGAAATATCTTGAAAGAATGAACTTCACCATCGGTTTCTTTGGCACCAACGGCATCAGCATTCAGGAAGGATTCACCACACCGGACCCTGAAGAAGGCGAGATCAAAAGAACAGCCTGTCTGCATTGTGCAGAGGCCTACATCCTGGCCGATCTGAGCAAGTTCAATGTCATCTGCACCTATACTTTCGCGCCGATAGACAAAGGTTTCATCGTCACCGATTCATCAGCACCAAAAATCTACAGAGATCTGCATAACACCATTCTGGTCGATCTGATCGAAAAAACATATTAAGCAAAAACTGCCTTCACATTTTGTAAAGGCAGTTTTATTATGTTCGGATACAGATTTCAATGTTCCCTGATTCTTTATTTTTTTTGAAAAGACAGCGATTCAAGAAACGCGATCAGCGGCAGAAACAGGATATAAAGGACCGTTGACACGATTTCATAGGTCCAGAACTCTTTTCTTGATTGTCTGAATCTGATATATCTTCCATCTGATACTTTCTGATAGACGTCATAATACTTCTTCATATCGTCATATCCTCCTTAACAATTATGTACATTCTCATTGCATACTCCTGCAGACAGTGATCATTTTTCATGATCTTTGCTGCCTCGATGTAAAGCCTGAACTGCAATCCCGGATCCAGCAGCATCCTGATCCTCATTCTGTTCAGTATAGATGCCTGTTCCTATTTTTCCAGTTTCATCAGATGATGAACTGCATCAACCAGTGTATTGTAAGCTGCTTCATTCATATCCTTTTCCTCCTTCTTGAATAAAGTCCATAAAAAGCAGGAAAAGAAAACTCCCATCGTATGATGAGAGTTCTTGATTCATTTCTGTTCTCCCATCATTCAAGCTTTAGCACCTTGTTCGACAGGAACAGGTTGCTGTACGGTCATCGAGCTTGTCTCTCACGTACTCTTTATGGTGATTTCAATATATCATGATGCTTGTGCAAAAAACAAGACAGGTGTTAATTTGCTGATTTGTTTTTTGAATTGCGTTTATCAAACCATACTGTTCCTCATTCCTCTTTATACGATATCGACGCCCAGCTCTTCAGCTGTCCTTCTTCCAAGCTCAAGGATCTTGTCATCGATGATCGCAAAAATAATTTCAATCTCATAATCGCTATTGTCCTTAATCCAGTCATTGCAGGCCTGTAAAGCCTTTTTCCATGCCTGATCTTTCGGATAGCCGAATATGCCTGCCGAGATTAGCGGGAAAGCAATGGACTTTATTCCATTGCCTCTTGCGATATCCAGAGATGTCTTGTAGCAACTGTAGAGATCCTGCGGTTCATGATGCTTGCCATCTTTATAGACAGGGCCCACCGCATGGATGATATATTCACACAGATCGAAACCCGGTGTAATGACGGCACTGCCTGTTCTACATCCGCCGATCCTGTCACAGGCTTTCTGCAGCCTGTATGCACCGGCATCTTCGAATATGACGCCGCAGACACCTCCGCCTTCCTGCAAGGAGGAATTGGCAGCATTGACGACGCATTCCGCTCCTGTCTTCGTGATCCCGACTTTTCTGATCTCGATCGTAGAAAAGATCTCCGGTTCATAGTATGGATCTGCCTTCTCTACCCTTTCTGCGATCAGATCGCATAAGGCTTTCAGATAATCAACTTTGACTTTATACTGTACCAAAGGAGAAGGATCTATCCCACTCTCATAGTCCGGATCAAGTTCGAACTCCTTCAGTTCTTCTATCAGCTTGTCTCTTGCAGAGATACACTGTTCAAGAGTGCAGTTCCTATATTGAAAGACATAAGTTTGTGGGGAAATCATCATATTTTGTTTATCCTCTTTCTAGTTTTATTATCTCCTTAATTGGAATATTTTGGCATCTGATTAACAATATTCATTTTTAGCAAGTTGCTACAAATCAATTATGTGTATTCTGCTTTCAATTAATCAACATCGATGTTGTTATTCTCGTATTCCTCTAATTCATCAGAGATTTCATCATACATCTTCTTGATCTGCCATGGGATGCTGAGTCTGAATCCGACAAGTCTTTCCCAGTTATCGTACAGGCCATATTCCCGTACGATCAGCGCTGCTTTCATCTTCAGTTGATGCGCTGTATTGATCCATTCGATATTCTTTTCCAAATCGGCATACTCGATGAAGAAATCAATGACCCAAGGCATTCCCAGTTCCTCATATTCATGATAATCGGCATTCAGCCTGAATCCGTTATCCTCAGCGATATTTCTAATGAGCTCGTCCGTTTCAAAATCAATATCATCATCGTCTGAGATCGAACATTCCTTTGCCAGTTTGAATGTTGTCGTGTTGTCGCCTACATGGCTCTTCAGATATTCGATCAGTTTCTTTTCATCAATTCTCATTTTTCATTTCCCCCTTTTTCTGTCTTTATTATGCAATGGAAGCATGCTTCTGCGGTCGTTTCAGAAACGACATTTTTAGCATATTGCTTATATTTATTCGAATAATTCAGCTGATATTTCGCACTCATTTTCATCAAAAAAGATTGCTATTTCGTTATGCGCCGTATAGAAGCAACAGAACGGTCTCTCGATTATTATCGCGTGTCCGGGCAATTTATCTCGGTGTCTTCTTCTAAGATCACATTGTTCCGGTCCTCCAAAATAAATGTCTCCTCCCAACCCCTTACCTTCTGTTTCAATACGGTGACATTTATGGAAAAAGACCGTTGCATTATACACAACGGTCTTTCCCTTCAGGAAGCCATCCATAAAAGAAAGGAGATCAGAAGGATGTATATGACTCATCCTTCGTTTTCATCATAGCTTCTGTTTCTGTTCCTGCATATGTCCGGATATGAAAAAAGAGCGGAAGCCCCGGGAGTTAATATCGGAATCTATTATGGGGCTTCAGCTCATTTCAATCATATCATCTTTAAACCAGGTTAACAAATAAAAGACCGGGGGATCGGATCCGGATCCTCCGGTCTTCATTCATTCTTCTACTATGGTCACGACGATCTCTACGATCTTCTTCATATCTTTCACACCCAGCATCCCCATCAGGTCCATGATCGTCATCAGCGTCATATTCTTGTTGTGTCTGAGACGGTCCATGACAGCCGTGGAAAGCTCGTTGTCCAGCATGAATTTATTCTGGGAGATACCCTTTTCCTTCAATGTTTCGAAAAAAGGTCTGTATGTGAATGAATAGATCTTTCTCATAAAAAATCAAATTACCTCTTTTCCATGAAGTATTCTGACCGCTTCATCCGGCGGGAAGCCTTCTGTCTTTGCGTGGACAGATACCGGCAGATCACGTGATTCTTTCTCTTCCTGATTTCATATTAACGTATGTCAGAGCCTTTGCATACGTCCGTATATTGTAATTTTAACAAAAAAGCTGATGCTTTTTATTCATCAGCTTTGAAGTTGTAGACCGGTTTGATGACTCTGATGATCTCTGCCGTCGGCCCGATGTTGCCGACGATATCCTTCATATCTTTGTAAGCCATGGGACTTTCATCCAAAGTCTTTTTGTTTACAGTCGTGGAGTAGATGCCTTCCATCTGCTTCTCAAACTCTTCGACAGATAAGGATCTGAACGCTTCCTTTCTCGACATGATCCTGCCGGCACCGTGAGGTGCAGAGAAGTTCCAGTCGGGATTGCCTTTGCCCATACAGATCAGCGATCCGTCTTTCATGTTGATGGGGATCAGCAGCTTTTCACCCTTCTGAGCCGAGACAGATCCTTTTCTCAGGATCATGTTTTTGGTATCGATGTAGTTGTGGATCGTCGTGAACTGATCGGTCACAGTAAAGTCCATTCCTTCGACGATGATCTGCATCATCGTCTTTCTGTTGATGTCCGCAAATTCCTGCATGATCTTCATGTCATGGATGTAGTCATCAAACAGTTCTCCGCTCACATAAGCCAGATCCTTCGGGATGTCGTTTTTCACATCCTTCTTCATGTCTTCGATCATCTTCGAGATCTCTTTTTCCCTGCCCTGGGATTTGAGATCATTGATCCTTTTCTGGATCTCTTCTTTGGTGATCCCGTTACACTGTCTGTAAGCCAGATCCTGGTAGATCTCTGCGACTTCCTTGCCCAGGTGTCTGGAACCGGAGTGGATGACGATGTATAAGTGATCTTCGTCATCTTTATCCACTTCGATGAAGTGGTTGCCTCCGCCCAGGGTACCGATTGCCTTTAATTCTTTTTCAATATGGTTAACCTTACCGATACATCTTAAACTGAAGACATCCGTCTGATCGGCATTTTCGTGTTTCCTGCTTCTGACACTCATGCCCGAAGGGATCTTCTTCCTGATCAGCTGATCCAGCTTTTCAAAATCGATCTGCTTCTCTTTGATCATGACTGTCTCCATGCCGCAGCCGATATCGACACCCACCATGTTAGGCGTGACTGCACCATGTAAGGTCATGGTCGTACCGATCGTGCAGCCGGCTCCCGCATGGACATCCGGCATGATGCGGATCTGACAGTCTTTGTAGACTTCCATATCACATAAGGTCTTTATCTGATCGATCGCTTCTGCTTCGGCGTTTGAAGCATACACGATTGCTTCGTTGTATTCGCCTCTGATTTTGTACATATCGTGTCCTTTCTTTCATCCTTCCGATCAGGGACAAAGCCCCGATCAGACGATTATTTTTTCATAACGTTCATTGTTCAATACCGTCAGCATGTATTCGTACGGTGTCAGATTCACACCTTTCACAAGGGATTCGAAGACAGCGACCGACTGGCCGGAAGCCAGCTGCACGCCTTTGCGGTCATAGGAAGCGTGATATGTGTTGTGACGCGAATTCACGTTCCAGAAAACGATATTGGGCATGTCGTAGCCGTTGTTTTCGAATTGTTGTTTCATCATATCGTAGAAGAGCCAGTCACCGGTTACGCAGCGGTCGATTTCCATATCGGTGATGATGACGATGGATGTCGGCATTTCCGATTTCGGTGTGTCATATTTGACCGCGGTATACAGCAGCAGCCTGAAGGCCGCTTCCAGGTCCGTGTTCATCGACCAGTGGGCATTGGTGACGTTCCACAGTTTTTCAAAGAGGTTTTCACCTTTGATTGTCACCAGTTCCGGTTTTTCGGAGAACGTCATGAAGGTATTTGCGAAAGGACCTTTGTTCCTTTCGGCGAAATACATTGCCAGACCCACCGATGTCGCCATCGGTCTTCCCGACATGGAACCGGACACGTCCGCCATGACCAGGAAATTGTTTTCACCATCGACATAGTCGGGGAGAGCCTTCCACTGCTCCTCCAGAACCGGATCGACACCGTTTGACTGGTCATAGTATTTTTCAACGATATCGTAGGGATACAGGACAGAGGAATTGATTTTTTCCTCGCCCCGTTCCACCTTGGTCAGGTATTCATTGAAACGCATTTCATCATGGCGCCTGAAGGCGTTGCGGTAATTGTTCATCGCCTTGGAAGGCACTTCGGGATAAACGATGTTGCCGTAGTGATTCGAAGACATGTTTACCTCGACCACATTCAGATAATGACGCAGGGCCGCAAGCGTTTTACGGTACGCCTTTTCAGACATGCCGAAACGTTTTGCCAGATATCTGCCCCTACGGACAGTATCCGCATTGGAGGTGTTGACGGAAGGAAGCCATTTCGCCAGCAGGGATACCGGTTTCATGGTTTTCATGTTTTGGATGTCGTCATCCAGTTGTTTTTTCAGAAACGGAACGATGACATCGGCTGCATCGTCAAGCAGCCATACCAAGTCGTCCCACCTGCCGTATTCGGCGATGTGTTCCAGGTTTTTGTTGAAGATGTCGGGATAATGATCAGCCAGGAATTTGAGCATCAGACGTCCGGTACGCCTTTCACCCAGACCGCCCCTGACATCACGGGTATAGAACGCAAGTTTCGTAGCCAGGAGGTGATCCTCCCCCATGGCTTTGGCAAACATGGAAGTGATTTCAAAGTCACTTCTCTGACGCAAAGCACCGGAAACAGCGAAAAGATCGGTCAGCGCATCGGAAGTATGATCCAGAGCCAGTGCTCCGTTTTCCGTCAATGTAAAGTTTTGTTCGGTTTTGATGTTATCCAGTAAAGTCATGGTGATCCACCTCCTTCATTCTCAATCTCACGGCACTTTTTATCGGAAGTGCCGTATGCAAGATGCCTTCGTTTTTGTCTGACACACGTAGTGGTTTGCTGCGGGCATCTTTTCAAGACGTTGTTTCAACGGGATTCGAACCCGTAACACCGGTCCGATACCGGCTGCATTTCCATTCGCCAGATCCTGATGGTTTGCTGTAAACGTCTTTCTTCCTTTCTGCGTACGGGGCCATGATACAGCCCCGTACCTAGACACCGAATTTTTACCGTTTATTAGTCGGAAGCCCTCTGGGTTTTGCTGCAGGTGTCTGTACCAGGCACATCTTTCTTACGAGCACGCAGGTCTCGTAACACTCATCTTGAAGACTGCTGTCAGTGCCTGAGCTGTCCTCTCGGGACAATTTCATGATATCAGCTGCAAATATCGGATAAAATTGTCAGATTAAATAACTATTCGACCACCAAATAATCTTTATTTTATGGTTTTTTTGAATAATTCAGTTTATAATCTGACCACTTATGGTGTACTATCAAGGTATGGAGGCATGTTTATGGAAGAAAAAATCAAGATCTACATACCCGAAAGTGTCAATAATATCCTTCTGAAAGACATGGAACGCTTCGAATTCTTCAAGAAAGACGGTTCCTTGAACAAGAACGAGTTCTACAACACCCTGATCGTCAATTACTACGAACAGTACGAAGAAAATCAGAGCGATATCTTTTCCCATATCAAGGAATCGATAGAAAGCAGGACCTCCTTAAAAGATCAGGACATCAGCGATATCGCTGCCGATATCCTGCAGTATGTCGATATCAGGACCTATCAGCTCGACAGGGAAAGATTCGATGTTGCGATTGCCATGAAACCGACAAAGAAGTCGTCTGATGATATCGACTACATCCAGAACTGTCTCTTGGGAAACTCCACTCTGTCCAACTACTTCCGTAACATGTTTGCCTCCTATTCCCTGCTTCCCCAGGACAAAAGAGAGACCATCATCTTCCGACAGAATTTCGAACTGATCAGACAGGCTATCGACAATGACCGCAAGATCTACTTCACTACCACAAACAACAATGCCCCTCATATCGTATCTCCCTACACGATAGCCAACTCCAAGGAAGAACTGTTCAACTATGTCCTGTGCAAGTACAACAATTTCCCCTACAGTTTCCGTATCGGCCGCATCAAACAGATCAAGATCCTCAATGAATCCAGAGACCTTACCGGTCCCATCATCGAAGTATTCGACAGGATGGCCAGGTTCGGACCGCAGTTCTCCTATGAAGTGAAGAAACCGCATATACCGATCAAAGTGAAATTCTCCGAGAGAGGCAAGAGACAATACAGGTCAATGTATCTGCACCGTCCCCAGTACTTCAAAGAAGAAGACGACATCTACTACTTCGACTGTTCAAGATCTCAGGCTTTCCAGTATTTCTCACGATTCGGATCCAATGCGGTCGTACTGGAACCGGAAGATCTGAGATCCGATCTGCAGAAGTTCTTCTCAATCGCCGACAGGAAATACCGCCGGATCGACAAAGCATTAAGCAAAGAAGATGCAGAGATCGCATCAGAAGAAGACTGGCGCTGATTTTCAAAAATGGTACCACCGGTCAGATTTGAACTGACGGCCTATCGCTTATCAAGCGATTGCTCTGCCGCTGAGCTATGGTGGTGTATGGCTTCTTTGCTGTGACTTGAACACAGATTGTCGGTGTCAAAGACCGATGTCCTTACCATTTGAACGACAAAGAAATAAATATGGTGGCCCGGGTGGGATTCGAACCCACAGATGACTGATTCTAAGTCAGCCAGATATACCGGTTCTCGTACCGGGCCTTTTCTGGTGGGCAGAGAAGGAATTTGCACCTTCACAGACTTGATGCGGCGGTTTTACGGACCGGTGAGCTCACTCATGCTCAGTCTGCCCATTGGCACCCCGCAGATGAATCGAACATCTATCGTAAAGTTCGCAGCTTTACATTCTTTCCTTTGAACTAACGAGGTATTGGTCAGTGTGGAAGGATTCGAACCTTCGGCCTCATGCTTCCAGGGCACGCGGACTGCCAAACTGTCCTACACACTGATATTGGAGGTTCCGGTGAGAATCGAACTCACGCTCAGGGCGTTGCAGGCCCCTGCCTTTCCTCTTGGCTACGGAATCATTCTGGCGGTCTATACGGGTAACGCTCCCGTTATCTCCACGTTGACAGCGTGGCAAGTTTACTTATCCTCCAATAGACCATTGGTTCCGGATCAGGGAGTCGAACCCTGTTGACACGGCTTATGAAACCGGACCAGATAACCGACCTTCCACCCGGAATATGACTGGTGATGTCACTGGGAATCGAACCCAGATTGCGAGGTTGAAAACCTCGTTTCCTGACCGTTAGAAGATGACACCATGGTAGAAGCTGATGGACTTGAACCAGCCAACTGACGATTATAAGTCGCCTGTTTTACCTTTAAACTAAGCTTCCATTTGGGCTGAAAGATGGGAATCGAACCCATTCACATCCGGGCCACGACCGGACCGCTCACCTTTTTGCGTTCTTTCAACATTTCCCTGAGGCCTGATTCCCAGTACGATCAGGCCTCACTTCTCCTTCACGACGATCTCCTCGATCGCCGTATTGAACAACTCGGATAAAACAACGATATTGTCCAAGGTAGGCATCGTCTCGCCCCTCTGCCATTTGAATATGGCCTGAGGTGTATTGAAACCCATTACCTCCTGGATCTGCCTCACTGTTATTCCCTTCTCTTTTCTCAAACGGGCTATGTTGTTACCCGTCTCGATCATATTGATCCTTGTCGTCGTGCACAACGCAATCACTTCCTTTCAAACAAAAACCGCCTGTCTTACTTCATTTCTGTTTCAGACAAGCGGTCATTATCATCCGGAAAATATTCAGGATCGGTTTCTACACAATAAACCTCAAACACTCTGAAGCAGAAAGTACACTAAAAATCTGATCATCACATTCTGTGGGGATAATCAGTCGCTGTTCGTGCATATAGCTTATCTGTGAGAATAAGTTTAACTTTGCAGAATTCATCGTGTTCTCCTTTACGTTAACTAATATAACAGACATATTTCAAAAATGAAAGTATACCTGTAGTATATTTTTCATTCATGGAAATGACCGAACATGGCCTGTTTCTCGTAAAAGATATGTTTCATATCCAGTTCATCGATGATGTGTCTCGGTTCGGCCCTGACATACATCTGTTCTTCAGGTTGGAGATTGCCTTTGTCCGAATCAATGTAGATCGCCAACGGTCTTCGTAGACCAATCGCATAAGACAACTGCACCTCACACCATTTGAGATCATGTTTCTTCAATAACTCTTTCGCAAAGACTCTGGCCATGTAGGCACCGGAAAGATCCACCTTGGAAGGATCCTTCCCATTCATGCATCCGCCTCCGACATTGGAGAAAGACTGATAGGAATCTACGACGATCTTCCTTCCCGTCAATCCCGCATCACCTTCGAATCCGCCGATCAGGAACCTTCCGGTCGGGTTGATCAGGAAGCGTTCCACCTTTAATCCGTAGTTCTCACATAACTCAGTCACATAGTCTTTCAGAATCCTATCTGTTTTTTCCCTGTTTGTTTCAGAATTGTTGTAGGAGATCGTAAAATCTTTGATAGATACGATATTGAAATCGTCATCATAGACCCCGGTGATCTGTGCTTTCCCATCCGGATAGAAATCCTGATGTGTATGAACCAGTTCATCATAATATCTTGCCAGTTTCTGTAATATGACCATGGCCGTCGGTAACAGTTCTGGAGTATCGTTACAGGCATAGCCGAACATCATGCCCTGATCTCCTGCACCGGACACTTCGTCGTTCGTGCCTA
>JAEEGG010017023.1_pt1 | contig 15005 bp, 3 predicted proteins | sample 9134161 | NCBI WGS metagenome assembly JAEEGG01 (sample SAMN16246543, study PRJNA631951) | gut metagenome | biome: gut microbiome; feature: rumen; material: CR-attached | host: Bos | place: Iran: Karaj | collected 2018-10
ACCCACAATGCCTGACCTGAACCAGCGCAATCAGCACCTGATGACCTACCTCATCCAGAACTCGAAGTGGTGGATTGAGACCGTGGGCATCGACGGCATCCGCATGGATACCTATCCCTATGCCGATGCCAAGGGTATGGCACGTTGGATGAAGGAGTTGGACGAGGAATATCCAAACTTTAATACCGTCGGCGAGACGTGGGTGACCGAGCCTGCCTATACCGCCGCATGGCAGAAAGGGTCGAAGCTGTCGAAGGATAACTCATACCTGAAAACGGTCATGGACTTCTCGTTCTTCGACAAGCTCGCGCAGGCCAAGCATGAGGAGACCGATGCCTGGTGGAATGGTCTGAACCGCCTGTATAACTCGTTCGTCTATGACTATCTGTATGTAGATCCCACACATGTGATGGCTTTTATCGACAACCACGACACCGACCGATTCCTGGGCAACGGCCGCGACACGCTGATGCTGAAGCAGGCTCTGGCCCTGCTCATGACCGTGCGCCGCATACCGCAGCTCTACTACGGCACGGAAATCCTGATGAACGGCACCAAGGAGGTGACCGACGGCCATGTGCGCAAGGACTTCCCAGGCGGATTCCCCGGTGACAGCCATAACGCCTTCACCGCCGAGGGGCGCACCAAGCAGGAACAGCAGATGTTCTCGTGGCTCAGTCGCTTGTTGCATTGGCGGCAGGGTAATCAGGTCATCACAAAGGGCACGATGACGCAGTTCATCCCCTTCAATGGCATCTATGTCATTGCCCGTCAATACAAGGGTAAGACGGCTCTGACCGTCCTGAACGGAACCACAAAACCGGCGAAGATGGAAGTGAAGCGTTATGCTGAGGTCATTGGCAGCACCAAGCGTGCCAAGGACATCCTGACGGGCCGCTATTTCGACTTGTCAGCAGACCTGACGCTGAAGCCTCGCCAGTCGCTGGTGCTGGAATTCTGAACACGACGGAGGGGGGGCAGACTTTTTTTACCGCAGATTACGCAGATTTTACAGATTTATTTATCTATAGGTGCAGAGTGTAGGCGCAGCTATAATCTGTATAATCTGCGGAATCTGCGGTTAATTAAACTTCAGCCATCAGCCTTCAGCCCTCGTTCAGTTCTCATTAGGGGCATCGTCGCCACCGCTGCCGTTGTCGCCGCTGCCTCCGGTGTTTCCACTCCCCTCGCCCGTTGGAGAGGGGCTGGGGGTGAGGCCCTCCGTCATCACCCTGTCTGTCTCGGAGCGAAAGGCCGTTTCTCTGGTAGCAACATGCCGTTTCTCCATGAGTAAAACGCCGTTTCTCTTCATTGACGATGCAAAGGTACAAAAAATAGAGATGCAAAAAGCACTGTGTAGTTTGCCGGATTAGCGACAGAGAAACTTACTGGCACAAACGGATAAATAATCTCGCGAATCCTTGGATATTTGGGAAAATAGTCGTATCTTTGCAGCCAAAAGAACATAACACTGAGAATGATGGATGCAAGAACAACGACTTATCCTCAAGAAGGACAACTGCTGGTAAAAGTAAGCGACATGTCAATGCTGAAGGACATCAAGAAAGCCATCAGCATGGTAAAAGGTGTAGAGCAAGTACAGATACCACGACGCAAACGTCTCTCTGCATACGAGCGTGCCCTGCGAGATATTGAAGAAGGACGCGTATACGAGGCTAAGGATGTGGACGATTTGTTTAAGCAATGCCTTGGATAGCGGTATGTACACTCTTAGATTTACGGGCGAATTCAAGCACCAAATGAAAATGTGTGAACGTCGCGGTTATGACATGGAGCTGCTACGCGAGGCAATACGCATACTTTCTACTGAAGGTAAGTTGCCAGAGAAATACTTACCCCACCAGTTGCACGGTGACCGTAAAAGGCAGTGGGAATGCCACATTCAGCCAAACTGGCTACTTGTCTGGCAACAGCACGATAGGGAACTTGTTCTCGTGATGCTTAACACGGGCACTCATGCAGACTTGTTCAGCAAAAAGTATAAAAAATAGCTATCGATATTTGTTCCGAGAAACACTTTCGAGATTTTTTATCCGCTGAGACTACCGCAGCGCAGGCTCGGCGGAATCCGTTACTTGGGCGCACATCGTCGAAATAGTGAGTCTTGATGTGCAGTTTTCCCCGAAGCCGTATGTAATCTTGTCTGAAAACGTATGTAATCTTGTCCGTGCTATTGTCGGCACGGACTTTTTTAGTAACCGTTAAAATATAACTTGGTACGATTATTAATAAACATATAATTACCATATAATTTAATCAAACTATACCCTCTATACCCCTTTCCTGCCTAACTTGCTTGTTGATAGGTAATTAGTTCAGGGTACAGTTGCTGAAAACTATACCCCAACTGTGCCCCAACTATACCCTTATGCAAAAACGTATGGACTGCTTTTGCGCCTACGCGAGCGGTCGTTTGCGTAGGCGCAAACGGTTGTTTGGGCTAACGCAAACGCTGGCGAGAAGGCCTCTCTTCCCCTGTACAAAGGCCTTCTGACCCCTTTATGCTTACTTTACCATCCCCGTTTGCTTACTTCAGGGCATCGACGCGTACCTGCAATCCTGCGAAAAAGGTGTTTTCATTGAAAAAACTTGCCAAAACATGCTGTTTTTTCAGCTTTTTTTCTATACTTTTGTGGCGGATTTCACATACTCTACCCAAGGTATACCCAAGGTGTAGCCAAGGTGTAGCCAAGGTGTAGCCAAGGTCAAAAGACTAGCATTACCTTGGATAGAACCAGAGTACTGCTTGAGGAGTGTATGGATAGAGTGAAGGAACAAGTTTGTTAGTAATAATTAAATATTGTAGAAACTAATTTGTGAATTTGTTAATTTGTGAATTATAAACTTATAGTATTAACGAACAACTGGGTAACACCAGCTTGACTGTGTTTTGCATGAAAAGAATATATTTTCTTAATTTTTTGCATAAAAGACACCGTGTTGTCTTTGTCGTTTACTATATTATGACAGCTCACGAGATTGAAGAGCGGGCTGTCTGTGTAGTTTGCCGGATTAGCGACAGAGAAACTTACTGACACAAACGGATAAAAAATCTCGCGAATCCTTGGATATTTGGGAAAATAGTCGTATCTTTGCAGCCGTAGAAACCTAAATAAAGAATGCAAGAGTAGAATAAACAATCAAAATATAAATATAGAAAAGTTATGATTACTAACACAAAAACGAGACGAGTGTCGCCAGTGGGGGAGGTAATTTCCTCATGGCGGCAGCGGCTGCACTTGGCGGCCGCCATGGTCCTGATGCTCGTGGGGATGCTCGTACCCCAGGGGGCATGGGCTGATAACAGCGGGCTGGACGAGGCGTTCGTGGGCGACAAGAGCTACTACGTGCTGCGCTCGAGTGCCGACTGGGACAAGTTCCGCCAATTGGTGATTGAAGCCAATGGCGAATCGGATGTGAATGCCATTATGGATACTGACATCTCTACGGGAAATAGTTGCGGCGACACCAATTTCCCATATTGTGGCACCTTTAACGGCAACGGCCATAGGCTGTACGTTAACATCGAGGGGTCAGGCGAACAAGCTCCTTTTAAGGTGGTTAAAAATGCTACTATCCGGGATTTGCGCGTGACGGGGTCCGTCAAAGGAGGACAATATTCTGGCGGTTTGATAGGAAGAGTTATATACAGCGGTCATCCAACTGTTACAATTGAAAGAGTGTGGGTGTCTGTTGATGTGACATCTTCTAATAGCGTAGCTGCTGGTTTTATAGGCCATGCCTCTCAGAGCTACGTTTATATGTCTGACTGCCGCTACGATGGCAAACTGACAAGCACCTATTACAAAAGTGCCTTTGTATGGTGGGATTCAGGTTATGGCAACGGTAGGGATATGATATGGCACCGTGTCTATGAAAACAGCACATCGAGCGATAATACCCATCACGGTTTTAGTTATTATTGGGGCGATGGCACAGGACATGCTTGGGGAACCAACGCCTATAGCACCTCCCTTTACTCTGCCCACAACTGGGGCGAGATGGCCAGCGGTTGCAAGAACATCACCAATCAGAATGACGTGAAGAATAAGATGAACGCTGAGAAGGCTAATACATGGCATATCGTTGACGGCAAGGCGGTGCCTGTGATGCAGATATATCCCTCAGCCAGCGATGTGAGCCTTGAGACCTACGACATTATTCCCGGCACGGAGAGCGGTGAGGAAGGTATGCTGAAGATTCCCTTCTCGTGCGACCAGGCCGTGAAGACTCTCGATGTGACTTACACCAACGAGAACGGTCAGACGAAGACCATTCACATGGATTGCAAGGCCAACACCTACGCGGGCTTCATCCTGGTGCCTGCCACCGAGCAACACAAGGGGCTTACTATCAAGGCCAAGCTGCTGGTAGGAACAGTGACCAAGACCGTAAAGGACGAGAAAGATGCCGTGCTGCACAATCCGCGCAAGCTCTCGGCTCAGCTGTTAGACTTCAACACCACCAAGAAGCTGGAAGATGCTGGCGTGGTGGAGCTGAAATGGGAGGTGGATGCCCCCAAACACGCCGATGCCATCGAGAGTGACCAGTTCACCGTGATGCGCTCGCTGACGGGCAGTGACGACGATATGGAGTCCATCGGCTCTGTGCCGTTCGAGTCGGGTACGGCATCGTACACCTTCCGCGACGAGACGCTGATGAGTGCGCTCACCGCTGCCCAGCTCGACGGCAACACGGCGGTGCCACAGGTGAAGTACCGCGTGGTACGTGCCGCCACCCTACAGCTGTGGGGTTTCAGCAATACCACCGCCTCTGCGCAGACCACCTGCACGCTACCGATGCTCCATCTGCTGCGTGTCAAGGACTACCAGACGGCATGGGCCGACCAGACGGCACGCACCGTTAAGGTGACGTGGCAGTATGCCGAAGAGGCGGGTGCCGTATGGGACGACCGTGCCAAGATGAACATCGTGGTATCGTCGACCAACCGCGAGGGCGCTGCCGTCAATTCCAATACCTACCAGATTACCGATGCCGAAATGGCGGCTCGCGAGAAGGTGATCACGTTAGACCGCTCGTGCGTAGATTATAAAATTACGTTCGACGTGGAGCGCGGCGAATCGGCCATACCCGTTGCATCGTCCTACTTCGAGATTCGTACGGCGGAGGACTGGAACACCTTCTGTACCATGGTGGAGAATGCCGGCGGTAAGAGCAATGTGAACGCCTCGCTCATGGCCGACATCAGCGTGACGAATATGGTTGGGACAAACATCAGCAAGCCCTTCCAAGGCACGTTCGAGGGCAATGGCCATACGCTGACCGTCAATATCAACAAGAATGAACAGTGCGTTGCTCCTTTCCGCTACGTTGGCAATGCCATCATCCGCAACCTGCACACGGCAGGTAGTGTCACCACCAATAATAAGTTTGCTGCCGGACTGGTGTCACGCGTGAGCGACAACTACCACCTGCTCATCGAGGGGTGCCACGTGTCGGTAGATGTCAGTAGCAGCATCAATGGCGATGCCACTAACGGCGGTATCGTAGCAATTGGCAATAATGGCACCACCATCACCATCCAAAACAGCAAGTTCGACGGCAAGATGCGCGGAACCACCTGTTACGCCAACGGCGGCATAGTGGGATACACCACCGGAGAGGTACGAATCGACAACACCCTCTTCGACCCCAAAGAAATTAGCACTAATATGAGTTCCTGCGAGACCTGGAGCCGGAAAGGCGGTTCGGGCAGCGTCACCGTCACTAACAGCCACTGCACCATGGAGTACAAGGCTGCTACATCTGCTTCAGAGTTCCCTGAAGGCTATTTCGTCATCAACAGTTCTGCAGACTGGAACACCTTCTGTAACATGGTGCAGCAAGCTCAAGGAGACTCTGACGTCAATGCCGTACTGAATGCCGACATCTCTGTATCGCAGCAAGTCGGAGGTAATTATTATCGATATCGTGGCACTTTCGATGGCAATGGTCACACCATCAACATAAACCTCAACACTAATGACTATGGTGCAGTATTCAGAGAGGCAAATTATTGCACCATCAAGAATCTGCATGTTACAGGAAACATAACATGTAGCGCGGGGAATTCTGATGCAAGCGGCATAATAGCGTCTATATCCTCAGAAGGTTATACTGCCGACATCATCAACTGCCGAGTGTCAGCCACCATCAAAGGTTATTTCGTTGGTGGCATTGTCGGCGTCGCACTAAAAAGTAAAATAACCTTGACGAATTGCCTGTTTGACGGAAACGTCGTTGGCATTGACAGCAACAGCCGTGTATCGGCATTCGTAGGGCGTAGAGAATCTAATGATGCACCACCAACGCTGAACAACTGTCTGGATCACGGCACTTATCAGAGTTTTGCATTAATAGGCCTCATCTACTACGGCACAGTCCAGACACCAGCGGGCAGTAACAACTGGTCATATAACGGACTGACGGGTGCTACTGCTGTTGGCTCACTATCGGCCAGTGACCTTGCTGCCAAGTTGGGTAGCGGCTGGAAGGTGGAAGATGGCAAGGCAGTGCCCGTCATGCAAATAATAGCTGCCTCTGGCAACCTGAACAACAAGACGACCGACCAGATTGTAGCCCTGCTGGGCAGCGGCTGGCAGAAGGACACCAGCGGCAACCCCGTGCCGAAGATGGCCAACAATGCCCAGCAGGCAATACCCTACTCGGCGAAGCATCCCTTCAACATCCACACCGCCGAGGACTGGGATGCCTTCCGCAAGCTCGTGGCTGAAGCCAAAGGCCAGAAGGACATCTACGCACAGCTACAGGCCGACATCAGCGTCACGACACCCGTAGGCGACACCAGTTCCCCCTACCGAGGTACGTTCGATGGCAACGGCCACACGCTGACTTTCAACGTGAGCAACTCGAACCAGATGTTTATCGCTCCCTTTGTCTCTGTCAACGCAGCCACCATCCGCAACCTGCACACCACGGGCAGCATCAGCACCAGCAATATGCGTGCCGCCGGACTGGTGGGTCAGGTTCCTGAAAATGGCAAACTGCTCATAGAAGGATGTCACATCTCGATGGATATCTATAGCAGCGTCAGCGGCGATGCCTCCAGTGGCGGCATAGTGGCCGGCGGTGGCTATAGCAACGTAAGCATCACCATCCGAAACACCAAGTTCGACGGCAAGATGCGCGGCTCCAGCAGCAATGCCAACAGCGGCATAGTGGGCTGGTGTACCGCACAAGTACTCATCGAGAACACCCTCTTTGACCCGGCAGAGATCAGCACCGATCCGAATTACAGCCAAACCTGGTGCCGGATAGGCAGTACGGGCAGCGTCACCGTCACCAACAGCTACTGCACCCGAGAATTTAACGGAAATCCTGGCAACGCAGCCACAAAGACTGCTGCCGAGCTGGTCATGCTGTTAGGCAGCCAGATGTGGCAGCTGGACGTTACTGGCAAGCCGGTGCCTAAGACCGTCGGCGGCGTGATTGACGGCATGCCGACCTTCTACTACGAGAACATGGGCCACATCGACCCCAACTCGCTCCGCATAGAGACACTGCCCACCTCGGCAGTGCTGACGTGGGCCAACCAGACGGACGAACCCGTGGACTACTACGAGGTATGGCGCCGCGACAAGACCGAGAGCAGCTGGGGCTCCGAACCCATAGCCACACAGCTGACCGTCACGCAGTATGAGGACAAGCAGACGTCGCCCGTCCACCAGTATATATATAAGGTACGCGGCGTGACCAGCTGCGAGGGCCTGCACTACGACGACACCAAGGAGGTGGAAGGCATGTGCGAGCAGACGGCCACCGTGGAGGGCTACCTGCGCTTCCTGGACGGCACGGGCATCCCCGGCGAACAGATTATCGTGACCGTTGACGGCAAGGAGCGTCCGACGGTGACCGACGAGAGCGGCTTCTTCCGCCTGAAGGATCTGCCCTACAAGGACAAGAAGGAGACCACCTACAAGCTGGGCACCCTCCTGCCGAACGTGGGTGGCAGCGTCACCTTCGGCACCGGTGCCGGCCAGAACGTGGTGAAGAACGTGGTCATCGAGGTGGCGTCGAGCGTCAAAATATCGGGCACCGTGCAGTACGAGGGCACCAGCATTCCCGTGCAGGGTGTCTCGTTCCTGGTGAACAACCACGAGGTGCGCAACAGCGCAGGACTGGTGACCACCGACCACGAGGGTAAGTTCTCGTTCCGCATGCTGCCCGGCGAAGCCAGCATCCAGGCCGTCAAGGACGGCCACAAATTCTGGCGCGACGGCTTCTACCACCTGAACGACGACGACCCCGACACGCAGACGAGGTACGACTTCCAGACGGACAAGGCCGGCCTGATGTTCTACGACCAGAAGCGCGTACGACTCATCGGACGCATCGCCGGCGGCAAGAGGCAGGGCGAACTGCCACTGGGCTACGCCCTGTCGAAGAACAACCTGGGCGACGACCTCAAGATGGTGCTCACCCTCGAGGGCGACAACGCCTCGCGACTGGTGTTCGACATCCAAGACCGCACGCTGAAGGAGCGCGACGAGGTGTTCCAGCACACGGAGGCCAACAAGGTGGACAAGACGGTGACTCACCAGACCACGGTACATACCACGCTGAACCGCAAGGAGGTCCACCCCGACCCCTATACGGGCGAATACGAGGTGGACCTGCCGCCCGTGAAGTGGAAGATACAGCAGATCACGGCCTCGGGCTACGCCACGCTGTTCCAGGACGGCCAGACGGGTGACGTGATAGACCTGACGGACTCGCTGACGGAGCACAAAGACGAACTGAAGGGCACGTGGGAGACAGCCACCGTCAAGGTGACCGACCCCGTGGAGAAGTATCATGCCAAGTACAGTCGCATCTACCACTCGCCGGTCATCATCGACTACCGCCAGCAGGGCTTCGACCCCTTCGACTACTTCGGCGAGCGCTACTACAGCTACCAGAACCTTTCGGGCACGAAGGAGAAGCTGGCACTGGCCTACGGCGTGAGGAAGCCCGACTGGCCCCAGGGCAAGCGCGACTCGCTTGAGACCCGCTACACCTTCGGCCACCCCGTGTTCAACATCGACCGCAAGTATGGCTTCACCATCTCGGCCATCGAGAAATACTATTATAACAACAACCCGAAGAGCGACACCATCGACGTGGTACACCTCGAGGGCGGCGTGGTGACCATCCACAACGGCATGGTGAGCGCCACCCACCGCGACACGCTGCACTTAGACAGCCTGGGACAGGGCAACTACACCATCGAGGCCGCCCAGACACCCTACCTGCTGACGGGCGACGACGCCCTGCACACGGTGACCATGACACTCGAGATGGACGGCACGCACTATGAGGCCGAGCCGCTGAAGGCATACGTGCTGAACGTGAAGCCCAAGACTGGGGCACCCGAGATACTGAGCTTCTCGACACCGCAGTTGCTCGACATCCTGCGCGACCCGCCAGGAGGCTCGTCGAAGGCCACTATCTCAAAGGGCTCTACGATGAAGTATGCCTACACAATGGATATGTCGTGGCAGATGGGTGTCGACATCAACTTAGGTCTCGGTACCGGACTGAACACCTTTACCGGACTTGTGGCAGCCCCGATGGGTGCCGGTGGCGTAGGCGGTTTCAATAATGGTACTGCCAGCACCTACGGTACCACCATCGACCTGGTATGGTCGGGCAGCGGTCAACGTGCCTTCAGCTACACAATGACCTTCAACGAGGATGTCTCGACCAGTTCCGAAAAAGGAATGGTGGGTGCCGATGCCGACCTGTATATGGGTGTGGTAGACAATGTCGTGCTGAAGCCTGCCACCGCCATCCGTGCCATTCCTGACAGCACGTTCCGCCAGTCGGCTGCCATCTTGGAGTCAGGCCGCATGGTAGAGATAGCCCAAGGCAAGGATAACAACAACAAGACGCTGCACTTAGTGCGCGACGAGGTGGTGACCTACGGCATGAGCTTCGAGTCGAACTTCATCCACTCGCAGAAATACATCATTACCGAACTGCTGCCGTCGCTGGAGAAACAATGTCTGTCGATGATCTTCACCGGCACGAAGAAAGAGGCCCAGACACGCGCCGATTCCATCGGACGACCGGTCTACCTGTCGACGGTAACGAAGGACCACGAGGACTTCGGCTTTGCCCACGAGATGATTATGCCTAAGGGACAGTCGGCTACTAATGTCGTCGACTCGGTGAACTTCTATCACACCATCATGACGGAATGGATGAAGATGATAGGACGCAATGAGCAGGAGAAGTTGGAAGCTAAGGATTTGGTGAAGAACATCAGTATGGACGGCGGCGGTTCGCTGACCTACGGCGAGTCGTTCACCACCGACTATTCATACGTACAGTCTGATAAGAGTCCGTTCCAGGGTGCTTCGTTGAGTTTTTATGACGAAGGTGATGGCAGGAATACCGGCTATGCCATTCTGGCTGTTGCCGGACCTATCTTGTCCAAGTTGATAGGCAGTCTTGCCAATGGTTCACTTGGTAAAACGAAAGGCGACAAGATGGCCAATAGGACAGAAGTGAAGATTGATGCCGTTGGTGTTTCCTTCAAATTCGGACTGACGCCGGTGTTCAGCTACGACATTACGGCTAAGAACACCCAGCAGACTACCTATAGCCGTAAGGAGAGCTTCACCATCGGCATGGACAAGAAGAGCCATCTGGACTTCGATGTCTATCGTGTCAGCAATGCTTCCGACGGCCTTAGTGGTCGTGGCGTCAACGACGTATTCCTGAACAATGCGTTCTATACCCAGGCAGCCGCCAACAAGAAATACCTGGAGCGCGACCTCAAACTGAATAATTACGTGACACCGCACAGCTTCGTCTATCGTACCATTGCCGGTGCTACCCTCCGTCCGTATGAGGGCGAGCGCAAGACGCAGCTCTACAAGACGGGTACCGTGCTTGACGAGCGCACCAAGAAGGTTGAGAAACCGCAAATCAAGATGGATAAGCAGAGCATCAGCGGCGTGCCCTTCGGCGAGCCCGCCCGCTTCAAGCTCTATCTGACCAACGAGAGCGAACAGCCCGAGGCTGTCTATAACTACTTCGACCTGTATCAGGTGGATAAGAAGAATCCCGACGGCGCCCGCCTGATGATTGACGGCATGCCGCTCACCGGCACCGCGCGCACCATTGAGGTACGCCCGGGCCAGGTGACGGAGAAGACACTGGAGGTCTATGCCGGCGAGAAGTTCGACTATGAGGGGCTGACCATCGGTCTTATCTCGCAGGGCGACGTGAACGTCTATCATGAGGTGGCCTTCGACGTACACTTCCTGCAGACGGCAGGCTCGGTGGCCATCTCGTCGCCAGGCGACAAGTGGATCATGAACTGCGATGCGCCCACCGACGGCAAGAAAGGCTGGTATCTGCCCGTGGTCATCAGCGGCTTCGACAAGAACCAGAAGAACTTCGACCACATCGAGTTCCAGTATAAGGAGACTACCCGTGGCGATGACTACTGGACCAACCTCTGTGGCTACTATGCCGACTCTACCATCTACCGCGCTGCTACCGGCACGAAGGAGATGATACCTGAGAACGGCAACATCCAGGCCCGCTTCTTCGGCGAGGGCACGGTGATGGAGAAGGGCTACGACCTGCGCGCCGTGCTGTTCTGCAGGAACGGCAATGCGTTCCTCACCAACGAGTCGAAGGTGCTCAGCGGCATCAAGGACACGCGCCGCCCGCAACTCTTCGGCACGCCGGAGCCCAAGACCGGCGTGCTCGGTCCGGGCGAGAACATCATCTTCGACTTCTCGGAGGACATCGAGTACAACTATCTGCAGGGCACTACCAACTTCGAGGTGGTGGGCGAGACCAACGAGACGGCCGTCCAGGAGGCTCCCTCGCTGCAGTTCGGCGGCAACGGCTATGCCCAGACGCAGTCTAACCGCAACTTCGCCAATAAGAACGTCACCGTCGAGGTGATGATCAAGACTGAGGAGGACGGGCGCGACATGCCCATCTTCAGCCACGGCACCGAGGGCAAGCACCTGCAGCTGTGGCTCACCAAGCAGCGTCACCTCAGGGCCGTCGTCGACGGACGAACGGTGGAGAGCGACAGCGTGCTGAGCGATGTCGGATTCCAGCGCGTGGCACTGGTACTCGACAACGACAACCAGCGACTGATGCTCTATGGCAAGCAGCAGATGGCCCGCATGGACAGCGTGACGTACAGCGGCACGGGCCCCCTGACCTTCGGCACGGCCACCGACACGGACAGCGGCCAGGACCACTACTTCACGGGACGCATGCTGCAGGGCCGACTGTGGTACCGCACGTTCGACCTAGCCGGACTGAACCGCTACGCCGAACGCCTGCTGACGGGCTACGAGATGGGACTCGTCGACTACTACCCCATGAACGACGGCCGCGGCGAGTATGCCGCCGACCTGGCTCAGGGTGACCATCTGATGTTTACCGGTGCCTCCTGGGCACAGCCTGAAGGCATGTCGCTGCGCATCGACAACAGCGATGCCGCCGCCAGCACGGACCAGAACATGACCATCAGTTCCACTGACGACTGGAATACCTTCTGCACCATGGTGAGTGATGCCAATGGACAGTATAACGTCAATGCAGAGCTGCTGGCCGACATCACCGTGACGAATATGGTTGAGACAAACTTCAGAGGCACGTTCGAGGGCAATGGCCATACGCTGACCGTCAATATCAACAAGAATGATCTGTTCGTTGCTCCTTTCCGCTACGTTGACAATGCCATCATCCGCAACCTGCACACGGCAGGTAGTGTCACCACCAATAAAAAGTATGCTGCCGGACTGGTGTCACACGTGAACGTCAACGGCCACCTGCTCATCGAGGGGTGCCACGTGTCGGTAGATGTCAGCAGCAGCATCAATGGCGATGCCACTAACGGCGGTATCGTGGGCATCCTGCGCGAGGGGGCATCGGTCGTCTTCCGCAACTGTGTCTTCGACGGCACCTTCGAGGGAGCCTCCTGTCACAGCAACGGCGGCTTCATAGGAAGCATCCATGCCGACGGCGAGGCCATCATTCAGAACAGTCTCTTCGCACCGAAAGACATCAAGACGCTGCTGACCAACTGCGACACCTGGGCACGGCACGGAAGCGGCGGCAAACTGACCCTCACTAACAGCTACTGCACCAGAGAGTATAACGGAAATGCTGGCAACGCAGCCACGAAGACTGCTGAAGAGCTTGTCACGGCATTGGGCGACGGCTGGACAATAGACGGCAATGGCAACGTAGTGCCCCGCGTCAATACGAGCAAGGCATCCACCGCGTCACAACTGAGGGGACTGCAGCTGCGCACCGACCTCTTCCAGCGCGACGACGAGCAGGACTACACGCTGATGTTCTGGTTTAAGACGCCCAATGAGAACGGCACACTGATGGCCAACGGCTCTGGCAAGGCCACCGACGAGGGCGCACGTAACAAGTTCTTCATCGGCTTCGAGGGCCAAACGCTGAAGTACCGCACCAACGGCCGCGAGTTCGCACTGGGCGATGACCTGTGCGATGACGGCTGGCACCACTATGCCATGACCGTCAACCGCGCCCGCAACGTGGCCACCATCTTCATCGACAACGAGGTGAAAGCACAGCTGACCACCGACTCGCTCGGCGGCATGATGGGCACGCGCTTCTTCTTAGGCAACACGGTGTGGCAGAACAGCGGCGACCCCGTGGTACACCAGGGCAACGCCTACACCGGCCACATCGACGGACTGATGCTCTTCGAGCAGGCACTGCCCACGACGCTCATCCGCCGCTACTCCACTAAGTCGCCGGGCGGCGAGGAGCGCGGACTGATAGCCCACATGCCCTTCGACCACCAAGTGCGACAGAAGAGCGGCGAGCTGGCCCTGCAGCCCTCGGCGCTGAGCACCCGTGTGAAGTTCGATAACGACGGCAACGATACCGGCAAGCGCGACAGCGTGTTCGTCGACCCGACAGACAGCATCCTGGCACGCATCGACCGCACGATGGGCGCACCCGTGCAGCCCTACGAGCACCTGCGCAACCTGAAATTCAGCTACGTGGGTCGTAACAACCAGCTGCTGGTGAACATCGACGAGCAGGACAGCCGCATCAACAAGCAGAACGTCTATGTGACGCTCTACGACATTCCCGACAAGAACGGTAACTTCATGGCCTCGCCGGCCACGGAGAGCTTCTACGTCAACCGCAACCCGCTGACGTGGATGTCGCTGGGCAAGAACCGCGTCGTCACCATCAAGGAAGGTCAGGGACTGACCCTTCTCGGCATCATCGAGAACAACGGCGGCAAGGCGCACACCTACACCATCGAGAACCTGCCCAGCTGGATCACCGTCGACAAGACGAGCGACATCGTTGACGCGCAGACTACGGACGAGGTGGACTTCACCATCAGCAAGGACCTGGCCGTGGGCACGTATGACCAGATGATCTACCTCGTCGATGAGGACGGCATGTCGGATGCCTACTACCTGGAACTGACCGTAGAGGGTGCAGCACCCGACTGGACGGTAGCACCGGAGATGAAGCGCTACTCGATGAACATCGTGGCACAGGTGTTTGTGAACAACGACCTCGTCACCGACTCGCACGACATAGTAGGTGCCTTCGACGGCACGGGACGCTGCATGGGCGTGAACAACATCGAGTACGACCCGGCAACAGGCCGCAGCATGCTCTTCATGACCGTCTACGACAGCACGACGGTGGCCACGCAGCTCACCTTCCGACTCTGGCACTACGCCACGGGCAAGACCATGAAGCTGACGCCGACGGAGTTCATCAACTTCGGCGACCAGGCCATCGTGGGCACCGTGGACAAGCCCGTGAGCTTGTATGCCGAAGAAGAGTACCTGCAGAAGCTCGACCTGGCACAAGGCTGGAACTGGGTGTCGTTCAACGTCTATAACCAGGCCTTCGCGAGCGTGGAGAGCATCCTGAGCCGCTTCCCGTGGCAGGAGGGCGACATCCTGACGGAGGACTCGGAAGACCTGACGCTGACC
>JAEEGG010017028.1_pt1 | contig 15004 bp, 12 predicted proteins | sample 9134161 | NCBI WGS metagenome assembly JAEEGG01 (sample SAMN16246543, study PRJNA631951) | gut metagenome | biome: gut microbiome; feature: rumen; material: CR-attached | host: Bos | place: Iran: Karaj | collected 2018-10
TATTCAGGAATATGTGGACGAGGTTTGGCATCTGGACAAGCTTCAGATTGAAGTAAAATAAATCACAGAGTGCATTAAAATGGGGCAGTACCTTTTATTACGGGTACTGCCCTTAATTGCTGGGGATATTTCTTTAGTTTGGATCGTTGGATTCCAGGTGGCGCTCTTCAATGAGTTTTTCCACCTGCCGAAGATGTTCTTTATTTCCAGCATCTGTATCGCTCTTTGGAAGAGACTTTCTGTAGGCTGAGGGAGACATCTTTTTCTCCTGCCTGAAGGCTTTTGAAAATACTAGAGGGTCCGAATAGCCACAGGATATGGCGATTGACTCGATGGGAAGCTGTGTCAGCTGCAACAGCTCCTGAGCCTTGGCGATGCGATAGCTTGTCAGGTACTGTTGAGGAGATATCCCAAGGGTCTTTTCAAAAAGAGTGTACAGGTAGCTTCTGTTGATGCAGACATAATTGGCGATATCCGTGACCTTGATGGGGTTACAGTAGTTGCTTCTGACGTAGGCCTGAGCTTTGGTGACATAATTGTTGGCGCTTCCGGAGTCGCTCTTTTGGGTGACGCTTATTCCGGAGGCTATAACTGAAAGGAACATGGAAAGAAGGCCGTTTCTTCGAAGTACATCCTCTACACTGAAGGTGTTGTGGTCCATCATGTCTTTTACCAGGTCATAGATATCCTTGGAGGCTGTGCTCTTAAAGACGGGCTGGTTGACCGAAAGACCCAGCTGGGAGACTATGGCTTCTGCTCTTTTTCCGCCAAAACCTACCCAGGCATAGGTCCATGGGTCTTTTTCATCTGAGACGTAATACGCGAGCTCGTCCGGAACGATCAAAAAGCCGTATCCTTCCTTCAGGGGATAGGTCTTTCCGCCAATCTGGAACTTGCCCTTTCCGCTTAGGCAGTAGTGGATCATGAAATGCGGCTTAAGAGCAGGGCCGAAGCTGTGTCCGGGCAAGGTCTTTGAGAGTCCGCAGCAATATACGTATAGGTCATCTGATTCTTCTGTGTTAAATAGTAGTTTATATGCTTTTTCCATAGCTTAATTGTAATATGCAAATTGTGAGCTTTTCAAGTGGGGGCAATTGTGTTTTCCGCAGTTTTACTGTACAATGAAAGGTGCATTTTGGTATTATCCATCAAAATGTGAAAGGAATTTTGTTTTGGGTAAAGATATACAGGAATTTTTACAAGCAGGAAATCAAATATTGGACAGTGTTTCCAGCGCCATTGACAGAAATGATTACAGCACGCTCCATGCAGATGTAGCAAGGGCTATCAAGTCCGTCAACATCGAGAGACGAGTAAACTACTCAAGTCAGATGGGCTCCACTGCTCAGAGAGCAGCCAAGGCTAAGCCCAGGATCATTCCGTTCTTCCAGAAACATATCAGCAGATACCTGGGAGTTCCGCAGATGGCCTTCACAGGAGCTATCGGATCCTTCATCTTCATGAGTTTTCTGGGAGCACTGATTACAGGATCAATCGGGGGATCAATTGCAACAGGCATTATTACAGCTGGTTGTGCATTCGGGTTCTTCAGAGGAATGAAGAAGTATGACCTTGCCAAGAAGTATTATCAGTACGGCAATATTCTGGGAGAGGCAGAGTACTTTAACATAGCTGATCTCGCCAAGGTGGCACTGAAGAGAGACAAGGATGTGCTTAAGGATATCAAGGGCATGATCAAGCTTGGATTTCTTCCAAGAGCAAGGCTTGATTCCACTGAGAAGGTCTGCATGGTAACCGACAGAGCTTACGAGCAGTACCTTGGAGCCGAGCAGGACAGAATTGCCAGAGAGCAGAGAACAGCTGAGCAGAAGAAAGCTGAGATGGAACAGCTCAAGCAGAGAAACGCCGAATATGCGAAGCTCCCTGAGGAGGCAATCGCAATCCTTGAGGAAGGTAAGGAATACATCACCTTTGTCAGAAACATAAACGACAAGATCCCGGATACAGAAGAGCTTTCAACCAAGCTTTACAGACTTGAAGAGATAATGAACAGGATCTTTGCTCAGGTCAAAAAAGATCCATCCAGCGCAGATGAGCTTCACAAACTTATGAGCTACTACCTGCCCACCACCAAGAAGCTCCTAAACGCTTACGTGGAGCTGGATAAAGAGCCTGAGGTTGGAAACAACATTACTCAGACCAAGCTTGAGATCGATGCAGCGATCGATACCATCAACATGGCCTTTGAAAACCTGCTGGATAGCCTTTTCCAGGATATGGCTTGGGATATTTCATCCGACATTTCAGTTATGAAGACCATGATGGCTCAGGACGGACTTACAAACGAGAGCCAGGGAATCGGAGCACAGGTTATGGGAATGAGCGCCGGAGCATCACAGGCACAGGCGCAGGTTCAGGCTCAGGGCGGCGCACAGGCGCAGACAAGACCGGAATAAACAGTAACTAATTTATAATGAATATAGTTTTTAGGAGGACGATATGGGAGCAGAGTTAGAATTCGGAGCAGCACCTGCTGCACCATCACTTAGTTTCGGGGCAGAGGCTCAGGCAGCAGAAGCACCTGCAGCTGCAGCAGCACAGGCAGCACCTGAGGCAGAGAAGACAAACGGAAACATCGCACTTGAGGCACAGCTCACAGCTGAAGAGCTCAAGCAGGTTGATGAGTTCAGCAAGCAGATTGATATTTCCAACACCACAGGTGTTATGAACTACGGTGTAGGAACACAGAAGAAGCTTGCAGACTTCTCCGAGAAGGCAATTGAGAATGTAAGAACCAAAGACATGGGCGAAGTTGGTAACATGATCACAGATCTTGTTACAGAGCTCAAGGGCTTTGAAATTGAAGAAGATGAGAAGGGTCTTAGAGCTCTTTTCAAGAAGAGTGCCAACAAGTTTGAAGGCATGAAGGCTAAATATGCCAAGGCTGAAGTTAACGTTCAGACCATAGCTAATGAGCTTGAGAAGCACCAGGTTACACTTCTTAAGGACGTAGATGTTCTTGATAAGATGTATGACCTCAACCTCAACTACTACAAGGAACTTACAATGTACATCCTTGCAGGTAAGAAGAGACTTGAGGAAGAGAGAAACACAACTCTTGTAGAGCTCCAGAAAAAGGCTGAGCAGTCAGGACTTCCTGAGGATGCAGAGGCTGCTAAGGACTTCGCAAATAAGTGCGACAGATTCGAGAAAAAGCTCTATGATCTTGAGCTTACAAGAACAATCGCAATGCAGACAGGTCCTCAGATCCGTATGGTACAGTCTTCAGACACCATGATGGCTGAGAAGATCCAGTCAACAATAGTAAACACAATTCCTCTCTGGAAGAACCAGATGGTTATCGCAATGGGTATCGAGCACGCTACTCAGGCTGCAAGAGCAGAGAGAGAAGTTAATGATATGACCAACAACCTTCTTAGAAAGAACGCTGATGCCCTTAAGGTTGCTACTATTGAGAGCGCTAAAGAGGCTGAGAGAGGAATTGTTGATATCGAGACTCTTAAGCACACCAACGAGTCCCTTATCTCAACACTTGATGAGGTTCTTAAGATCCAGACCGAAGGTAAGGCAAAGCGTCGTGAAGCTGAGGCTGAGCTTGCTCAGATCGAGAATCAGCTCAAGGACAAGCTTATCGAGGCAGCCAAGAACTAATACGAATTATAGACAAGAGCCCTGCGACTTTTTGGTCGCGGGGCTTTTTTTAACATTTTGACAGGTTGTGCAAACAATGTGGTATGGAAAAAGAGAGCGCTAAAGGGTATTATTAACTCACAAGAAAACGCTATTTAGTTAATTATAAACAGGAGGTTACTATGATCGATCAGGAGATGAAGAAAGCAGTCCTTGAAAACTTTGAGAAGGTTTTCGGTAAGAATGACAAGGTAAAGGCTTATTTTGCACCGGGCAGAGTCAATCTTATCGGCGAGCACACAGATTACAACGGAGGACATGTTTTCCCCTGCGCACTCACCATCGGTACTTATGGCGCAGCTGTTAAGAGAGATGACAACAAGATCAGATTTTATTCCGTAAACCAGGATAAGCGCGGCGTTGTTGAGACAAGCCTTGACGATCTTAAGCCTTCTGATGAGGCTGGCTGGACCAACTATCCCAAGGGAGTTGTATGGGCTTTTGCCAAGAGAGGAATGAACCTTGATACCGGATTCGACATGGTTATCTACGGAAATATCCCCAACGGTTCAGGTCTTTCATCATCAGCTTCTTTAGAGGTCCTTACAGGATTTATCTTAAGAGATCTCTACGGCTTTGATGTTTCCAACCAGGATATAGCACTTATCGGACAGTACTCAGAGAACAACTTCAACGGCTGTAACTGCGGAATCATGGATCAGTTTGCAGCAGCTATGGGAAAAGAGAATAACGCCATCTTCCTGGATACTGCCGATCTGTCTTTTGAATATGCACCGATTGCTCTTGAGGGTGCCAAGATCATTATCGCCAACACCAACAAGAAGCACAAGCTCACAGATTCTCAGTACAACGCCAGAAGAAGCACCTGCGAGGCAGCTCTTGCAATTCTTCAGAAGAGCCTTGATATCAAGACTCTGGGCGATCTTTCCATCGAGGAGTTTGAGGCTAACAAGCACCTTCTTACAGATCCTGACATGCAGAAGAAGGCAAAGCACGCTGTATACGAGAACCAGCGCACGATCGAAGCTGTTAAGGCTCTTAAGGAAGGCGATATAAACCACTTCGGAGAGCTTATGAGACAGTCACACGAGTCCTTAAGAGATGACTACGATGTTACAGGCGTTGAACTTGATACCCTCGCTGAGGAAGCATGGAAGATTCCGGGAGTTATCGGTTCACGTATGACAGGTGGCGGCTTTGGTGGATGCACAGTTTCTATCGTCAAAGACGAGGCTATTGAGAACTTTAAGAAGACTGTAGGCGAGAACTACAAGAAGAAAATCGGTTACGATGCGACCTTCTATACAGTAGAGATCGGCGGAGGCCCTGAGGTTATCTAAGGAGAGGATTGGAAATGGAAGCAGTTAATAAACTGGTTGCGTATGCACTTGCAACTAAACTTATAGAAAAAGAAGATATCATCTATTCGGTAAATTCCCTGCTCATTGCGCTGGGACTTGATGCTGCTGAATATGAGGTTTCTGATATCGAGGCCCTTTCAAGAGAGATCTCTCTTGATGAAAAAGACCTTGCAGCTTACCTTGAGGCTACTTTAAAGGAGCTTGATGACTTCGCTGCAGAAAAAGGCCTTATAGAAAACGACAGTGTTGTCTTTAGAGATCTGTTTGACACAAAGCTTATGGGTCTTTTAACAGAGAGACCAAGCGCTGTTATCGCTAAGTTTAACAGCCTTTATGAAAAGAGTCCTGAAGAAGCAACAAACTACTACTACAACTTCTCCAAGAATACCGATTATATCAGACGCTACAGGATCGCTAAGGACATGAAGTGGATTGCACCCACTGAGTACGGTGATCTTGATATAACCATCAATCTCTCCAAGCCCGAGAAGGATCCCAAAGCCATCGCTGCTGCAAGAAATGCCAAGCAGAGCGGATATCCCAAGTGTCAGCTGTGCTGGGAGAATGAGGGATACTCAGGAAGGGTAGATCACCCTGCAAGAGAGAACCACAGGATAATCCCTGTAACTATACAGGATTCCAAGTGGGGATTCCAGTATTCACCTTATGTTTATTACAATGAGCACTGCATCGTGTTTAATTCGAAGCATATTCCTATGAAGATTGAGCACGGTACCTTCTGTAAGCTCTTTGATTTTGTTAAGCAGTTCCCTCATTACTTTGTTGGATCAAACGCTGACCTTCCTATAGTTGGAGGATCTATCTTAAGCCACGACCATTTCCAGGGCGGACACTACACCTTTGCAATGGCTAAGGCTCCTGTGGAAAGGTCTTTTACCGTAAAAGGATTTGAGGATGTACAGAGCGGAGTGGTTAAGTGGCCTATGTCAGTAATAAGGCTCTCTTCTCCCGACTATGAGAGGATAATCGCCCTTGCAGATGTGATCCTTGAAAAGTGGAGAGGATACACTGATGAAGCGGCATTTGTATTTGCCGAAACTGACGGAACTCCTCATAATACAATTACTCCTATCGCCAGAAAGCGCGGAGAAAACTTCGAGCTTGACCTGGTGCTCAGGAACAATATAACAACAGAGGAACATCCTCTTGGCGTATATCATCCACACGCTGAGCTCCATCACATCAAGAAGGAGAACATCGGACTTATCGAGGTTATGGGACTCGCTGTTCTTCCTGCAAGACTTAAAGGTGAGATGGCAGAGCTTAAAGAGGCTATGCTCTCCGGTGCAGACCTTCGTGCAAACGAAGTCCTTGAAAAGCACGCTGACTGGGTGGATGCCTTTAAGACAAAGTACGAGAAGATTGATGAATCCAACATAGATGAGATAATTCAGAACGAGATCGGAGAGGTCTTCATGCATGTTCTGGAGGACGCAGGCGTATATAAGCGCACTCCGGAAGGTCAGGAAGCCTTTAACAGATTTATTCGCTCTCTGCCGGCTGAAGGAGTTTAAGGATTGTCTGCCGGCTAAGAGAGTTGAGATTCTTGGCAATAGGAACAAGACCATCGAGCTTTCTTGCAATCTCTTCTTCGTTGAGACCGAGCTTGGTCTTGTAGAGATCTATGAGAAGCCTGTAGGTCGCTGTGATATCCGAGCGGGTTTTTACAGCAAATTCAAGGACCTTTGCAGCATCTTCAAATCTGCCGAGGTCATAAAGAGCCTGCCCCCACTTCTGCAGTGAGCAGACCAGGGCTGTGTAGTTCTGGTCGTACTGAGTAAGGGGAGTTATGTTGGCTGTACCATATTCAAGTTTTAGATCGGTGTTGCTGATTCCGGTGAGATTGACAATCTTTTCATCCTTAAGGGCGGTAAGTTCATTTTCTGCGTCCTGAAGAGTCTTGTCGTCGCCGGCAGTGCCGAAGGGAAGAAGGTCGAAGGGAATGTGGATATATTCCAGATTCTCGAGACTTTTTTTTCTTACATTATTAGACTGGAGCTCTTTTTCCCAGAAGCTTGCCTCCTGCTCTTCCGTCTTTCTTGAGGTTCTGCGCATGAGGAGATTCATGACGATACACAGGAGTATGAAGCTTGCTAAAAAAGGGAATTTCATCTATAATATCCTTTCAGTAAAAACGTGGTGAATATATTTACATAATATCACAGAGGAAGTATTATGAAAAAATTTTTTGGGGCCATTGGAATTGCGGTTCTACTGATGGTCTTGATGCCTCAGACAGTTGCCTACGCTTCTGACGGCAGACAAATCGCAAAGGGTGTGTTCATTGGACCGGTTGACGTGTCCGGAATGAGCGTAAACGAGGCAGAAAGTGCAGTAACAGCATATGTTGATCAGGTATCGGGGCAAACTTTGACCCTCCATGTCGGTGAGGGAAAAGAGAGACAGCTCACCGGCCAGGATATCGGCCTATATTGGAGCAACACTTCAGTTGTTGAGGATGCATATTCACTGGGACATCAGGGCAATATCATCCAGAGATACAAAGCGCTTAAGGATCTTCAGCATCAGAACAAGATCTTTGATATTGAATACGGCTATGAAAAAGACATTATAGAAGGCATTGTAAATGAATGCGGAGATGCCTTTGACCAGGAAAAGATAAATTACACACTGACCAAGACAGAAAACGGCTTCCAGGTATCCGACGGACAGACGGGATATCTTGTGGACCGCCCTGAGTCAGTATCTATTATAGAAGACTTTATTCAGAATAAGCTCGGTGGTGACAACAATGTCATCCGGCTCTCTGTTAAGGCTGATGAGCCTCAGGGCAGCGAAGAAGAGCTCTCTCTGGTAAGAGATGTTCTTGGAACCTTCACTACCAGCTACAAGACATCAGGAGCATCAAGAAGTGCCAACGTTGCCAACGGATGCAGACTGATAAACGGCTCAACCATCTATCCGGGAGAGGAGTTCTCTGTTCTTGATACCATAACTCCTTTCACAGAGGCAAACGGATACTTCCCTGCAGGTTCATATTTAAACGGCCTTGTTGTTGAGAGTATCGGAGGTGGTATCTGCCAGGTTTCAACAACTCTTTACAACGCAGTTCTTCTTTCAGAGCTGGAGGTTACAGAGAGACACAACCACTCCATGATCGTAACTTATGTTTCACCCTCTGCAGATGCGGCCATTGCTGAGTCCGGAGGCAAGAACTTCAAGTTCGTTAACAGCACAGACCATCCTATCTATATAGAAGGATACACTACATCAGACAAGCACATTACATTTACTATATACGGCGTTGAGACAAGACCTTCAGGAAGAAAGGTTTCCTATGAGAGTGAGGTTCTTGAGACAACTCCTGCTTCTGCGGATGAGTTCGTGACCGATCCTTCCCAGGGTGTCGGATATGTTGGCACACAGTCAGCTCACCTTGGCTACAAGGCCCAGCTCTGGAAGGTTGTTACAGAGAACGGTGAGACCACCAAGGAAGTTGTTAATTCCAGCAATTACAAGATGGTTCCCAAGATTGTTACCGTGGGAACAGCCGGAGCAGATGAGGCAGCTATGTCACAGCTTCAGACTGCAATAGCAACAAGGGATGTTGGCACAGTCAAGGCAGTTGCCGGTGCTCTTGCAGCAGCGAGAAATGCAGCAGGAACAGAGGGAGCAGAGGCAGCTAACCAGGCAGCAGCCGATGCCGTAAACGCAGCCAATGAGCAGCTCAGAGCCCAGGCAGAAGCAGCACAAGCGCCTGAGGGTGATGCTGAGTCCATCCAGACAAACTAACCGGCGCCGGAGAGTGTATGAGAATTGGTAAGATAACTGAGAACGCTTTGAAGCGCTCGGTTTTAAAGCTACTTAGAACAGAATATAAAGATGTTAAAAGCGCAGCTGTAGGGTCAGACTGCGCTTTTTCTGCAAATAAAGAGGCCTTCAGCACAGTATCGAGCGTCACGGCAGATACAAAAGATCCCGGATTTTACGCAGCTGCCAAGGCGCTTATAGGTCTTTTCTCCCAGGGTATAACTCCTGATCATGTTTCAGTATCTATAATGCTTCCTGTTGATGCAGAAGAGCAGATGGTAAAAGACATTGTAAGAGGCGCGATAGCTGCGGCCAAGATGTTCGATGTTCCCTATACCGGCGGACATACTGAAGTGACAAAGGCAGTAAACAAGGCACTTGTAACTGCAGTTGCTGTGGCGGGAAGATCAGATAGTCCGCTCATTAGTGCAAAACCTTTGGCGGGAGATGACCTTGTAGTCACTAAATGGATTGCTCTTGAGGGCACATCAATGCTGGCCTTAGAGAAAAAGGATGAACTTTCATCCAGATACCCGGTGCCTTTTATAGAAGAAGCAGAGCGTTTCAGAGCTCTGTTGGATATTCGAGCGGAGGCTGCAGTCGCCGTGAAGTCCGGAGTCAGAGCCATACATGATGTTTCATCGGGGGGGATTTATGCTTCTCTCTGGGAGATGTCTGAAAAGGCAGGCTGCGGACTGGAGGTAGACCTCAGGAAGATTCCCGTAAGGCAGGAAACTATCGAGATCTGCGAGTTCTTTGAACTAAACCCGTATCAGCTCACATCGGGTGGAGCTCTTTTAATAGCAACAGGCGATGGAAAAGGCCTTGTGAAAAAGCTGGAGGAGGAAGGAATTCCTGCAGCGGTAATAGGAGCTCTGAAGGAAGGGAACGATAAGATAATAGTAAACGGAGATGAAAAGAGATTTCTCGAATCTCCTCAGGCAGATGAGATACATAAGGTCTTATGACGGAATTAGTGGTATTATAGTAAATAAATCAGAAGGGGAGAATGATAAAGATGAGTACAAGAGAAGAAATTCTAGGTATTATTGAGAAAAACAGCCGTATAGATGTACATGAACTCAGCGTCCTTTTGGGAGCGGACGAGCTTCTTGTAGCCAATGAACTTAAGAACCTTGAGGATGAGGGTATCATCTGCGGATATCACACAATGATAGACTGGTCCAAGACCGATATTGAGAAGGTTAATGCGCTTATCGAGGTTAAGGTTACACCTCAGAGGGGCCTTGGCTTTGACAGCATCGCTGAGAGGATATACAAGTATCCGGAGGTTACCAGCGTATACCTTATGAGCGGAGGCTTTGACCTCATGGTCATCCTTGAGGGCAAGACCCTTCAGGAGGTAGCAAGCTTTGTAAGCAACAAGCTCTCTACACTTGATACCGTTCTTAGCACAGCAACTCACTTTATTTTAAAGAAATACAAGGACCATGGAACAATCCTTGCAAAGAAATATGAAGACACAAGGGAGATAGTATCGCCATGAGAAACCCAATCGGAAAGAAAGTAGTAGATATAAAGCCATCGGGTATCAGAAAGTTCTTTGATATTGTCCTTGAGACTGAAGGCGCTATTTCTCTGGGTGTTGGTGAGCCGGACTTTGATACTCCCTGGCATATAAGAGATGAGGGTATCTACTCCCTGGAGAAGGGGCGTACCTTCTATACATCCAATTCAGGACTTAAAGAGCTCAGAACCGAGATCTCCAATTACATTCAGAGAACTCAGGGAGTGAGCTACGACCCGATAAAAGAAGTATTCGTTACGGTAGGAGGATCTGAGGCCATCGACCTTGCTCTTCGCGCAATGGTTGATGAGGGAGATGAAGTTCTGATCCCACAGCCCAGCTACGTCTCCTATGAGCCCTGCGCAATTTTGGCAGATGCTGTTCCTGTTATCATTGAGCTCAAGGAAGAGAATCAGTTCAGATTAACAGCTCAGGAAGTGCTTGATAAGGTTACGGACAAGACCAAGATCCTGGTTCTTCCGTTCCCCAACAACCCAACCGGAGCCATCATGGAGAAGGAAGACCTCGAAGCTATTGCCAAGGTCGTTATAGAAAAAGACCTCTATGTCATATCCGATGAGATCTACGGAGAGCTCACCTACAGTGGCAAGCACGTATCCATTGTATCTCTTCCGGGAATGAAGGAGAGAACTATCCTTATTAACGGCTTCTCCAAGGCCTATGCTATGACAGGCTGGAGACTTGGATATGCCTGCGGACCACAGGTCATCATGGAACAGATGGTCAAGATCCACCAGTTCGCCATCATGTGCGCGCCTACAACCAGCCAGTATGCTGCTGTTGAGGCTTTAAGGAACGGCGATGACGACGTTCTTATGATGAAGGAGCAGTACAACCACAGGAGGAGGTTCCTTCTTAGTGAGTTTGAGAGGATCGGACTTCCCTGCTTTGAGCCATACGGAGCATTTTACGTGTTCCCGTGCATCAAGAAGTTCGGAATGACCAGTGATGAGTTCTGTACAAGGCTTCTTAAGGAAGAGAAGCTCGCTGTTGTTCCAGGTACCGCCTTTGGTGACTGCGGAGAGGGTTACATAAGAGTTTCCTATGCATACTCACTTGAAAATCTAAAGGCTGCCATGGAGAGACTGGAGAGATTTATCAGTAAACTCTGATGCGAATCAAATTAAATATCTTTAGGTAAAACTAAAATTCCTGCTTGTTTGGGCAAATATGCACAAAAAGCAGGAGTTTTTTTGTGAAAATCCTTAGAATATCTAAAATAATTCATTTAAATCTAAAATAATCGTTGACTTCATATTTCTCGCACTTTAGAATTGATAATAACAAGGTGTATTAGGAGAAATTGGACAAATGACAGCGGAAAAACAGCTAAAATATAACGAACCATGGATACTTCAGAGGGCTGACCCCTATGTTTACAGACACACAGACGGGACTTATTATTTCACAGCTTCTGTTCCGGAATATGACAGGATTGTCCTGAGGAAATCCGATACTCTCGCAGGTCTTTCAGATGCAGAAGAAACAGAAATCTGGCACAAGCACGAGTCGGGTCCCATGAGCATACATATCTGGGCTCCAGAGCTGCACTATCTTGACGGCGCATGGTACATCTACTACGCAGGAGGAGATAAGGACAACATCTGGGAGATCAGGCCTTATGTCCTTCAGTGTAAGGATGCTGACCCGATCACCGGAACCTGGACAGAGCTTGGCAAGATCCAGAGAGCTGACGCAGACGAGTTCTCTTTTAAAGCCTTCTCTCTTGATGGTACAGTGTTCGAGAACAAGGGCGAAAGGTACTATGTCTGGGCAGAGAAGGTAGGAGTCGGAAGACAGATCAGCAACCTCTATATAGCCAGGATGGAGAGCCCATGGAAGCTTGCAACGGTCCAGGTGATGCTTACGACTCCTGATTATGACTGGGAGAGAGTAGGCTACTGGGTAAACGAGGGCCCTTCAGTAATTAAACACGGCGGAAAGATCTTTTTAACCTATTCTGCAAGTGAGACGGGCAAGCCCTACTGTATGGGAATGCTGACTGCAGATGAAGACAGCGACCTTCTTGATCCTAAGAGCTGGACCAAGGAGAGACATCCGGTTCTTGAGTCTGATGAGAAGCTTGGCATCTATGGACCGGGGCACAACAGCTTTACGGTGGATGAGAATGGGCAGGACATCTGCGTTTACCACGCAAGAAATGAAGAGACCATAACGGGAGATCCTCTCTACAACCCCAACAGGCACGCAAGACTTATGCCGGTTGTCTGGGACGAAGAGGGAAGGCCGGTTTTCTCTTTTAACCGGGGAGATAAATGATGAAAAGAAAATACATGAAATTTATTGCAGCAGGGATGAGCGTTGTCCTTGCTGCTTTGGGAAGTGGATGCTCGGCGCCTTCGGTGGGTGAGAGCACAGTGCTTCCGCAGGAGGCGAGTATGGAGGAAATAGCAAAGGGATCCGTTAATTCGGGGGCATCTCTCCACGATCCACAGGTTATTATGGCAGAGGACGGCACTTATTACTGCTACGGAACACACATGACGGCAGCTACTTCTTCGGATCTGATAAAGTGGGACACCTGGGCAGATGGGGTAAACGGCAGCAACAAGATTTATGACAACTTGCTGGCCGAGCCTTTTGATGCCTTTTCTTTTGTGGGTAAGAATGAGCAGAACAGCTATTCAGTCTGGGCTCCAAGCGTTATCTACAACAAAAAGACGGGCAAGTACTGGATGTACTTCTGCACCACTTCTTCTTATATCAAGTCAAATATCGTCCTGGCAACTTCCGATAATATCGGAGGTCCTTACCACTACGAAAAGACAATAATTTACTCAGGATTCGCAAAATCTGACCTGAATCTGACTAACTTTTGTGAGATAATGGGAGAGGATGTAGCCACAAGAAACCGCTACGTAGCAGGCGGAGCTTATAACAACCAGCTCTGGCCAAACGCCATCGATCCTGCCATGTTTTATGACGCAGATGACAGGCTCTGGATGGTATACGGCTCCTGGTCAGGCGGAATCTTTATCTTAGAGCTCGATCAGGAAACCGGCGAGCCGATCCATCCCGTCACAGATGACGAGAATGAAGTTGATGCATACTTTGGTAAAAGACTTATCGGCGGATTCCATCACTCAATAGAAGGCCCGTATATCCATTATGACAAGGCAACAGGCTACTACTATCTGTTCCTGTCCTATGGTAACCTCCAGACAGACGGCGGATATCAGATAAGAGTCCTGAGGTCTGAAAATCCCGACGGACCTTATGTGGATGCTACGGGAAACAGCCTTGGAATCAAAGGAGATCTGGATTCCTACGCTGATTACGGCGTTAAGCTCATGGGCAACTACACACTTCCAAGCCTTAACGTTACATACATGGCGCCGGGAGGACAGTCTACCTTCGAGGGTGCAGACGGTAAATTATACATCGTCTATCACCAGAGATTTAAGAACAACGGTGAGTTCCATTCTGTAAGAGTCCATCAGATGGCCATGAATGAGGATGGCTGGCCCTGTGTTTTCCCGTTTGCCACAAACGGTGAATCCCTGTCGGAAGAGGGCTATAAGACAAAAGACATTCAGGGTACCTTCTACGTTGTTGACCACGGCCTTGAAGTGAACAACCAGGTAAATGAGCCTGTAGAGTGCAAGTTTGCAGATGGAAATATCACGGGCGGAATAACAGGAACCTATGAGGTAAAAGAGGGTACTAACTTTATCACCATAAAATCCGGGGATGTAACCTATAAGGGAGTTATGGTGGAAATGACAGATGAAGCAGGAAACAACACCTTCTGCATCAGCGCAGCAGGTGACAATAATCATTCAATATGGGGAGTAAGATATGGCAAAACTAGTGATCAATGAAACAAAGAAAATGGGAGAGATAGCACCTGAAGTATACGGACATTTCTCCGAGCATCTGGGAAGATGTATTTATGAGGGACTCTATGTAGGAGAGAACTCAGATATTCCCAACGTAAACGGTATGAGAACGGACGTAGTCGAAGCCCTTAAGGAGATGCAGGTTCCGCTGCTTCGCTGGCCGGGCGGATGCTTTGCTGATGAGTACCATTGGAAGGACGGCGTCGGCCCAAAAGAGAGCCGAAAGAAGATGATCAACACACACTGGGGCGGCGTTGTTGAGGACAACAGCTTTGGAACACATGAATTCTTCGAACTGGCAGGACAGCTTGGCTGCAAGACATATGTCAACGGCAATGTCGGCAGCGGCACTGTTCAGGAGATGTCTGAGTGGGTAGAATACATCACATTTAACGGAGTATCACCCATGGCAGATCTGCGTAAAAAGAACGGTCACGAAGCTCCCTGGAAGATTGATTACTTTGGTGTCGGCAATGAGAACTGGGGATGCGGCGGCAACATGCGCCCCACATATTACGGTGATCTCTACAGACGCTTCCAGACCTATGTAAGGAACTACGATCCCAAGACTCCCATTAATAAGATCTGCTGCGGAGCAAATGTAGATGACTACACCTGGACAGAGAAAGTGCTTGAGACAACCCATGATCACTCAGAGCCACGCTTCCACGGCTTTATGGATGGTCTTTCACTTCACTACTATGTTATTCCCGGCACATGGGAGCACAAGGGAAGCGCCACAGACTTTACCGAAGATGAGTACTATATCACCCTTCACAAGGCGCAGTACATGGATGAACTTGTTACAC
>JAEEGG010017032.1_pt1 | contig 15003 bp, 12 predicted proteins | sample 9134161 | NCBI WGS metagenome assembly JAEEGG01 (sample SAMN16246543, study PRJNA631951) | gut metagenome | biome: gut microbiome; feature: rumen; material: CR-attached | host: Bos | place: Iran: Karaj | collected 2018-10
CCGTAAACTTGTCGTAAACATTACCTGCATAGGCACCATTTATATAAGGTGTCAGCGAATAGTTCTCATAACCGCGCAGGCCGATCACCTCGGAACCGTAGGTGTTGTAGCCCGACATGCCGTCGCCGCCCACGATGAAGCCCTCGAAGGGCGAGTAGCCCCACTTGCGGTTGTAGTAGCCCAGATAGCCGAAGTTGGCGCGGGTCATCAGGACCAGGTCGCCGACCATGCGGGTATAGACGGAGCCCTTGAAGGTCCACTTGTTATACTCGATCCAGCGGAAGTGCTCCTGAATGGTCTTGGCGCTCCAGTCTATCGAGGAGGCGTTCTTGCGCATCAGCGACCACGGCGGAGTCAGCTGCATCGTGAAGTTGAAGTCGGAACCCTGGCGCGGATAGATCGTCTGGTCGGTGGAATTGCGCGAGAGCGACGAGGTCCAGCTCAGGTTGTGCGAAACGCCCGTATTGTAGATGAAGTAGTAACTCCAGTCTTTCAGTTTGTAGGTCTGCCAGCCCAGCGAATTGTAGAACACGAAGTAGGTATCGGGCCATTTGAGGCGCGTACCCAGACCGAGCGAGGCACCGAAGACCTCCATATACTGGTCGTTGTTCAGGATGTTGTAGTACGCCGAGAAGTAGGAGTTGGTCTGGCGTGAGAAGTAGGCCGAGAAGCTGAGCGAGGTCGGCTTTTTACCCGTCAGCCACGGCTCCACGAAACTGGCCGAGAGCGTGGTGTAGTAGGTACCGTTGGTCTGGAAGCGGATGGCCAGCTGCTGCGCGTCGCCCAGCGGAACCGGTCGCCACGCCTCCTTCTTGAAGAAGTTGTAGGTGGAGAAGTTGTTGAAGCTCAAGCCGAGCGTACCCACGAACATGCGGTTGCCCCAGCCGCCGCTCAGCTCGATCTGGCTGTTCGACTTCTCCTCCACGTTGTAGGAGATGTCCACCGTATTGTTGAGCGGATTCGGTACGATATTGTAGCCCTTCTGCGGATCGGCCGCGACCTCGGCGTCGAAATGGCCCATCGAGGAGATTTCACGGATGGAGCGCTCGAAATCGGTCTGGCGGAAGAGGTAGCCCGGCCGGGTGAAGACGGCGCGGCGCACCACCTTCTCGTTGGTCAGGGTATTTCCGTTGATGATGATGTTGTTGAAGGTGGCGGGTTTCCCCTCCACCAGGCGCATCTCCACATCGACGGAGTCTCCCTCGATATTGATTTCCACCGGCGTCACGTTGAAGAAGAGGTACCCGTTGTCGCGGTAGAGCTTGGCGATGGAGAGTTCGTTCGGGTCGCCGCCATAGAGACGCTTCTCCATGGTGATGACATCGTAAACGGATCCCTTGTCGATATGCAGCACCGAATTGAGCACCTCGGCGTCGTATTCCGAGTTGCCGGTCCAGGTGATGTCGCGGAAGTAGTATTTCTTGCCGGGATCGAAGACGAAATGGATGCCAAGCCGCCCCTCCTCGATGTAGTAGAGCGAGTCGCTCACCACCCGGGCGTCACGATAGCCCGCCTCGTTGAACGCATCGAGCAGGCTCTTCTTGTCGTTGGCATATTCGTCCTCGTTGAATTTCTTGGATTTGAAGAAGTTATACCAGGAACGGTCCTTGGTCTTCTTCATGGTCTTGTCGAGTTTGTATTTGGAAACCTCGGCGGTGCCTTCGTAAGAGATCTCCTTGACTTTCACCTTCTTGCCCTTGTTGACGACGAAGGTGACCTTGACGGCGTTCTTGATGATGGAATCCCGCACCTGCTCCACATCGACGGCCACGTTCAAGAAGCCTTTCTCCTTGTAGTAGTCCTTGATGAGATCCACGGAGGTGTTGAGCACATATTCAGAAAGCTGGCCGCCACGGCGCAGATTCAGTTTCTCCTTGAGGTCGTCCCGCTCGCCGTTGCGGACGCCCCGGTAGTCCCACTTCAGTACGCGGGGAAGCTCCTCGATGTCGAGACGCAGCCAGGCGGTATCCCTGGCGGCGGAAAGGCGCTCGATATAGAGTCCCACCTGGGAGGTAGCCCCCTGCAGCCAGAGGCGCTTGACCGCATTCGAAATCTCTTCACTCGGAAGGGTGACGGTGTCGCCCTCGCGGAAGCCCAGCACCGAAAGCAACTGCTCGGCAGAAAGGTATTTCAGACCGGTGATATTGACGCCGCCCAGCACATAGGACTTCGGGTTGGCATAATCCACCTCAATACCCTGGGCAAAGGCCGGCTTCCCTGAAAGGGAAACGGCCAGCAGAAGTGCCAGAACTGTGAAGGGCTTGAGGAGGTTTTTCATCACATTCTAAAAGTCCGCAAAATTACGGTTTATTTTCGGGAATACCTATTTTATTTTTCCATATCTGCGGTCCCGCTCCGAAAAGGCCTGCAGGGCCGCTGCAAACTCCTTTTTGCGAAAATCAGGCCAAAGCACGTCGGTGAAGTAGAATTCTGTGTAGGCGCACTGCCAAAGCATATAATTGCTGATGCGCTGCTCCCCGCTCGTGCGGATCATCAGGTCCGGCTCGGGGATGCCTGCGGTGCTCAGGTAGTCCGCAAAACGCGCCTCGGTGAGCGGAGCCGCCTCCCTGCCCGCCTCGCGCGCCGCAAGCACCTCATCCGCATAGCGCTGCGCAGCCTGGACGATATCCCACTTGCCGCTGTAGCTGAGCATCACGATCAGCGTCGTGCCGGTATTGCCGGCGGTCTCCGCCTCCAGGGCGTGGATGGCATCGAGCAACCCCTTGGAGAGCTTGCGCAAATCTCCGACGACCCGGAAGCGCACATTGTTGTCCTGGAAGGTTTTACGTTCTTTCAAGACCGATTTGAACATCAGTTCCATCAGGCCGGAGACCTCTTCCTGCGGGCGGTTCCAGTTCTCTTCGGAAAAGGCGAAAATGCTCAGGTAGCGGATGCCCTTTTCTACGGCGAATTCCAGGCAGGCGCGGACGGATTCGACCCCTTCTTTGTGGCCGAACAGCCGCTGTTTGCCCTGTCTGCGGGCCCAGCGGCCGTTGCCATCCATGATAATGGTTACGTGTTGCGGTATCGTTGTCATTGTTCGTTGGCGTTTCTGAAGTCCTCCCCCCAGTGAAGCTTGGTGCGGAGGGCATTGATAAAGGAATTGTCTGTCAGATTGATGCACTGCAGGTCGAAGGGAGCGCGCTGCACCCGGAAGCGGGATCCGGGCAGCAGCTCGGCGGCGTGATTGTCCGCCGAAACCGTGATTCCGCCGCGGACCGGGGTAACCTGAATGTCGATGGCGGCGCTCAGCGGGACGACCATCGGCCGGACATTGAGGTTGTGCGGCGCGATCGGCGAGACGACCATGACGTCGGCCCCGGGAAGCACGATGGGCCCGCCGAGGCTCAGGGAATAGGCCGTACTGCCGGTCTGGGTAGCAATCAGCAGGCCGTCCGCCCAGAATTCAGGAAGCTTGCGGCCGTCGATACTGACGGTGACGCCGACCAGTCCCTGGTGCAGTCCGGAAACGGCGATCTCATTGAGTGCATACGGATAAAAGTCAGCCGGGAGCGGCTGGGACAGCCCCCGCACCGAAAGGACAGGCCGTCCGACGACGGTATATTTCCCATCGAGCACCTCCTCCAGCAGGAATTCGCCGGCGCCCGCCTCCGCGGCGGTCAGAAAGCCCAGCCGGCCGTAGTTGATGCCGACGACCGGGATGCCCGAATCCTGCACGATTCCCAGCGAAGAGAGGAACGTACCGTCTCCGCCCAGCACCAGCAGCAGGTCGCAACGGGGACGGGAAAGCGGCTGGCTGAGATCGAAAACATCCCCCACGGGATGGTCGATCCCCTGCCCTTCAATCTCATGGAGCAGCGGCTCGCTGTAGAGAATCGTGGCACCTCTTTTGTACGCAAATCCGATCAGATTGACAATATCGGGTATCCGGTCGGAATCGAGACCTCTTCCGTGAATCGCTAACTTCATAGGGGACCTGTATTTTTGTTCAAATTTACCTATTTTTGGCGTAATTTTGCAAGCCATGACAAAATTAAGTGTAAATATCAATAAAATTGCCACGCTCCGCAATGCGCGGGGCGGCAACATGCCGGATGTGCTGAAAGCGGCGCGGGATTGCGAGCGTTTCGGCGCCCAGGGAATCACCGTCCACCCCCGTCCGGACGGACGTCACATCCGTTACGACGACGTTCACGCCCTCAAACCCATTCTCACCACCGAATTCAACATCGAGGGAAACCCCATCGACTCCTTCATCCGCCTGGTCTGTGAGGTGCATCCCGCCCAGGTGACGCTGGTTCCCGATGCGGAAAACGTCCTGACCTCCAACGCCGGTTGGAATACGCGTGACAATCTCCCCTACCTGAAGCGTATCTGTAAGATTTTCAACGATGAAGGGATCCGCACCTCGATCTTCATCGACCCGGTCCCGGAGATGATCCGCTATGCCGCGGAGACCGGCTGCCGGCGGGTGGAACTCTATACGGAAGCCTATGCGCGGGACTACTCCATCAACCGGGAGGCAGCCATCGCCCCCTACGTCACCGCCGCCGAGGAGGCTGTCCGCTGCGGTCTCGAACTCAATGCCGGCCACGACCTCAACCTGGTGAACCTGCACTATTTCCGCCAGTGCATCCCCGCCCTCGCCGAGGTTTCCATCGGCCACGCCCTGATCTGCGACGCCCTCTACCTGGGGCTGGAGACCACCGTCAAGGCCTATTTGAACGAACTTGCAGATAATTGATTATCTTTGCAGTTTACAGCAAAACGCAAAACCAAACAAACAACGACCTTTATATGAAAAAGACCCCCCTCATTCTCAGCATCGTGGCTGCCCTTCTCGCAGTTACGGCTCTGATTCTCTCTCTGGCGTGCCCGAAGGGCGGCGCCAAACCTGCCGCTACCGGCGAAGCCATGACGGCTGCAGCCGGCGACATCGTCTATGTCCGCATCGATTCGCTGATTCTCAAGTATGACATGTACAGCGACCTGAGCGGCGAACTCGAGGCCAAGAAGCAGGCGATCGAAGACGACCTCAACAAGAAGGGCCGCAAGCTCGAAAGCGACGGCAAGGCATTTGAAAATCAGATCAACAAGGGCCTCCTGACCCGTTCCGCCGCTGAAAAGCAGCAGCAGACGCTGCTCCAGCGCCAGCAGGATCTCCAGAACCTCGCCGGCCAGAAGCAGGCTGAACTGATGGAGGAAAACGAGGTGATGATGAACCAGGTCATGGATGCCATCAAGACCTATCTTGAGGCGTACAACCAGACCCACGAATTCGCAGCCATCCTGGCGACCAACGCAACGACCAACGTCGTGATCGTCGGCAACCCCGCCCTCGACATTACCGAGGAGATCGTGGAAGGCCTCAACAGCGAGTACATCAAAAAGAGAAACCGCTAAACGGCCATGAAAAGGCTGAGGGCCATCCTTCTCATCGTCCTGTGCGCCTGCATTTCCCTGAATGCGGGCGCCAGGTCGGTGAAGGTTGCCCTGATCCTCCCCTTCGACGTTGCCTCCGGCAATCCGAATACCAACTACCTCGATTTCTATGCGGGTGCGCTGCTCGCTGTTGAAAACCAGCGCAATGCGGGCGTCGATATCCACCTTACCGTGATCGACCTGCCCGATTTGATGGAAGACGACGCAGAATTCACCGACGATCTCTTCCGCAACGATGTCATGATCGGTCCTGTGAGCGCCGCCGAGATGCAGCTCTTCCAGCGCATCTGCAAAATCTTCCGGATCGCCTTTGTCTCGCCCCTCGATCCTGCCGCCGAGGAGTATGCCGGCGACAATCCCTATTTCTTCCAGATCCCCACTTCGCCGGAACGGCAGGCCGCCAACCTGGTGGCCCGGCTCAAAGCCGAGGGGGACGGTCCCGTAACCCTTTTCTCCAATCCGGTCTCTCCCCAGGAGATTCAGCTGGAGGAGCGCTACGAAAAGGCCCTGACGGCGGCCGGAATCGCCTATCGCAAAATCTCTTATGAAGTGCTGCGCGGACGTCTGATCACCGAGGAACTGCGCGCGCAGATGGCCCCCGGCGGGGAGAGTCTTCCCCAGCGGGTGCTGATTGCCTCGGAAGACGAGGCCTTCGCCTCCGACGTGGTGCGCAACATGAGTCTTCTCGCCATCTCAGGCATTCCCGTCACCCTCTATGCGCCGAACCGCCTGCGCAATTTCGAGACCATCGACGTAGCCAACCTCTACAAACTGGGGCTGCGCATCTCCACCCCCTACTACGTAGATTACACGCAGGAGGCCACGCGCGATTTCGTCCTGAAATACCGGGCGCTCTACGGCACCGAGCCCAGTCAGTACGCCTTCCAGGGCTACGACGTCCTCACCTACTTTATCGCCACCCTGAACGACCTGGGCGACGCCTTCTTCGATTTTGTCGAGTACTACCCGATGGACCTGCTGCAGAACAGCATCCGGTTCGTCCGGAGCGAAGAAGAGGGCGGATATGTCAACGTCCACACCCGGGACATTGAATACCGCCCTGACAATACCGTGAAGGTCGTCTCCGGTGCCGCCCTTTAGATGAGGCGGTCCGGATTGAGATTCTCTTTTTCGATATCCTTGTAATAGTTGACCGTGCCGACTTTGAGCTCCACGGTGGCCGCATCGTCGCAGACGATGATACCCTTCTGGTGCAGCTGCAGGACGGAAATGGTCCACATATGGGTAACACAGCCCTCCACCGCGTGCGCCAGTGCGCGGGCCTTGTTGTGGCCGTTGGCGAGAATCAGCACTTCGCGGGCATCCATCACCGTGCCGACGCCGACCGTCAGTGCGGTCTTCGGGACGAGGTTGATGTCGTTGTCGAAGAAGCGGGAGTTGGCGATGATCGTGTCGGTGGTCAGCGATTTGACGCGGGTGCGGGAAGTCAGCGAAGAGCCGGGTTCGTTGAAGGCGATGTGGCCGTCCGGACCGATACCGCCCATGAAGAGCTCAATACCGCCGAAATCGGCGATCTGCTTCTCGTAGTTGCGGCACTCTTCCTCCAGATCGGGTGCATTGCCGTTCAGGATATGGACATTCTCCCGCGGGATGTCGATGTGCGAGAAGAAGTTGTTCCACATGAAGCTGTGGTAGCTCTCGGGATGGTTCTCGGGAATTCCGACATACTCGTCCATGTTGAAGGTCACGACGTTCTTGAACGAAACCTTGCCCATCTTGTAGAGGTGGATCAGTTCCTTGTAGGTACCGATTGGCGTAGAACCGGTGGGAAGACCCAGTACGAAGGGACGCTCCTTGCTGGGTTTGAAGGCGTTGATACGCTTTGCAATGTACGCAGCGGCCCACTGGGACATTTTCCCGTAAGACTCCTGGATAATGATTCGCATGACAGTATAGTTTAGTTGTTATAATTATCTGGATTTCAACAAGACCCGGGCGTTGGCCAGGGCCTCGTCGCTCAGGCGGCTTCCGCTGAGCATCCGGGCCACCTCCCGCACCCGTTCCTCGCCCGCAAGCGGGCGGATCCGGCTGTGGGTAACCCCGCCCTCCGTCTCTTTGTAGACCAGGTAGTGGGCACTCCCCTTGCTGGCCACCTGGGGCAGATGGGTGATGGCGAACACCTGCATCCGTTCCCCCATCGAAACAATCATCTCGCCCATCTTGTCGGCGACACTGCCGCTGACACCGGTATCAATTTCATCGAAGACCAGGGTGGGCATGCCGGTAAAGGTGGAGAGCAGATTCTTCAGGCAGAGCATGATACGGGAGAGTTCTCCGCCGGAAGCACAATGGGAGAGTTCCACCGGCGCCACGCCCGGATTGGCGGAAAACCGGAAGAGAACCTCATCGATGCCCTCCCGCCCGGGCGTACGCGGCTGGACGACCGTTTCGAAAACGGCCTGCGGCAGCTCCAGCGAGTGAATGGAGTCCAGCAGGGCGGCATCGAGCCGGGAAGTAGCCTGGACGCGGGCGGCATGCAGCCGGGCAGCGCCCGCCTCATACTCCTTTTCCAGCGCGCTGCGCTCCTTGCGCATCGCTTCCAGCGCCGCATCGTTTTCCTCTTCCCCGGAGAGCTGCGAAGCAAAACCCTCCCGCAGGGCAATCAGTTCCTTTTCACTTTCCACGCCATGCTTCCGCAGCAGGTCGTAGAGCAGCGAGAGCCGCTCCTCCACCCGCTCCAGCTCGCCGGCGGAAAAGTGAATGTGTCCGGAGAGGCCTTCCGCCTCGTAGGCAATGTCTTTCAACTCGATCCGGGCCGACTCCACCCGTTCCTTCAGGCTGGCGGCCTCCGGAACATACGGGGCAATCCGGCCCAGCGCCGTTTCCACCGCATGCAGCTGGCCGGGCAGCGAGCGCTCATCCGCCGAGAAAATGGCATCGACGGCCATCAGGTTCTCGCGAATGAGTTCCCCGTTGGCCAGCTGGCGCTGCTGGATCTCGAGTTCTTCGATTTCGCCCTCGCGAAGCCGGGCCTCCGAGAGCTGGTTATATTGGAATTCAATGTAATCCCGGTTTTTGCGGGCGCTTGCCGCAGCCGCCTCCCGTCGTTCCATCTCGCGGGAGAGGGCCTGCATCCGGTCAAAACAGGTGCCCAGCGCAGCTCTGTCGGCCGCCAGGCCGGCAAAATGGTCGAGCAGCTCCAGCGGATAGCGGCGTCCCGCGAGCAGGGTCTGGTCGAACTGGGAATGGATGTCCACCAGCGAACCGGAGAGGGCCTTGAGCGCCTCCAGCGGGGCCGGTTCATCGTTGATGAACGCGCGGGAGCGGCCCTGCGGGGAGATGACCCGCCGGAGGATATACTCCTCCCCGTCCCGACTGAATTCCCCCTCTACGACACAGTTCGATGCGGGGTCGCCCAGCACCGAGAGTTCAGCCTTTGCGCCCAAAAGAAGCGACAAGGCACCGAGCAAGATAGACTTGCCGGCGCCTGTTTCACCGCTGATGACGATGAGATTCTCCGGAAAATCGATGTCCAGCGAATCGATCAGCGCATAATTGCGTATCGCCAATCTTTTGAGCATCGGTCGGCTGGATTAGTCGGCCATTCGATAGACGATCTTCCCCTCTTCAAACTCCTTGGTAGCCGTCAGCGTAGGCTTCGGAAGCTTTTCGTAGTATTTGGAAATCTCAATCTGCTCGAGGTTCTCGAAGGTCTCCTCGAGGGTGTCTGCATAATTGGTGAACTCTTCGAGTTTCTTGCCGAGCTCCTGCTTGAGGTCGGCGGCAATCTGGTTGGAACGCTTGGCGATGATCATCACCGTCTCGTAGATGTTGCCGGTCGGAGCGGCAAAGTCACGCAGCTCGCGGGTGATCGTGTTGGTTACAACCTGCTGTTTGTTGTTGTCCATAAGTTATTTGATATTGTCGTTGTTTTCCGTATTTTCCGTTGCCTCCGGGGTCTTGCTGATAAACTTCTGCGCCTTGGCGTAGAGCCCGTCCAGTTCCTTGCGGTGGACGTTCTCCGGGAATTCGCTGATGACGTTGAAGTAGTCGTCCACGAAAGTCATGTAGCGTTCCCGCTGTTTGGAGGGGACGCTGTTGAGCGCGTACTTGTAGGAGGACATCGCGGTGAAATAGAGGATATCCTCGCGGTAGCGGTTGTCCGCATTCTCCTTCAGGACATTCTTCAGGGCATAGTGGGCGGCCAGGTAGTCCTCCATGTGGTAGTAGAGCCAGGCTCCCTTGTAGGCCTTCAATTCGAGCCGTCCCTTGAGATCGTCCAGCATCTCGCGGCAGCGGGGAATGTATTCCGAGTTCTTGTTCTCAAGGATGAACTGCGAGATGGCCGTCAGGGCGCGGTAGGTGGGCTGCTGATCCAGTTCGTAACGGTAGGTGCTGCGGTAGAGGCAGTCCAGCCGCAGGAACTTGGCCTGCTCGGTGAAAGGGCTGGAAGGATAGACGTCGATAAACTTCTCGAAGTTTCCCTCGGCCGTGACATAGTCCGCATACTTGTAGTTGCTCAGGCCCCAGTAGAACTGGACCGTGTCGTCCTGCGGCAGACCGCTGGTCAGCACGGTGAGCGATTCAAACATCTCGGCGGCCCGGGAGTACTTCTTGGCCTCGAAGAGTTCGAAGGCCTTGGCGTACTTGGTCGGGATGTCATTGCTCTCGAGCAGGGCGGTGAATTCCGTCTTGCAGGAGGCCAGTGCCAGAAGGGCCGTCAGGGTTATCAGGAGCGTTTTCAGTCGCATGTTTCTCATTTTAAAGTCTGCAGATACTTTTCAGCATCCAGGGCGGCTCTGCATCCGCTGGCTGCGGCGTTCACGGCCTGCCGGTAGGTCGGATCCTGCACGTCGCCCGCCGCAAAGACGCCCGCCACATTCGTGCGACTGCTGCGTCCCTCCGTCAGGATGTAGCCGTTTTCGTCCGTCTCGATCCACTGTTTGAAGAGGTCGGAGTTCGGATGATGTCCGATCGCCAGGAAGAATCCGTCAATCTTCTTCTCGAGGATTTCGCCGTCCGCCCGACGGAGCCGGACACCGGTCACCCCGGCGGTCAGATCGCCCAGCACCTCCTCGGTCTGGCATTTCCAGAGCATTTCGATGTTCGGAGCGGAAAGCACCTTCTCCTGCATGGCCTTGGAAGCGCGGAGGACATCCCGGCGGACAATCATGTACACCTTGCGGCAGAGCGTCGAGAGGTACATCGCCTCCTCGCACGCCGTATCGCCGCCTCCCACTACTGCAACATCCTTGCCACGGTAGAAGAAGCCGTCGCAGGTCGCGCAGGCGGAGACGCCCATGCCTTTGAACTTCGATTCCGAGGGAAGGCCGAGGTACTTGGCCGTAGCACCGGTGGATATGATGACGGTATCCGCCGTGAGGCTCTTCTCCCCGTCGATCTCCACCTGCAGCGGGCGCTGCGAAAAGTCGACCTTCGTGGCGAGTCCGGGACGGACATCGGCCCCGAGGCGAATGGCCTGCGCCCGGAAATCCGCCATCATCTGCGTGCCGTCCACCCCTTCCGGATAGCCCGGGAAGTTCTCCACGACGGTGGTGGTGGTCAGCTGCCCACCCGGCTGCACGCCTTCATAGAGAACGGGCTGAAGGCCGGCACGGGCCGCATAGATGGCAGCGGTGTACCCGGCGGGGCCGCTTCCGAGGATCAGGCATTTGACGTTTTCGGTGCTCATTTCGGCTGGTTTATTTGAACCTGCAAATTTACTATTTTTTTCGAGATACTATATCTTTGATATAGAATTCCAATCTTTGTTCCCACACCAGGACAAAGGCCATCGCCATCCGGATGAGCAGCATCACCCACCAGAGACCGCCGATGGCAGCCATCAGCGACAGGTCCTCCAAATTGCTGTGACTGACCGCAATATGACTATCCAACAGCTTCACGTCCCGGCTGGAGATGGCGCCCCGTTCAATCTCGTCGAGCATGGCGGCCGCACCGTAGCTCAATCCGACAATATTGGCCACCAGCCAGAGGAAGGCGGTTTTCGCAGGCAGCCCGAAGAAATACATCAGCGGGGTCAGGGCCGTGGAAATCACCTTCATCACCCCGAATTCGGAAAGGAGCCGCTGCAGGATGTTCAGGGCATAGATGATGACCGTCATCATCACGCAGAGCTTCAGCGTGGAGAGCAGCCAGGCGCGCAGGGGCGGCCAGAAAGGGCCCAGGGCGCCGCCGGTGGCTACTTCCGCCGTAATCACCTCACCGGCAGGCAGAAGCCGATTAAGCAGCCACCCCAGAAAGAGCGCCGAAAAGGTCCGGATGAAGACCATCCGCGCCACGTTGGCGCCGGTCTTGCGCAGCACGGCCGTCTCGAGAATCATCGAGTGCGAACAGAGCACCATCGTAGCGATGATGGTGGTAGCCCGCCAGTCCAGTTCCAGCGAGGTAATGACCGCGATGGCGGTGTAGCAGTTCACAAAATACCCGGAGAGATAGGCCAGCGCGGTTGCGCCCGGCAGCCCGAAGAAACGGAAAACGGGCGAAACGAGATCGGAAATCCAGGGCAGGATGTTGAAATACTTGAGCAGCATCATCGCAAAGGAGACGATGACGGTGATCTTGATCATCCAGATGCAGGTCCTGCGCGAGGAAGGAAGGACCTCGCGGACCGATTTTTTAATTCTCTGCCAGGGGGTTGCGTCGGCCATGGAAAAAGGGGATTAAAGGGGATCTACGTCGATGGTGATATCTACGTGTCCGCGGTAGCGGAGCGGAAGGGCATTCAGCGCTTCGGCCAAGGCCCGTTTGGTGCGGGAGAGGCGGGCATTGCGGGGCAGCCGGATCCAGAACTGGCGGATATGCTGTTTCCCGATCTGCTCGAGGGGCGGGACCACCGCGCCGCTTCCTACCGGAATCCCGCAGTTTTTCAAGGCCTCCTCGATGTCCCGGCACAGGTGCCAAAGACGGCCCTCGGAAGCATCCCGGACTGTCAGGGTAATCAGGCGGACGAAGGGCGGAAAGCCGAACTGCCGGCGCTCTTCCAGGGCGGCCGCCAGCGCCGCATCATCCGCACCGGGGGTCTCCTCCTGCAGCAGGCGCCGGAAGACCGGATGGTCGCTCTGGCTGGTCTGGATCAGCATCTTGCCGGGGCGGTCGCGGCGTCCGGCACGGCCCCGGAACTGGCGCAGCAACTGCAGCGCACGCTCATCGGCCCGGAAGTCCTGGAGGGCGAGGAGCGAGTCGGCGCTGATGACCGCCACCAGGGAGAGCCGGTCAAAGTCGAATCCCTTGGTAATCATCTGGGTACCGACCAGGATATCGATTTTCCCCGCGGCGAAGTCGGCAAGGATTCTCTCCTCGTCCCGGGGACGTTCGGCGATGTCGGCGTCGAATCGGGCGACCCTTCGGTTCGGAAAGGCGGCCTGAAGGAGCTCCTCAATCTGCTCCGTGCCGGCTCCGATCGGAGTCAGGGTGCCCTTTCCGCATTCGGGGCACTGCGCCGGAACGGGTTGATGCCAGCCGCAGTAGTGGCACTCGAGGGTATTGTTGAACTTATGATAAGTCAAAGGAATATGGCAGTTGGGGCAAAGCGGAATCTTGCCGCAGGCATCGCACTGCAACTGGGTGGCATAGGCCCGGCGGGAACGGAAGACCAGCACCTGTTCGCCGCGCTCCGTGGTCCGGGCAATCTCGTTGAGCAGTTGCTGGGTAAAGGGGCCTTTCATATTATGCAGGCGGCGGGCCTTGACCGTGTCTGCAATCAGGATCCTGGGCTCGGCTAGCCGGTGATACTTCTCTGTCAGGTTCACCCGGGCATATTTCCCGGTGGCCACGTTGTAGGCGCTTTCATAGGAGGGCGTTGCCGTTCCGAGCAGCACCTTGGCGCCCAGGCGGGCGGCCAGCAGCATCGCGGCATCCCGGCCGTTGTAGCGCGGGGCGGGTTCGTCCTGTTTGTAGGAGGCGTCATGCTCTTCATCGACAATCACCAGGCCCAGGTTGCGGGCAGGCAGCAGCACGGCGGACCGGGTGCCGAGCACCAGGAACGGGCCTTCTCCGGAGAGCAGCCTGTCCACGACGGCTTTCCGCCGGGCCGCGGTCTGTCGGGAGTGAAAGAGGAGCAGGGCGTCGCCGAATACGCGCTGAAGCCGCTCCTGCAACTGGCGGGACATGGCAATTTCGGGCACCAGGAAGAGGACGTTCCTCCCCGCCTCCATCCGGCGGCGGGCCAGGTGCATGTAGATCTCGGTCTTGCCCGATCCCGTCACGCCGTGAAGCAACACCGGTTTACGCCCGGCGAAGCAGGATTCGATGTCGTCCAGGGCTTTCTGCTGAGCGGGTGAAAGGACGGGAAGCAACGAATAATCCGGCGGCTGAGGGGTTTTCTCCTTCCGCCGCGTCTTCCCGTCGGCCCGGCTTCGAAGATACAGGGGGAAGGCGGCCTTGAAGACATCGCCCGGAGTGCACATATAGTACTCGGCGAGTTCCCGCCAGAAGGCCATATCCGTGGCCGTGACAGGCGGTAGATCCACCCGGGATTCAATAGGCTTGATCCGCAGCGGGTCGATATCGCAGGTCTCCCGCAGGGCGGAAATAACCCCCTGATAGGCATGCGCCCCCACCTTGACCTGCACCCAGGTTCCGGGCTGAAGCGCCTCAGCCCCCTCCGCCGGCAGCCGATAGGTCAGCTCCCGCACCAGGTGGAGCGGCAGCAGAACGTCAGCATATCTCATCGTCAGCGGCATAACACGCAAATATAGAAAAAGAATAGATAAAAATATTTTTGGTGGTACCGAAAAACCCACTATCTTTGCAGTCCCAAAACCCTTTGGTGCCATAGCTCAGTTGGTAGAGCAAAGGACTGAAAATCCTTGTGTCCCTGGTTCGATTCCCGGTGGCACCACAAAAAATAGGCTTGCGACCGCAAGCCTATTTTTTGTGCTGCCGGGGCAGCCATATTTACCGGGGAGACCCCAGACCCCCTGCTTCGCGAACAAACCGTCAGCTTCGGCTGGCGGTTTTCGTTTTGGCGGTGCCGGGCACCCGTAACTACGGGGGACACCCCCGATACCCCCGCGCTTCGCGAACGAGGTGCGAGGCGGAGAGCGTAACAGCGTAGCGAGGACTTTTTCGTCCGAGCGCAGCTGTTACCTCGGAGCCGAAGCGCCCGTTGCTAGGAGCAGTATATCTATCTGAACGTCAGCAATATATCAATTTTGAGTAAGCAATATTCAGCCACTCAAAAACGATAACAAGCTGTGGATGAGGCGATTGCCTTGCTCCTAAAACCCGTGGCGGCTAACGATCTGATTTCCAGCAAAAACGTAAAAATCGGTCAGCCAAAATAGCCGACCGATTTTAAGCATTTCAGTGATTGTCAGGCGGTTATCCGCCACGAACATTCCGTTACCAGCAATCCCAGTGGATGTTGTCGGGGTTCCACTTGTCTTTGGGAGCGGGGTCCTCGGCGGGGATGCCGACGGGGATGACGCTCAGGATGACGACGTTGTCAGGGAGTCCGAGGGCGGCGGCCAGCGGGGCGATCCGCTCCTGCGCAGGATAGCCTGCCGTCCACACTGCGCCGAGACCCAGGGCCTTGGCTGCCAGCAGGATATTCTCCGTAGCAGCGCTGCAGTCCTCATACCAGAAGATATTTGGCTGTTCCATAGCCGGGGCATC
>JAEEGG010017038.1_pt1 | contig 14999 bp, 5 predicted proteins | sample 9134161 | NCBI WGS metagenome assembly JAEEGG01 (sample SAMN16246543, study PRJNA631951) | gut metagenome | biome: gut microbiome; feature: rumen; material: CR-attached | host: Bos | place: Iran: Karaj | collected 2018-10
AGCAAGAGGGGCACTTCGCCCGCGGTACCCGACATGGCGATGCGCGTATGCAGTCTCGAGGCGGGCGTATACGAGTTCCGCCTCGTCTACTACGACTGCGAAGGCGGATGCGTCCTCGACTGCAGCGCGGCGCGGGGACGCTTCACGAACTTCAACACCTCCGACTTCAAGCTTATAGGCGCGCCGGACTGCCCGCTGGCGTTTTCGGAGTCCTTCGGCGCGCAGATATCGAATGACGTCGAGGACGAGATGCTCGGCAAGGCCAGTGAACTCACCTGGCGGAAGACGTTCAGCGTGGAATCCGAGGAGGCGAGGAACTCCTGCAGGCTTCGCCTTCGCTACGCCGACGGCTTCGAGGCGAGGATCAACGGAAGCGTCTTCGCCTCCGCCGACTCGGCAGACGCGCGGAGCGTCGCCGATACGCTTGCGTGGGCAGAATACGCCATTCCCGCCTCCGCGCTCGCCATCGGCGCCAACACTCTGACGATCGTCGGAAAGAACAACGCGATCGACGACGGGGAGTTCTTCCTGCATCCGACCGTCGTCTGCGAAGAAGGTGCGCTGGACTGGGTGTACTATTCCGAGCCCACCCCGGGGGCGGAGAACTCCTCGGTGGTGCGCACATCTGTCACGCCGACAGTCGTCCTCAGCGAACCGCACGGATACAAGTCGAAGGCGTTCGACCTCGCGATCAGCTGCCCGCTGGATCCGGACCGCGCGATATACTACACCCTTAACGGCGAGAAGCCGGTGCCCGGAAGCGCGAACACGAAACTCTATTCGGCGCCGATCAGGATCTCGAAGACGACGGTCGTGCGCGCCGCCGCGGCGGATCCGGACAGCATCTTCCAGGAGGACGCGTCCGCGACGTATCTCTTCCTTGCGGACATCGTCGCGCAGAGCTCCTCGACTCCGGCGGGTTTCCCGGGTGACAGGAAGGTCAACGGACAGTACATGCGCTACGGAATGAACAGCGCGGTCACCGGCGATTCCGCAGCGATGGCCCATCTCATGAACGGATTCACCAACGGCATCCGCACGGCTTCCATCGTGATGGACCCGAATGACCTGTTCGACGCCAACAAGGGAATATACGTAAACGCGCTGAGGAAGGGACGGGAATGGGAGCGGCTCGCGCTCCTGGAGCAGATATACCCGCTCGACACAAACGATGAATTCCACGTCTCGTGCGGAATCCGCATACGCGGCGCGACCAGCCGCAACAAGAACTTCCCCAAGCACGGCTTCCACATGGTTTTCCGCGACGAGTACGGGAAGGGACTGCTGGACCACGCGCTTTTCGGCGAAGACGGCGCGAAGCAGTTCAAGCGGATAGACTTCCGCTGCGAACAGAACAACGCCTGGGTGAACGTCCGCACGGCTAACGAGACGATGCTAAACGACGTCTTCTCGCGCGACTCGCAGCGGGACATGGGCCAGCCCTACAACCGAAGCCTCTACTACCATCTCTTCATCAACGGAATCTACTGGGGCGTCTACCAGACCGAGGAGCGCGTCGACCAGAACTACGCCGCGGACTACCTCGGGGGAGACAAGGACAACTACGACGTCGTCCGCACATCTAACGACCAGTCGTACTCCGAGGTCGCAGACAGGTACACGACCGGCGTCGTGGAAGGCGAAACCGACGCGTGGCACGCGCTCCACGAGTACACGCTGCAGGGCTACAGCGGTTCCTACGAAGGAAACTACAACCTTGTCCGCGGACTCAACCCCGACGGCACCCGCAACCGCGACCTCCCCGTCTACCTCGACGTCACCAACCTCGTCTGCTATCTGCTGACATCGCATTTCACAGCGGACGGTGACACGCCCGCGAACGGCTACGGAATGGCCAACAACATCATCGCGTTCCGCAACCGCGTCGAAGGCGATGCGGCGTCCGAAGGCTTCAAGTGGAACCGCCACGACTCAGAGCATTCGCTTGCCCGCCGCGGATTCTGCGACGGATACATCGCAGGCGCGCACTACCTCCGACGCGGCAGCTTCGACTACGGCGAGACGGGGTCCGGGTATCTCACGGAATCCCAGCGCAAGGACATCGGCAACTTCAATCCGAACGCGCTGCACTGCGCGCTGATGAAGAACAAGGAATACCGCCGCACGTTCGCGGACATCGTGCAGAAGTTCATGCTTGCCGCCGGTGGCGCGATGACCGCGCCGGCGTGTCTTGAACGCCACGCACGTCGCAAGGCCGAAATCGTCGACGCAATCGCCGGGGAGCTTGCGCGCTGGGGTCAGGGCAACACATACGACAGCTGGCTGTCGAACTGCGAGCAGGAGGTGGAGTTCATAAACAAGCGCATCTCGCAGTTGATGTCCAACTACCGCGGACTCCACTGGATGCCCGCTTACACGACGGCGCCTCTGATAGTGGGAGAGAGCGGAGCCGCGCTGGCGGACGGGGCGAAGATGTCCGCCGGGCAGCTCGTGTACATCAACAAGGTGTCAGGCAGCGGCACGATCTACTACACGACAGACGGGTCCGATCCGTGGGCGACGGGCGGATACGCAAGCGGAGACAGCTCGCCGTGGAAGACGGACGGCAGCATCCGCTTGGGCGCGACGGCGAAGGCATACGCCGGAGGCATCGCTGTTCCGCGCGGTGGAATGGTCGTCAAGGCGCGTTTCTTCGACACTTCCTACAAGGAGTGGAGCACCCTGAGCGAGATACGCATCGTTGCTGACGCGGATTCCGAAGGAACCGTGGTCTCGGGCGATCACGACGAGCCGTATGTTATTTCGGCGGACGGAGAGTATGTCCTCTCGAACGCGAACCTCAAGTCGGGCATTGCAGTGTCGGACGGCGTTTCCGCCAGGCTTGTCGCGGCGCCGAACACAGTCAATTCGATAGCGCCGGTCGAGGCTTCGGGCGCAGATCTGTGTTTCTCGGGCAACGGCACCTTCAGGCTCGAGGGCGCAGACACTCTCACGGCAGTCAGGAACCTCGTGGTCTCGTCGGGAGTCTTCAGGGTGAAGTCAACCGGCGTCTCCGCGACGAAGACGGCCGTCGTCAACGTCCTCGGGTACGTCGAGCAGAAGGGCGGCGTGATCGATCTCGACATCGGCGTCGCCACGGAGAACCAGATATACGGCATCTACGTCGCGAACAAGGACGAGGCGTCGCGTCCCGTCCACGCCGAGTTCGCAGCTGGCGAATTCATTGCGAAGATCGGCGGAACGAAGTCGTCGGCCCTGTACATCAACAAGGGTTCGGTGGACACCGTCTTCAAGAGCGGAGAAAAGATCGAGGCTGCAGTCTGCGGGGCGGAGGCGCGCTTCGTCAACGCCTCGGGCGAGATAAAGTTCAAGCACTGCGAGGCGGTCGTGACGAATGTCACGTCCTCCGCGTGGACTGGCATCCGCGTGTTCAAGTCCGACAAGGACATCGACATCACCAGCGCCGACGCGCGCTTCCTGGTGGATGTCACCCGCGCGGCGGACGCAGAGATATTCTCGAGCGGCGACACGATCCGCATCGAGGGCGGAATCTTTGAGCTCGCCGCGTCCGACGACTGCTTCAGCGCGCTGAACCGCGTCATAGTCAACGGCGGGCTTGTCTATGCGCGTTCTACGTCCAATGACGTTGTCGATTCCAACGGCGACATCGTCATCAACGGCGGCACGGTCCTCGCCTATGCCGCGGCCGGCGGACACAATGCGTTCGACGTCGACCCCGAGTCGACCGCCTCGAGCGAGTATCCGCACCAGCTCCGCGTCAACGGCGGAACGGTTTTCGCGACGGGGAGCGGAGACTCGGCGTGGCCGGCAGACCTGTCGGTGAACGGGAAGTGCTTCGTTGAGTCCTCCGTCTCGCCGGACGGTGCGTGCTTCAGCATGACTTCGGCGGATGGAACGGAATATGTCGTGCGGCTGCCGGATTTCATCGGCGGACGCTTCGCCGTCCTCGCGACGTGTCCGGACTGCGCGTCGTTCCAGTTCTCCGGCACCGAACCTGAGCCGGGCGACCTTTATTTCCGCGATCTCTATGTCCGGAAGGGACAGGATGTCCCGCCCGTCGTGCAGTGGGACGTTGCTGGCGCAAAAGGCGGCATCTGCGGCATCGACGACGGCAGGGGCGGGAAGCGCGTTTCGTTCTCGTCCGTGCGAATCGAGAACGGACGGATCGTCGTCGACTTCGCGGCGGGCCGTGTGGATGCAAACGGCGAGACGGTCGGACTCGTCTGCAAGCGCAGTCTCTCGGACAAGGAGACGTTCATCGTCAACGCGACGGTAAGGGACGACGGCAGCGGCAGCGCGGTCGTGGGCGCGCTTGAGGCCCAGACGAACGAACCCCAGCTCTTCATCCTCGGCATTGGCCAGGCCGCTGAATAAGGATGCTGATTGTGAAGCGAATCCATCACTTTGCCGCGGGCCTGTGCCCAGCCAAATTTTCCGAGTGTGCTATGGACATCCGCACCCATAGTTGGTATAATTACCTGAAATGTGTTTGGAAGTGCCTACTTCCAGACGCTGGGGAGGACAATAAACTTAAGGCAGAAATGAATATGCAAGCCATAAAGCCAGCAGTGATTGCCGCGCTCGCCGCGGTCGTCGTGGTTTCACCTCTCGCAGTCCGCGCGGACGCGCCGATCACGCTGAGCGGGGCGTATGTCGGCAATGCGAATGACCTAGATGTCACTGCGACGAGTGACACGACGATCAATCTGAACGGCGTGAACTTCAAGGAGGCGAAGATCAAGCTCGCCGCCCAAACCTCCGGCTCGCCAATAGTTTTTACGATAAATCTTGTAGATGGTACTCAGAACTATGTTACGATCACCAACAGATCAGATCCCTGTATCAAGGCGACCAAAAATTGCAGTATTGTCTTTACTGGAGGTGGCAGTCTTGAGCTTCTCAACGAGGATGAACTGAAGCCGACAAAGAAGGGCAATATAGACGACGGTGTCATTACATGCAGCAACCTGACGGTCCGGTCAGGTGACATAAAGGTGGAGTTCGACAACAACAAGGACTATTCTCCGTGCATTTTTGTCAAGGGCAACTACCTTCAGACCGGAGGCAAGGTTAAAGTGGAATCCGCGAAGAAGAACTGCACGAACGAGTTTTTCGGCATAAACTTCGACACTGCCGGTTCGACGTTCACTCTTGAAGACGGAACGTTCAACGCCGAGATCGCCGGAACGAAGAGCAAGGCCATCAGCCTCAAGAAGAGCGGCAAGGCGTACTTCAAGGGCGGCAAGTGCAAGGTCGAGTTCGAGGGTCCGAAGGGCAAGTTCGTCGACGGCGGGAACATCTATGTCCAGGGCGGTGAGTTCAACCTGACGACGAACATCACGTCCAAGATGACGGCGGCGTACTATCCGACTGAGATCGCAGCCTTCAAGCCGGACGACTCCATCGAGTTCACAGGCGGCGACTTCGAGGTCGACATTCCGCTCGTCGGCAGCGAGTTCGTCGACGCGGCGACGAACATCACCGTCAACGCAGGCACGTTCGACATCGTCTCCGGCAACGACTGCTTCCACGCCGCTAAGTACATCTACATAAACGGCGGACGCATCCACGCGGTTTCCACTGGCGACGACGCGCTAGACGCAAACAAGGGGATTCGCATCTACGGAGGCGACATCCGCGCCTACGCGACGGCCGAGGCCGCGCATGGACTCGACGTCAACGACGACGACAAGCTCGTCATTGCGGGCGGAACGGTCATCGCGACGGACGGACTCGACGCCGTCCGCATCGGCGACAAGTCCAAGACTGTCGGCGACGTAGACTTCCAGCAGGCCACATACTACGGCACCCTCTCCACGACCGACTTCAGCGGCAAGTACCTCTATCTCGAGGGTGAGACGAACAGCGTCCCGTTTGTCGTAAAGCCGTGCCTCCCCGCGTTCCCGGAAGGACGGGCGTTCAACCTGCTCGTGAGCGTGCCTGGACGGACCGCGTCGGTGCCTGAGGCTAAGACTGCCGAGGAGGCGTACTCCGACCGCTCCAGCCACAACCCCATGGTCTTCGAGAAGAAGGCGACTGTCGACGACCACACCGTGACGACGAAGGACGGTTCGACGATTTCCGTTCCCGCCTGGTACGATCTTCTTCCGACCGAAGGCAAGACGAAGACCGTCACGCTTTCGCTGAACGACCTCGCGACGCCTGCGTACTGCGACGGCGATAAGGACGGAATCGAGGCGATCTCCATTGAGGGCAATGTCGTGTCCGTAGGCGTTAAGACGCTCGCCGGCCTCAAGTACACGCTTCGCGGAACCGAGAATGTCGCGACGGCGTATGACCTCTGGCCCGCCGTCGGCGAGACGGTTTCCGGCGACGGCTCCGCGAAGGCTCTCACGGCAACGGCCGGAGAGAAGGGGTTCTTCAAGGTTTCCGTCACCGACTGACGCGCGGCACGAAAGGGTCCGGTCATGGCACTAAGACATACGGTGGTTTTTGCGGCGGCAGCGGCATGTGCCGTGTCGTCCGTCTGCGCGGACGTCGTCATCAACGAGATCTGCTACGCCAACACCACGGTGTGGGACGGCACCAAAAACGGCAGCGGCGTCAAGTGCAGGGACCGCGACTGGCTTGAGCTCTACAACAACGGCAAGACCGCGGTCGACATCGGCGGATTCGTCATCGGCAAGAAGAGCACCTACGAGAAGACGATCGCGGCTAAGCACTGTGTCCTGCCGTCGTACATGATGCAGCCGGGCGAGTTCCTCGTCGTCTTCTTCGATAAGGACCGTTCGAAGTCCGATACCGAATGGGTCGAGATCGAGGCCGAGTTCGGCATGCGCAAGGTGCCGGTGAAGCGCTTCATCTCCAACGCCTTCAACCTCGGCTACGACACTTCAGACGAGGTCGAGGGGCACTACGGCGAAGTGATCCAGATTCAGGATGCGGTCCGTCTCTTCGGCCGCACCTCGACGAGCGACAAGCTCGACAACAGGCTCTCGAGCTTCAGGGGCGAGGAACTCGCGTTGCTCGTCGGGCTTACGGGCGAGAAGGGTTCGCGGACGGCGTTTCTTCCGAACGACAACACATACGGCTACCTTTGGGACGGCAACGTGCTGAAGAACGGCGCGGAGCCTCCGGCCGGGCAGAAGAAGAACATCTTTTCGAAGTCGACGCCGTGGGCGCCGAACGCCGGCGGTTTCGCGGTCCAGGCGCCGGTGCAGAGCGGCGCGAAGCCCGGCGTCTACGCGAAGGCGCAGAGCATACGCCTCTCCTCCCGCGAGGGAAGGGCGGTGAAGTACACGACGGACGGGTCAGATCCGAGGACCTCCCCGACGGCGCACCTATCCGCTGGCGGCGCGAACGTCTCCGTGGCAGCCGCGATGGCTGTGAGCGACAAGTCGCGCGGGGCGCTTACGAACGCGTGGATCAGGACCAGTCCCGTCGAGCTCGGTGCGCGGGAGCCGGGCGCCGCGTGGGCGCCGCCGGTAGGCTCGGTCGGACGCTGCACGCCCGTCCGCGCGGTGTGCGTGTTCGGTCCGGCGTACAGCGATGAGTTCGTCGGCACGTGGTACATAGGCCCCGCGTTCGAAGACCGCACGATGTCGCTCGTCTCCGTGCTTGCGGACGACGCATGTCTCTTCTCCGACGAACTCGGCATCTACGTGCCGGGCGCGCCGTACAAGAAGTACGGCTACGGATCAAACAAGTGGGGCAAGCCGTACGCGAACTACTACGACGACACCCTCGAGAGTGCCGCGCACTTCGAGCTTGTCTCGGAGACGGCGGACCAGTCGGAGCTGTCGTTCCGCATGGGCTTCGCCCTGCACGGAGGCGGCACGCGCTCGCTTCCGCAGAAGTCGGTCTACTGCACGCTCAGGAGCGAGTGGGACCCCGAGGTGAGGTCCATAACCCACGAGCTTTTCCCGGGCGAGGGGGAGCGCACATACAAGCGCTTCATGCTGCGCAACGACGGCAACGACTGGTACGGCCCCTCCGCCGGCGGCGTCGCGACGATGATGAAGGACGCGGTGTTCCACCGCATCGTCTCCGGACTCGACATCGGCACTCTCTCCGCGCGTCCCGCGTCCGTCTACATCAACGGCACCTACTGGGGAATCCACAACATCCGCGAGACCGTCGACAAGCACTACTACGCGACGCGCTACGGACTCGACCCGGACAACATCGACCTTCTGACGCAGGAGGAGTCGTCCGGCTCCACCATCAAGGTCGAGAGCATATCCGGCGACGAGGATGCGGTCCTGGACTATACGGCGATGCTTCAGTCGCTGAGGCTCAAGGACACCACCACCGACGCCGGGTTCGCCGCGTACGAGGCGGCGATCGACATCTCGAACCACACGGACTACGTCATAGCCGAGACGTTCTTCGCCAACACCGACTGGCCGGAGAACAACTGCGACTTCTGGCGCACGCACACCAACGAGTCCGCCAGCGTCTATGGCGACCGCAGGTGGCGCTGGACGCTCTACGACCTCGACCTCGCAGGAGTCAAGGTCGACGGAGACGGAGGAGTGGACCGCAACATGCTGTCCTATCTCTCCGGCGCGCAGATGACCGCCGTCGACGAGCCCGCCTTTATCATCAACCAGCTTTGGCTCAGCACTAAGTACCGTGAGCGCTTCGTCGCTCGCTACACGGAGCTCCTCAACACGATCTTCCTTCCGGCGCGGACGAAATCCGTCATCGACGAGTACGCAGCCGCCATCGAGCCGGAAATCGAAATGCACTTCCGCCGCTGGGGCCGCGAGTTTACGAAGAACGACTGGCGCGGTGCCGTCGACAGCGTTCTCGTCGACTATGTCGCGCGCCGCTGGGCGAACAGCTTCAACCACCTCAACACGCGGTTCTCGCTCGGAGGCGTCTGGTCGCTTTCTGTCGCGCCAATATCAACCGAGGGCGGACGCGTAGAAGTCTCCGTGAGCGCTTCGGATAGCTCCGGGCTCGGCACGCTCGCGACATTCGATGCGGGCGAGGGCATGGACGGACGCTTCTTCGTGCGCCGCCCGGTCTCCGTCCGCGCGGTTCCCTCCGAGGGCTACTCGTTCATCCGCTGGTCCGACGGCTCCACCGAGCCCGTGCGCACGTTCACTCCTTCGTCCGGTGACGAGGTTTCTCTCGTAGCCTACTTCGCCCGCCCCGAGAGCGCGTACACCGTTTCGTTCGACGCGTGCGGAGCCTCTGGCGAGATGCCTGACGTCGTGTTCTACTCCGATTTCGAGCAGGAGCTTCCCGCGTGCGCGTTTGACGCCGGGGAGGCGGAGTTCCAGGGCTGGGCGCTGAGGTCCGACGGAATGGTCAAGCTCCTCGACGGGACGCCGGTGCGCGGCATCGCGGGCTGCGAAGACGGTTCCGTCACGCTCTATGCCGTCTGGGAGAGGCGCGTGCCGACGCTGTGGCCCGATGGGACGGATGGCGCGTATGACCAGTCCGTCGCAAACGTGTACGACGGCTACCTCGTTTCTGAAGACGGCGAGATCGCCGGTACGGTCCAGGTGAAGGCGGCGAAAGGCGCGAAGAAGACGGTGACGAATCCGGACCGCACAAAGACCGTTGTCACCAACGTATCAGTCACCGCGACGGTCGTGACGGTCGACGGCAAGAAGTGGAGCTTTTCGAAGGGCGTCGGAGATCCGAACCTCGCGCCTGGCGGCGCGATGTCCGTGACCGGTCTCGTCTGCACGGCGAAGGGCGCCTTCGCGCAGACGCTCGAATGCGAGCTTGGGAGCGAGTCGCTGCGCGGCACATGTGCCGCATACGAGATTCGCGGTTCGCGCGCCGGCATGGGGCTCAAGGGCGACTGGATGGCGTCCGCGCTCGCGTCCGTCTACCAGAAGAGCTGGTCGTTCACGTTCGCGGACGGGACGAGGCTCCATATCTCTGTCGGCGCGAAAGGCGTAGCAAAGGTGACGGGGGAGACTCCGGACGGATTCAAGGTGAGCATGAATGCGCAGGCGGTGATGGGTCAGGACGGAGAGTTCCTCTACGTGCCCCTTGCAGCGACGCTCAAAAAGGGGTCCGCAACTCGCGAACTCAGGCTCCTCGCGTGGCTCGCTCCGGAAGGCGAGCTTATACGCGCGGACGCTGCGGACTCGTCGCTCGGGGAGGTCGTCGCAGGAGGGCCGACCGAGTCGCCGCGGATTCTCGACAGGACGGGCGCGGAGACGATTCCGGCTGGCGTCGCCTACTCGCGCGAGTTCGCGCTGCAGGAGCTCGGGTATCCGGCGAAGTTCTCGGTGACGCGTGCGCCGACTGGGCTCAAGATGGCAGCGGCGACGGGTGTGCTTTCCGGCGTGCCGACGAAGGGCGGCGCATTTGCCGCGGTCGTCAAGGCGACGGGTGTGGCGAACACGAAGTGGATCGACGAACTTCCCGTGGCGTATGAGGTCACCGAGATGCCCGGTTGGGCGTGGGGAACGTTCACCGGTGCGACGGCGGACGGACTCGTCACCGCGACGATCGCCAAGAACACGGGCAAGATATCCGTCAAGGTCGTGGAGAACGGAACTAACTGGACATTCACCGCGGCGTCCTTCTCGTCGCTTTCCGGCGGCGCATATGCCGCGGAGATCGTCGGCAAGAGCGGCAAGCTCGTCGTCACCAACACGCTCGAGCTGGTCGAGGAGACGGTCGGCGGAATGTCGCGCGGGGCGCTGCGCGTGGAGAGCGAGGGGCGTCCGGGCGGATTCGACTGCGTGCAGAACCTCTGGAAGGTTGAGCCGCTCAAGTCGGCTGGGAAGGCCATCGCGACCGATCCGGCGCTCAAGGCCGGCATGAAGCTCCGCGTCGCAGAGGACGGCACGCGCGTCGGCGACGGAGACGAGGCATTCGGCGAGATCGTCGTCAAGTTCGCGGCGTCCGGCGACGCGACGTGCGCGTGCAGCTTCGACATGGGGACGGACGCGCGCGGCGCGGCCGTTGTGTACAAGGCGACGTGCAAGTCGGCGCTTGAGCCTCTCGGCGACGGCGCGTACACGCTTCGCGTGCGCTTGCCCGCGAAGGCGGGGAAGTTCGGCGGGTTCGCCGGGGACTACGAGCTCGGGCTGGGGCACTGAGGGAGATCGAAATGGGCGCAAAGGCAAAAGGCGACAAGGTTTCGAGATACGAGTCGAAGTACGTGATACCGCGCGAGCAGGTCGCGGAGATTCGCGAGTTCGTGCGTCCGTTCTGCAAGCCGGACCCGAACACGAAGGGCGATCCGCCGGAGTACGTCATCACGACGCTTCAGCTGGACAATCCGCAGATGTCGCTGCACTACGCGAAGGAGCTCGAGCGCGACGCGCGCTTCAAGCTGAGGGTGCGCACCTACGGCGAGATCGGCACGGCGCCAGTGTTCGCGGAGATCAAGGCGAAGTTCGAGCGTACGATCGTCAAGACGCGCGCTATGGTTCCGTTCGACGCGTGGGGTCCGGAGCTCATCTACGGCACGCGCGTGCCCAACATCTTCAAGAACGAGAAGCAGAGGCTCGACTTCCTGCAGTTCAAGCGCGTCGTGTGGCAGACGCTGTCGCGTCCGGCGGCGCTCGTGAGGTATACGCGCGAGTCGTACATCGGGACGGTGGACGGGTATGCGCGCATCACGTTCGACAGGAAGCTCCAGTACCAGATGACGGACTCCTGGAACGACTTCGGGAGGAGCGGCGTCTGGCGCAGCATGGACTCCGTCACGGCGCAGGGCTTCCACCTCCCGTACTCCGGCACGATCCTGGAGGTGAAGACGATCAACCACGTCCCGGAGTGGTCGCAGGAGCTCGTGCAGCGCTTCAACCTGCAGCTGTCGGGCAACTGCAAGTACTCGACGGCGATATGGCGCGACGGCTCGTTCGGGAAGCATCCGTCGACGAACGCCGCGCAGGACGAGGTGTTCCATTCGATTTGACCGCAAGGCAAAACAACAACAGGAAAACAAAAAAAGAAATAAGGAAACAAGATGGAAGCAACTGATTACATGTCCCTGTTCTTCGGAGGTGCGCAGCAGGCGCTTACGCCCTGGCTGGTGCTAGCGTCCCTCGGGCTCTCGTTTCTCCTTGCCTCGCTTACGGCGATCGTCTACCAGTTCACCTTCAGGGGCTTCACCTATTCGCGCTCGTACGTCCAGTCGCTCATCCTCGGCTCGGTGATCACGTGCACGCTCATCATGGCGGTGGGCAGCAACTTCGCGCGCGGCATGGGAATCCTCGGCACGCTCACGATCATCCGCTTCCGCGTGCCGGTGCGCGATCCTAGGGACGCGATGTTCCTCTTCGCCTCGCTCGGCGCGGGCATAGCGTGCGGTGCGGGCGGCTATCTTGTCGCCGTCGCGGGCACGGCGTTCTTCGCCGTCGCGGCGCTGCTGCTGCACGTCCTCCCGTTCGCGTCCAGGCGCGAGTACGAGGGGCTTCTCCGCTTCCAGATGAAGACCGGCGACAAGGAGGCCGAGGCTGCGCTCCAGTCGATACTCACCAAGTACTGCAGCACGTTCGCGGTGCTGGGAGTCTGCGACGCCGTCCAGGGCGAGTACGCGGAGTTCTCGTACCAGGTGCGTCTCACGGATCCGTCCTACCAGCAGGACCTCGTCACGTCGCTTAAGAAGGACGGGCACTTCGAGTCCCCGACTCTTATGCTCCAGCGCAACACGGTTGAACTTTAACAAACACGGCGAAAGGCAAAAATGGAACAGAGTTTTTCCAGACCGAAGCTTCCGGGATCGGCGCGCATGCGCGCACGGGGGCTGTTCAGGGCGGTAATAGCGATTGCGATATTGGTGGCGGTTCCGATTCTGCTTGTGTTCCTGTTCAAGCAGGAGGCGAGCGTGCGCTTCAACGGCGTGGTCGAGTCCGGCGCGGAGAGCGTCGGACCCGTCGAGGCGGCGCGAATCGTGTCCATCGAGGTCGTCGAGGGTCAGAAGGTCAAGGCCGGCGATGTGCTTGTCAGGTTCGATCCCGCAGACCGCCTGCTCGACGACTCAATCAACGAGGTCAAGATTCGCGAGTACGAGCAGAACCTCGCCAAGCGCCGCGAGACGCTTGCGGAGAACGAGCGCAGGTGCCGCCAGCTCGCGAGGGAGGCGGAGGTCAGGCTCGAGGAGTGCCGCATGGACCGCGTCCGCGACGCGGCCGAGCTGGCGGGCTACGAGGCCGAGATCGAGCGCCTGAAGCCGCTCGTAGAGAAGAAGCTCGTGAGCGAGCTCGAGTTCCTGTCGATACGCCCCAAGGCCGAGGCGCTGAGGAAGACCGTCTCCCAGTACGAGCCGCTTCTCGAGGCGCTCGAGCGCAGGTACGAGGCCGCGAAGAAGGACGTCGAGGAGTCCGCCGCGGAGCGCGCGTCCGCGGAGAAGGAGATCAATGCAGCGCTCGCGTCGGTGATTGACGCCGAGAAGCGCAGCGCCGAGCTCAGGAAGGCCGACCCGACCGTGCTGCGCGCGCTTGCGGACGGGGTGGTCTCCAAGGTCTACAGGCGTCCGGGCGACATCGTGGCGGGCGGAGAGCCCGTGCTGCGCGTGAAGGGCGCGACGGACGACGTGTTCGTTACGGGAATGCTGCCGATCGGAATGCTCGAGGCCGTCGGCATCGGAGAGGAGCTCTACATCACGAGGCTCGAATTCAGGAACGGACAGAGCGGACAGTTCTACCGCGGCGTCGTGGAGTCCATCGACTCCGAGGTTCTCGACCTGTTCGATCCCTCCAACCCCGTGCCGCGCACGCCGGCGCGCGGAAGGAAGACGAGGATCCGCGTCCTCGGCAAGGCCGAGGGGCTCGTCCCTGGCGAGACGGTCATCGTCGCCGACTCGGTCCAGCGCGGCCTCGTCGGAATGTTCGCGCACGAGTCCGCCTCGTCGGAGGAGAAGAAATGAAGAACACGGTATTTGCCGTTCCGCTCGCCGCCGCCTTTGCGCTTGGCGGATGCATTGCAGTGGACGAGGTGCAGGGACGCAGGCTGGACCTTCCGGAATACGACGGAATCTTCAAGTGCGACTCGTCGGACGTCTCGACGCTCGACGACGGACACGAGGAGGTCGCGCACGAAGGCCCCTGGTCTTGGGAGGACCTCGCGGTACGCGCGGGCAAGCGCTCCGATGCGTCGAAGGTCGCGTACATCGACGCGGCGGTGCGCCGTCTGAGGGCCGAGGAGGAGCTTACGTGGAAGGATCCGGAGCTGCGCTTCGGGCAGGACTGGGGCGACAAGAGGAGCCGCACGTCCGGCGATCCGCCGGCGAACGGCAGCGGCTACACGACGTCCGTGGGCGTCAGGTTCTACGTGCCGAATCCGTTCGTCGAGCGCTACATCCGCGCGAAGAGCGACGGGGAGATTCGCAAGGAGGACGCGCGCGCTGCCGTCGAGGCGTACGAGGTCTACAGCGAGGTCAAGATGCTCTGCTACGAGGAGGCGCGTGCGCGCGCCGACGAGCGCTACCTCGAGGAGCGCGCCAAGGCGTGGGACGACCTGAGGAAGGCCAGCGACGAGAGCTACAAGAACGGAGTGTTCATCTCGCCGCTCGACGCAATCCGCTCGGAGACGAAGTTCCAGAAGGCGCGCATCAAGCTCGACACGATGGTTTCGGCGAGGGAGACGCTGCGCAGGCGCATCGCGTGGCTGACGGGAATCCCCGACGACAAGCTCGTGATCGATTCCGAGCCGCCGCCGATGCCCGACCCCACGTCGCTGTCCGTCGAGCACCTCACCGAGATCGCCTTCGCGCGCCGTCCCGACCTGGCGGCGGCAGTCGCGGAGCTTGACGAGGCGGAGGCCGGCGTGAAGGCGGCGAAGGCCGCGCGCATTCCGTGGTTCCGATTCGTCGAGGCGACGTACTCGCACGACAACGACCGCGAGAACGAGTGGGACCGCCATCAGACCGGACATTCCGACGAGTTCTCCATCAAGACCTCGATCTACCTCCCGATCTTCACGTGGGCGGGCGAGTCGGTGGAGCTCTCCGAGATGGTCCAGGCGCGCGCGAACGCGCGTCTCATGGCGCTCTACTCGTCCATCCGCCAGGAGATCACGACGGCCTACAACGACTACTTCGACGCGTGCTCGCGCGTCAACGAGGAGGAGAG
>JAEEGG010017040.1_pt1 | contig 14997 bp, 12 predicted proteins | sample 9134161 | NCBI WGS metagenome assembly JAEEGG01 (sample SAMN16246543, study PRJNA631951) | gut metagenome | biome: gut microbiome; feature: rumen; material: CR-attached | host: Bos | place: Iran: Karaj | collected 2018-10
AATCGTTATATCTTCTTGTACGCCACTATTTTAATCGTTATTGTGGCGGTGTTGCTCACGGTGACGGCCTTGTGGCTACAACCCTTCCAAGACCGCAACAAGAAGAACGAGAAACGCATCAGCATCCTTACAGCGGCGGGCATTCCCGGTGTCAACGCCAAAAACGCTGCGTTAATGTTCGAGAAACACTGCACATCGGAATTCCTATTGGACGAGAATGGTAATCCCACCGAAAACGATGCAGGTTTGCCCGTGTTTGTCATCGACCGTCAGACCAGCGTCATCCCCATGCAGGGTAACGGCCTTTGGGGTCCTATTTGTGGCTACCTTGCCATCGCCGCTGATGGTAAAACTGTTGTGGGTACAACCTTTGGACACAAATCGGAAACACCAGGCTTGGGTGGAGAGATTACGACCGAAAAGTTCCAAGGCCAATTTGCCGGCAAGCAAATCATGAACAACGGCAATGTGGTCCCTATAGAATTTGATGCCATCACTGGAGCAACCAAGACTTCGAATGGAGTTAAAGAAATGATTGACAATACTTTGGAGAAATATTCGGCATATTTAAGCAGAATAGCAGAGAGAGGAGAATAACTATGGCAAACTTGAAGAAACTCATTATAGAACCTCTGCGCAAGACCAATCCTGTCACCGTGTTGGTGCTGGGTATCTGCTCTTGCCTTGCCGTGACCGCCCAGCTCAAGCCTGCCTTGGTGATGGGTGCATCAGTGACGGTCGTGACGGCGTTGTCGAATTTCATCATCTCGTTGCTGCGAAAGGGTATCCCCAACCGTATCCGTATCATCGTGCAACTTGTTGTCGTGGCCACCTTGGTCATCTTGATTGACCAATTCCTGAAGGCCTTTGCCTACGATGTAAGCAAACAACTATCTGTGTATGTGGGACTTATCATCACCAACTGCATTATCATGGGGCGCTTGGAGGCTTTTGCCTTGTCGCATGGGCCCGGAGAGTCGTTCTTGGACGGCTTGGGCAACGGGCTGGGTTACAGTTTGATACTCGTCATCGTAGCCTTCTTCCGTGAATTGTTTGGGTCAGGAACCTTACTTGGCTACCAAGTCATCCCGCAGTCGTTCTATGAGGCTGGCTACCAAAATAATGGTTTAATGATTTTGCCTCCCATGGCACTGATTGTGGTAGGTGTCATCATTTGGATTCAGCGTACCCGTAACCCCGAAATGCAAGAGAACAACCAAAACTAAACGGCCATGGAATTTTTAAGACTATTTATTAAATCCGTCTTCGTCGACAATATGATCTTTGCCTATTTCTTGGGCATGTGCTCTTATCTTGCCGTATCGAAGACCGTCAAGACCAGTGCCGGTTTGGGTTTGGCCGTGACTTTTGTGTTGGTCGTTACCGTTCCAGTCAACTATCTGATCAACAAATATCTACTTTTGCCTGGTGCTTTATCTTGGATCAGCCCCAAATTGGCTTCTGTAGATTTGAGCTTCCTGACCTATATCCTCTTCATCGCCATTATCGCAGCCATCGTGCAGATTCTGGAGATGGTGATTGAGACCTTTACGCCGTCGCTCTATTCCGCCTTGGGCATTTTCCTTCCGCTGATTGCGGTGAACTGTGCCATCTTGGGTTGCTCGCTCTTCATGCAGGAGCGCAACTTCAGCAATGTGGGTGAGGCCGCCGTGTTTGGTCTCGGCTCAGGCATTGGTTGGTTGCTGGCCATTGTGGCCATCGCTGCCATCCGCGAGAAACTGCGCTATTCCAAAGTTCCCAAAGGTCTGCAAGGTGTAGGCATCTCATTTATCATCACTGGCTTGATGGGTATCGCTTTCATGGCCTTTATGGGTATAAAAATTTGATATTATGGATTTTACAACCAATATATTACTTAGCATTATTGTTTTCTTAGGCATCGTCTTGCTGCTCGTTGCCCTGTTGCTATGGGTGCGCAACAAACTCATGCCCAAAGGTGAGGTGAAAATCACCATCAACGACGACAAGGTGCTGACCGTCCCGACGGGCAACACGCTGATTGCCACGCTGGCCGAACAGAAAGTGTATCTGCCTTCTGCCTGTGGTGGAAAAGGCTCGTGTGGCCAGTGCAAATGCCGTGTAGTGGAAGGCGGCGGAACGATTTTGCCCACTGAAGTAGGATTCTTCACCCGCAAGCAGATTCAGGACCACTGGCGCTTGGGGTGCCAGGTGAAGGTGAAGGAAAACCTCAAAATCGTGGTGCCGCAGTCGATTCTGAACGTGAAGGAATACGAATGCACGGTGGTCAGCAACCGCAACGTGGCCACTTTTATCAAGGAGTTCAAGGTGCAGCTGCCCGTTGGCGAGCACATGGACTTCGTGCCTGGCTCATACGCACAAATCAAGATACCGAAGTTCGACATCAAATACGCCGACTTCGACAAGGAACTGATAGGGGAGGAATACATGCCTTCTTGGGAGAAATTCAAGATGTTTGACTTGCGATGCGTCAACACCGAACCCACCATCCGTGCCTATTCGATGGCCAACTATCCCGCTGAGGGCGATGTCTTCATGCTGACGGTGCGCATCGCAACGCCGCCTTTCAAACCTGATCGTTCGGGATTCATGAATGTCAATCCTGGCATTGCCTCATCGTATATCTTCTCGTTGAAACCGGGTGATAAGGTTATCATGTCAGGCCCTTATGGAGAGTTCCATGTCAAAGGACACGAGACTGCGGGACTGCGGGACGCGGGACGCGAGACGAAGGACAACTCTCAACTCTCAACTCTCAACTCTCAACTCCCTGAAATGATATGGGTAGGCGGTGGCGCTGGTATGGCTCCGCTTCGTGCACAAATCATGCACTTGACCCGTACCTTGAACGTAAGAGACCACGAGATGCATTATTTCTATGGCGCTCGTGCCTTGAACGAGGTCTTCTATCTGCAAGACTTCTTGCAACTCGAGAAAGACTTCCCCAACTTCCATTTCCACTTGGCTTTGGACCGTCCCGACCCCGCTGCCGATGCACAGGGTGTGAAATATACTGCCGGTTTTGTGCATAATGTGATGTACGACACCTACCTGAAGGACCACAAAGCCCCCGAGGACATCGAATACTACATGTGCGGTCCCGGCCCGATGAGTGCTGCCGTGGTCAACATGCTTGACAATTTGGGTGTGGCACCCGAGAACATTTTATATGATGACTTCGGTGGAGGAGCACCTAAGAAATAACAAACTGAAATACTTATCATCATGAATTTACCAAAGATACATTCCATTTCCAAGAAGATCCTCGTCGGTGCCTTGGGCGCATTCTTGAGTTTCTTCCTGTTGTTCCATGCCAGCGCCAACCTGCTCATTCTAATGCATGATGGCGGCGAATGGTATAACGCATTCTGCCACTTTATGGGCACCTACATCATCGTCAAGGTGATGGAGATAGGCCTGTTAGCCGCACTGCTGCTGCACATGGTTTTGGCCATTTGGCTGGCTGTGACCAACAAAATGGCACGACCCAAAGGCTACCATAAGCCGCAGCGCTCCAAAACGCACACTGGATCCAAACTGCAAGTGTGGACGGGCATCCTCATCTTCGTTTGCCTCATCTTGCACTTCACCGACTTTTATTTCGTGAAGATTGGCTTGGTGAAAGGGAAATACATGGCCAAAACGGAAGATGTCGTAGCCTTGAAAACCATGCAGCCCGATGCTGTCAGTTATGCTGAGCAGCACGGCGAATACTCCGCCAAGGAGAACTGGCTCACCAACTTCGACCAAGAAGACAAGGCCGTTCTTGAGGCTGCCGGACTTGAAGTCGAGCCTGACTTCTACCACCAAGCCCGCGAGAAATTCAAGATCTTGCACATCGTCATTTCCTATTTGGTGTTCTTTGCTGTCGTATGGTTCCACCTGCGGCATGGTTTTGCTGCCGTGTTCCAGACCTTCGGACTGTATAACTACAAATACGGCAAAGCCATAGAGGTGCTTGGCCAAATCTATACCTGGGTAGTGTGCCTGATGTTCGCTGTCGTGGTCATCGGGGTGTATTTCGGACTATAATTATGACACTAGACTGCGAGACGCGAGACTACGAGACTGGGACAATTGTCCCGAAGTCCCGTGTCTCGAAGTCTCGAAGTCAAAAAAAGATAAAGAATGAAACTAGACTCTAAGATACCTGCTGGTCCGCTCGCTGAGAAATGGACCAACTATAAAGCCTCGCAGAAGCTGGTCAACCCGGCCAACAAGCGCAAACTCGACATCATCGTGGTCGGCACCGGACTGGCTGGCGCCTCGGCAGCCGCCTCGCTTGGTGCCATGGGATTCAATGTAGACATCTTCTGCATTCAGGACTCGCCGCGCCGCGCCCACAGCATCGCTGCCCAAGGCGGCATTAATGCGGCTAAGAATTACCAAAACGACGGCGACAGCGTGGAGCGTCTCTTCCGCGACACCATCAAGGGAGGCGACTACCGTGCCCGTGAGGCCAATGTGTATCGCTTGGCAGAAGTCAGCGGTGCCATCATCGACCAATGTGTGGCACAAGGCGTGCCTTTCGCCCGTGACTACGGCGGACTGCTCGACAACCGCTCTTTCGGCGGCGCACAAGTGAGCCGTACCTTCTACGCCAAAGGACAGACGGGACAGCAACTTCTGCTCGGCGCATACGGCGCCTTGAGCCGCGAGATTGCCCGAGGCACGGTGAAACTGCACACGCGCTGCGAAATGATGGACCTTGTCGTGGTGGAAGGTCGCGCCCGCGGCATCATTGTCCGCAACCTTGTCACTGGCGACTTGGAGCGCTATGCCGCCCATGCCGTGGTGCTCGCCACGGGTGGATACGGCAACCTCTATTACCTCTCCACCAACGCCATGAACAGCAACGGCAGCGCGGCATGGGTGTGCCACCGCAAGGGAGCCGCCTTCGCCAACCCTTGCTATGTGCAGATCCATCCCACCTGCATCCCCGTGCATGGTGACTATCAGAGCAAGCTCACCCTGATGAGCGAGAGTCTCCGCAACGACGGCCGCATCTGGGTGCCCAAGAAAAAGGAAGACGCAGAAGCCATACGTGCTGGCAAACTGAAACCTACAGAGATACCTGAAGAAAACCGTGATTATTACTTGGAGCGTCGTTATCCCGCCTTTGGTAACCTCGTCCCCCGCGACGTGGCCAGCCGTGCCGCCAAGGAGCGCTGCGACGCCGGCTATGGCGTAGGCACAGGCTTTGCCGTCTACCTCGACTTTGCCGACGCCATCCAACGTCTGGGCAAGGATGTCGTGGAGCAGAAATACGGCAACCTCTTCCAGATGTACCAAAAGATCACGGACGAGAACCCTTACGAGACTCCGATGATGATCTATCCCGCCATCCACTACACCATGGGTGGCCTTTGGGTCGACTACGAACTGCAGACCACCATTCCGGGACTCTTTGCCGCTGGCGAAGCCAACTTCAGCGACCATGGCGCCAATCGACTTGGTGCATCTGCACTAATGCAGGGTTTGGCAGATGGTTATTTCGTCTTGCCCTACACCATGCAGAACTATCTCGCCGACCAGATTTATGTGGGGAAGATTTCATCTACCACGCCTGAATTTGATGCTGCGGAAGAGGCCGTTCGGGAACGCATCAACCGTTTGTTAGAAATCGGACAGGTAGAGACGCGGCGCGCCACGTCTCTACAGACCGTGGATCATTTCCACAAGGCTTTAGGCAAGATCATGTGGGAATACTGCGGTATGGCGCGCAACACCGAGAGCCTCACCAAAGCGAAGAAGCTGGTCACAGAATTGGAAGAAGAGTTCTGGAAATCTGTCTTCATCCCGGGCAACGCCAATGAGATGAATCCCGAGTTGGAGAAAGCCTACCGTTTGGAGGACTATTTCGAGCTGGCACAGCTTGTCATCGATGATGCCATGCACCGCGAGGAATCATGCGGCGGACACTTCCGCACTGAGCATCAGACCGAAGACGGTGAGACCCTACGCGACGATGAACACTTCATGTATGTCGCCGCATGGGAATACCAAGGTCACGGCCAACCCGAGACCATGGAGAAGGAGCCGCTGGTCTATGAACACATCCAAATCGCAAACCGTAATTACAAGTAAGCCATGAAGTTCACATTACATATCTGGCGTCAGGAGAACGCCCGCGCCAAGGGTCATTTTGAGACCTATCCTTTGGAAGGCATCTCGCCCGACTGCTCCTTCCTTGAGATGCTTGACATCCTGAACGAGCAGCTCATCAACGACCGCATTGCCCATCCCGTGTGCTTCGACAATGACTGCCGCGAGGGCATCTGTGGCATGTGCGGACTCTATATCAACGGCCGTCCCCACGGCAACGACGACGGCATCACCACCTGTCAGCTCCACATGCGCAAGTTCCATGATGGAGATGACATTTGGATCGAGCCTTGGCGCGCCAAGCCGTTCCCAGTCATTCGTGACCTCGTGGTGGACCGTTCCGCCTTCGACAAGATCATCCAGGCGGGAGGCTACATCAGCACCACCACGGGCGGTGTGCCTGATGCAAACACGATTCCGATTCCAAAGCATAAAGCCGACATGGCCATGGATGCCGCATCTTGCATCGGTTGCGGTGCCTGTGTGGCGGCTTGTAAGAATGCCAGCGCGATGCTGTTTGTGGGTGCCAAGGTCACCCATTTGGCCTTGTTGCCGCAAGGGCAAATCGAGGCTGCTGACCGCGTACACAAAATGGTTTGCAAAATGGACGAGTTGGGCTTTGGCAGCTGCACTAACACCTATGCTTGCGAGGCCGAATGCCCGAAACTCATCAAGCGGCAGAACATCTCAAGGCTCAACCGACAATGGATTGGAGCGTTGTTTGGGAGAGATAGGAAATAAAACAATGAGAATCGCGCCGAAAAAAGCGCGATTTTTTTTGTGTGTTTATGGAATGTTTTCGCCTGCAAAAACACAAAATTGTCAAGTGTAATCGACAAAATATTGTAGAATTTGCAAAGTGGAGTTTACAAAATATAATCAAATTTGCAAAGTAGAGGATGCAAACACGATTGTTGGAGGTGATTATTATTCCCACTCCACCGCCGTCCGCATGGCCAACATGATAGCCTCGCCCACCAAGGCCACGTCAGCAAGCAGATAATGGCTTTTGCCTTTTCGGTGCCAGGTTGTTCCCGCAAGTTCTCCCGTCCTCAAAAGCTTCTTCCTTAATGCCCAATCCTCGAAATAGGTCACACTACCAACGGCAAAGGCTGTTCCCGTTGGGCTAAGGTTACACACGATGGGACCCGCATCGATGTCCATCCCAAGCCAACATCTTCTGTCATGGTATTCCTTGAAGCCAGTAATAGGCCGCTTCTGCAAGAAGTTCGTCTTCAGCCTTTCATACTGGTCACGGGCAAATTCTTCATCAACGAAGGTCAAATAATAGCAACTCAACGCCGTGTAAGAACCTTTGACGGGTGCTTCCTCATACATCCCTTCTCTATCGTCGGGCAAGAACGATGCGAGCATCTCTGTGTCCTTGTCAAGCCAATGCTGTTTGGCCTCGGCAAGCCATTGGTAAACGGTTGAGTAGTACTTGCCTTCATACTGCTGAGAATAAACCGAAAGAGCCACGATGGCCACCAGCATATCCGGCACATACACGCACTCGCCTGGATAAGTGGGCAGATTCATATTGGGACTCTCAAGGATGCGTCGGTTCATCGTCTCGCATAGCCGATGATAAAGCTCATCGTATTTGTCGCCTCCGCCAATGCGTTTGTAACCGCCAATCATCCAAGCCAAATGGCTGAGATAAGAGACATGGCTCTCTTTGCCATCCAAGGTTTTCAGCGGGTCTTCGCCCCATCGCTCGCGATCGTAAGCCCGTAGTTCTGGCGACATGACAATCTGGATGAGGCTGTCGATACGGGCAATGTTCGCTTCCCTATCCTCATCGTATATCAACGTGGTATTCACCAACGCCGCCGACAGCATCGAGCAAGAATACAACGCCCACTCCCCTTGGAACTGAGACCCGACAATGGTGGGCATTTCATCGATAAGCTTTTGCGGACTGGTCATCACCTTCTCTATCAGAAAGTCCCGCCGCGCCATGATGTCTGCCTTCTCGTTCTCCAAGTCGCCGTTATGCCTTGTGGCAATGCCGACCCAGATGGCTTTCACCATTATAATAGCAACTATGATGGCCAAGCAGACAAGTAGGACTTTCATGGATTTCTTCCGTGGTTTCATAGGTATGGGTTTGGATGAAGACATGCTCGTTTGCCTTTCGACTATGCAAAGTTACTGCCTATTATCCGTCTTTGCAAGGGGTGTTGATAACTTATTCGGCGATAAAACCCTATTGTACATAAACAATTGTCGGTAAAGGTGGCAAAATAGTAAAACCTACAACCCCATAGACACTTTCAACGCATTAAACCAAGATTCTCTCATGGCTATTTCGTATTCTTTCTGCTCTCTTGATAGATAGGGATTGCTTTCGATGTCGCGTTTCATTTTGGCGATGAAAAACTCCATCGTTTCTCTTGCTTGGTCTTTTGTAATATTGCCACCACCCATTAACTGATATAAGAATTGGGCATAGCCTTCAGAATGAGAAGCCATTTCAAATTGGTGCATTAGTGCTTTTTCGTTGTCGTTCATGTTTTTAATGGGTTGTTTCTCGGTTTTCAGTCCTCAAAGTTACGACTTTTTCTCAATCTACAGATGAATCCAATGATTGTGTCTCGGGAAAATATGTCTTGTTTAATAGCTGTAAAGTATTGATCGCTATTTTAAGAAAATCATCTACGATTTTTGGAAGTTCTTCATTGAATGTCTTGTCGCAGTTTTCATAAAACTTTTTTCTTCCATTAAAAGAAGAGAAAGTTCCTGCTTCTGTAAAATCAGGGCAAGGAATAAAATCAATAAAACTGTCACCAATCATCGCGCTATATACAAAATAGTTGATGTCTAGTGATCCATTATGAATTATTTCGTCTCATAGTGTTTCGATTATGGCAATTGGGACGGGACGGATTTCTGCAAAATAAGTGTCATTTTTCTTCATAGCATCTGGAAGTTTGCATTTATTGCCGTATTGAATATTTGAGCTTTTCATTTTTGGATATGTGGAAAAATCCATTGTTGGAATCAATTCTAACTCTATAGCGATTTTTGTCATAAGGTCACAACTAGATGCAAGATTGATGAATATTGAATTCATGCAAGTATGTGTGTGTATGGATGTGCTGTCAGCGATTCTGATAGCATTGATACTTTTTGTGTCAACATCAATTGTGCGGCTTAATTGCTTGTAAACTTCTTCCATCAATGTGCTTATCAAAGAAAACCTGTTTTGTAACCCGAATAATAGAGCATCGCAATCATAATAATATAGCAATTTATTTATAAGATGACTTTTGTTCTTGTTGATAATTTTTTCAAAAATGTTTTTACTCATTCCGCACTCTGGAGAGTGACCAGCATTCATTATCCAACTAGGAAACATGTCAAAAAGAAAGGGCTGTTCAGCTTTTGAAAAGAAGCGATTCCGAAGAATATCGGCCAATGCTATGATTTCACTATCTATACTTTTTGATAATGCATATACATTGTTTAGACTAATATCAAATTTCATTATGTGTTATTTAGTTTTATTGTTCTACAAGTTTGTCCCACAATTCCTTATCAAGCATCTTCTTGAATTTTTCTGTGCTTCCTTTTGGAATGATAATCTGTTGTAGAGACCTACAATCTTTAAAAGCGCTTTCAAAAAATATCTCGTCACCAATTTGGGTTGCTGAATTGGAAATTGTAATTTGTTTCAAAGATGTGCATCTTGAAAACGCTCCTGACCAGATATGATTAACCGAATATGGGATAGTGATTGTTTGCATAGAGTTACACTCCTCAAAAGCAAATGCCCCAATACAACAAAGCGAATTTGGAAGGGTTACATGTTGTAAAGATTCACACTTTGAGAAAGCTCCTTGTCCTATATATGTTACCGAATTGGGAATGATGATTTCCTTCAAGGATTTACATTTAGAAAACGCCAAATCGCCAATTACCGAGACCGAATTCGATATAGAAACTTGTTGCAACGAAGAACATTCACTAAATGTCTGATAATCGATGCGTGTTATTGAATTTGGAATGCTAATTTGTTGCAATGAAATACACTCATAAAAAACAGCTGGCTCTAGGCTTGTAACCGAATTAGGTATGTTGATTCGTTTCAAGGATTTGCATAAGCCAAACGCATTGTAACCGATACTTGTGACAGAATTAGGTAAAACGATTTGTTGTAAGGATTGACAATCCAAAAAAGCTTGATCATTGATTTTTGTCACAGAATTAGGAATGGTAATCTGACTTAATAAAGAACATAAACCAAATGCTTGAAAACAAATCTCTTTAGTCCCATGTTTAATGGAATAAATCTCAAGTTTAGAATTATTACATTTCAGCAAACCTTTACCATCCTTGCTGTATACGACACCAGCCCCATCTTCTAAACCATTATCAATTACTACTTTTGATACTTCAATTGATAAGCTATTTTCTTCAACCTTTTCTCTAACAGAAAAACAAAGTATCTGTGCTGTCCATGCTTTGTCTTCTTGAAATTCGTATTTGTCAAACGATTTGTTATAATAGGTATTGGTATTTAATAGCGAACGGAATTCATCCATTCGCTTATCTATATCATAAAAACAGAAATACGGTCCCACACATACAAACTGATTATACCCTTTCAAACAACCTTTCACCAATTCAGCAAATCTTTCCAAATCAAAGTTCAGCATATCCAACACATTGGAAAGAATATGCAAAGTAGGTGTTTCTTCGTTACAAACAATGTCGTCTTGAGTCAAGTCATCAAACTTCTTGTTTACAGTCTTAATCTCCGCATCAGGGAAAAACACCGAAGCATGAAGCGCAGCGCGTTTCAAGCAGATTTCAGAAGGCTCAATCAAGGTAATGGTTTTTATTTTTTGCGTATAACCATTTTCACGAAGGAAATCCGCATAACACATTGTTCCTATTGTTTGCCCGCAACCATAATCAATGATGTTGATTTCAGGTTGTTCAAAGAAATCTTCTGGCAGTTTACCAAATGCATAATTCAGTTTGGCTTGGTGCATCTTGCCGAAAGCGAACAAGTAGGCGGTCATTTGTGGCTCGGAGTCCAAGATGTCAATGCCACGGTTCAAAGCCTCAAAGAGTTTATCCTGCAAGGCTTGCGGCAGTTCGCGGTAGAATTTGGTGGACAAATCCCTCACTTTGTCGAAATTGGGGTTGTCCATGTATTTCAGTTTGTATGCGTAATTGGTGCTTTGTTCTATCATCATTTCATTTCATCATTTTGTTTGTTGTGCCCTCGATGGTTTCCAATGACATGTTATAAATCAAGGCTGTTATCGTCGAGGAGGAATTGCCGCAGACCCATGGTGACGATACCGTTGTCATCGCGACGAAGAAGAATGTTGTCGCGCACAACGATAATCTTCTTGAAAGAGTCGTTCACGCGAAGCAAGGGGCGCTCTTCTTGATGCTGTTTCTGTTCATCGGGCAGCATAAAAGCGGATTGGATATAATACCGACGGCTACCTTTGTTGGCCACAAAATCTATCTCCAGTTGCTTACGCTGCCAAGTGCCGTCGGGCTGTTTCTCCTTAACCTCAATCATACCCACATCAACCGAGAACCCGCGCATCCGCAACTCGTTGTAAATGACGTTCTCCATCAGATGGTTTTCCTCGTTCTGGCGGAAATTGAGTCTTGCGTTACGCAATCCAAGGTCAACAAAATAATATTTAGATGGAGTGGAAATATACTTCTTCCCCTTGATGTCATAGCGTATGGATTTCTCGATAAGGAAAGCATCTTGCAAGTATTCGAGGTATTGGCTGATGGTGACATGAGAGAGTTTTGTTTTCCCTGCGGATAAGAAGGTCTTCTCTAACTTTAATGGATTGGTAGGCGACCCAACTGATGATGCGGCGATATTGATGAGTTGTTCCATCGACTGCTTGTCTTGTATGTTGTACCGCTCGACGATGTCCTTGATATAGGTGCGGGCAAACAAACGTTTGAGATAATCCTCCTTTTCTTCGGGAGAGTCAAGCAAAGCGGCGTAGGGCATACCTCCATAGGTGTAATATTCTTCCCAAAGGTCGTTCCATGGCTTGTCGGGAAAGGCATTGGCATATTCCGAAAAGCTAAGCGGTGCAATGTGTATCTCATCTCCTCTGTCGCGAAACTCTGTAATGACATCGGTGGAAAGGAAACGCGAGTTGCTTCCAGTGGCGTAGGTGTCGAGATTGGGAATATGCAGAAAGGTAAGCAACGCATCTTCAAAATCTTCCATCAGTTGCACTTCGTCAAGAAGCACATAATACATCTGATTGTCTTTGATGAGCGAAGTCACATACTCGATGCAGGCATCGGGATTACGGAGGTCGCGTCTGCGACGGTCGTCAAACACGATTTCGATGATGTGCGAAGGCTCGACACCGCTATCAAGCAGATGTTGCTTGAACAAGTTGAACAGCAGATAGGACTTCCCGCAACGGCGAACCCCAGTGATGATTTTCACCAAACGATTATGCTTGTGCGAAACGAGCTTTTGCAAGTATTTACTACGTTTAAATTCAATCATACTCCCGTTTTGTTTTCAAAAATTGGAAATTTGGACGCTTTTTGTAAACCGATGCAAAAGTATCATTCTTTTTGAAAACGCGCAAGAGTAGGTAAGAAAAATTGGTCATTTTACTGTTATCGTTTCTGATTTCCAATTGGTTTCTTTCGCTCTTTCCCAATTCCTCACAGCTACCTCTTTGCTCGCATTCGCATAGCAATACTCACAAAGATGCGGGCAGGTGTTGTACTCGCCGATGTCCTTGCTCACCATGCAGCCGCAGAACTGTCGCTGGCCTTTGTCGCGGTTGTCGCGGTGCTTGATGATGGTCGGTTTGGGGTCGAAGAGGTCGCCTTCGGTAATCTCCACGCCAAGAAAGTCCATCAAAGCTTTGTCGTGGTGGGCAAAACGAATCATCAAGTCGTCATCAATGCAGCGGTTGTGCTCCACACCGTCAAGATTAGCTGCCTCGCCACAGGTGGCCAAGGCGTAGTTCCAACCTTTTACCTTGTTCAACTCCACCAACCGTTTGGCGAACTCCACCATCTGCTCCGGCAACCATTCCGAATAATTGATGTTGCTTTTCTCAAGGTTGGCTTTCACCTTTTTATATAAGGCGATGTCGGCATAACTGAAAACGAGTTTTTCCGTGTAACCCTTCAATTGGTCGCCAATGTTTTCTACTTTCCCCAACAGGTTGTCCAAGCCGATTTGGTCTGTCAGAATCAGTGGGTCGAAACGCCAAATCACGCGGCCTTGACCCAATTGGTCCACAAGTCTTTTGAAAGTGTCAATCCTTTCCTCCAAAGGTGGCACACCTTTCTCCAGACCTTCTTTTTCGTAGTCGTTCAGCGTGTATTGGATGTAGCAGCCGATGTTTCTTTCCTTCAGTTCGTCCAAATGTTCGAGCAATGGCTTCGGGTTCTTCGACCAAAACACGATGAAGCGGCATTTCTCATACGAAACGAAACTCTTCACGCCATTGAAGGGATTGGTCCAAGCGGAATAGCCCACCTTCAGCCGATGAAAGAACCAGTCGGCATAGAAAGCGGGAATGTCCGTGCTGCGGCTCGCCGAAATGATGACAGGGGCTTGTGCCTCCGCTATCATGCCGTTATCGCGCTGAATTTGTATCTTCTGCCATCGTGCCATCTGTCGTTTCTTTTTTATCGCTGCAAAGTTATGCAAAAAACATTTTTTTCTTTGCTGTTTTGTTTTTGCAAAGTTGTAATATTTATCTGTCATTGCCTAAATGATCAAATTGTATTGCCTCGCTTGTGTTTTCCGTTGCCAAAAATAGTTCGAGGGCACACCCATTGGATGTGCCCTCAAACAACCTCTTTAAAACAAATTCAATTATAAAGTTTCCATCAGCTTAACGGTATTGAAGATGGTCTTTTCCTTGGCCTCATTGCCGTATTTATCCACATCAACGACGTTGCGCGGGCTGTGGGTGATACACACCGGACCATTAAGGCAGCCGCCGTCGCAGGCCATGCCTTCGAAGAAGTTTTCGGTGGCTTTGTTGAATTTCAACTTGGTCAAGGCGGCCTTACACTCGGCGATGCCGTTCATAGCGATAGGCTTCACGCCTTCCACGCCCATTTCTTTGGCCACGTCGGCGATGCCTTTGGCAATGCCACCCGACTTGGCGAAGATACGGCCATAGTAGGAAGCGTTGTTCAGCTCGGAGTCTTCCATCTGCGTAGTGTCGATGCCTCGGGCGTCAACGAAGGCTTGCAACTCCTCAAACGACATGACGCTGTCGATGGCGCCGCCAGTCTTTTCAAGCCTGTATTCCAACTTTTTCGAGGTGCAGGGACCGATGAAGACGACCTTGGCCGTCGGGTCAGATTTCTTGATGAGGCGGGCGGTTTCCACCATTGGCGACACCGAGGAAGAGATGTATTGCTTCAGTTCGGGGAAGTTTTTCTCCACGAAGCTTACAAACGAAGGACAGCACGAAGTGGTCATCAGTTTCTTCTCGTTCCATTCCTGGGCCTCACGATAGAGGGTGATGTCTGCACCAAGAGCGGCTTCCACAACATGATGGAACCCCAATTTCTTGATCGCCGTCACCACCTGCGTGACGCGCCCAAAACGGCATTGGCTGACGATGGCCGGCGCAATGACGGCATACACCTTATATTTGGTGTTGTTCTCCGACTTCTTCAGGATGTCGATAATGTCGAGGATGAGCGACTTGTCGGAAATGGCACCGAAGGGGCATTTATAAACGCAGGCACCGCAAGAGATGCACTTCTCGTTGTCGATTTTGGCCTTCTTGTTCTCGTCGATGGAGATGGCCTTCACCTTGCAACTCACCATACACGGACGGTGTTGCAGAATGATGGCGGAGTAGGGGCAGGCTTGGGTGCATTTGCCGCACTCGATGC
>JAEEGG010017041.1_pt1 | contig 14997 bp, 13 predicted proteins | sample 9134161 | NCBI WGS metagenome assembly JAEEGG01 (sample SAMN16246543, study PRJNA631951) | gut metagenome | biome: gut microbiome; feature: rumen; material: CR-attached | host: Bos | place: Iran: Karaj | collected 2018-10
ACACCATCCAGCGCCCGAACACCATCTACGGTGTGACCAAGGTCACGGGCGAGCTGCTGAGCGACTATTACTTTACCCGCTTCGGTGTTGACACCCGCAGCGTCCGTTTCCCGGGCTTGATTAGCAACTTGACGCTGCCTGGCGGTGGCACCACCGACTATGCCGTGGAGATTTACTACGCTGCTGTGAAGGGCGAGAAGTTCTACTGCCCCATCAGCAAAGGCACCTACATGGACATGATGTACATGCCCGACGCTTTGGATGCCATGGTCGACATCATGGAAGCCGACCCGACCAAGCTGGTGCACCGCAACTCGTTCAACGTGACGGCCATGAGCTTCGACCCGGAAATCATTTACAACGCCATCAAGAAGTACTATCCGAACTTCGAGATGGAATACAAGTTCGACCCGATCCGTCAGGCTATTGCCGACAGCTGGCCGAACAAGATGGATGACAGCTGCGCCCGCGCCGAGTGGGGCTGGAATCCCAAGTACGACCTAGACAAGATGACGGTCGATATGATTGAAACTTTGAAGAAGAAGCTGCTGTGATGCTTTAGGGAGACTCCGCACCGAAAGCGGTCATTCCGCACTTGATGCGGAATCTCCTAAGCAAAATGACTAATAAAAATAAGAAGTATAAACCAAAACATAGGCCTATGAGATAACGCTTCAAGCGATATGCACATCATAGAATAGGAAAAAGCGAAGTAGCTTATTCGGGATGCTTTGAAACTTGGACACTTTCAAAATATCTCCCAGAGTAAAGCAACGGCGCTCCCGCCATGAAAGGCGTGGGCTTTACTCGTTGTAATTGGGAGATATAGGTAGTCCAAGACCTCAAAGCATCCGATGAAAGCGAAAAAGTGCCACGCTTTTTTTATGTGTAGATTATAGTTACGCTCTTTTCGGCACAAAATAGAATAATTGCAAAAGCAACGGAGTTGCCGATAGCCGGTTAAAGTGGAGGCGTTCTAATTATTGAATAAAATGAAAACTATTTCTTATGTGATTACTATATTGATGTTTATTACAACATCATGTGTTACTAAGTCTATTACGGTTTCTTGTCCTCCTTCTGGAGCAAGAATTGTTGTTGACGGCGATTATGCAGGAAGCCAACAGGCTACGGCCATATTCAAAGGCTTTGCACATGTAACAGTTTCAGCACCTAATTATTTAACTCAGAATTTTACATTGGGTAGAGGAAGTAGTGCAGTGACTGATGTATGCTTGAAACGTGATCCGAATACAATGGCTAGGAACTACGTAATTAAAACTCAACCAGAAGATGCCATTATTGAGAAGGGTGGGAATCCTGTTGGTCAAGGAACATATAGAGTTTCACTTTTAAGAAGTGAGTATGATGTAATTGAGGTTAGAAGGGAAGGGTACTTTTCTTCTTCATATAGAATTGATGGAACAGACGAACCTGGGGTATATACGGTAACTTTAGTGGAGGATGATTCATGGACAGCTTCTGCGCCTGCTTCAGATATAGCGAATAAAAATATTAGATTCAGAGCTACGGCTAATAAAAGCGATGATGAAATCTGGTACACACTGATTCGTTATGCTTCTGACTATTTTGGAGATTTTACGGTGAACGATAAAGGTGCAGGATGGGCAAAATCTACTTGGGTGACAAAGACCTTTAGTAAGATAAAAGTGCGTTCAAGATTGGAAATCAAAAGGAATCCAGGTGATAAAAGAGAATTTGCGATTTTTCTTTCTTCCCAATACACAAACAAAAAAGATTGTAATGATGACGAATGCTACAAACCTTGGGATCGTGTATTAAAAACATATGTTGAATTGCCAAATGCACTTTCAACAGCTGTTCAATAGTGACGAGAATGCAAATCGAATAGCGGAGCCCAATCATCTCCGCTATTCGTTTTTTATGCCTATTTAAAGGCGGTTTATTTTGGAGCATACTTGTTGAACATGGTCAAGACCGTAAAGTAAGGAACGGGAGTCAATGTCCATCCACATAAAAAGGGTTTGAATCTTTTGATATGCATTGATAATGTATGAAGTGTCGGGGGCTATGGTTGGCGGCACAAAACATATTGTTTCATGATGGGCGATTCTGTTGCGCAATTTATTGACTTTGTCTAATTCATTGTAAATATATGCTTGGTTGATTTGCATTTGAGGTGTGGAACGCTGTTTGTTTGGAAATACTTGCAAAAGAGATTGTCCCGTGGCACGATATTGCAAGGTAGAGAACATGTATTTCCAAACGCCAAATTCCATCGCGGTAAGGAGTTGCGTATGGGTATAAGAGTGGTCTTGTATAAGTTTTTGATAGGCCTTGTCTATAATTCTTGTCGTACCGATAAAATTGGCATTGGTTTGAAATATGCCATTTGGTAGGATGGAGTCTCTGAGCCAATCATTTCCAAACCGAGGTCGCATGTGACGGTCAATGGCATTTCGTAGAGCGACTTCAAAGCAACTGATTACCGTAAACATCTCCTGCGAAAGTTGGAGATTGTATCGATACAGTGTCATGGCTTTTCGGCTATCACCTCCACAGGCTTGTAGGTAACGCCCTATTCGTTCTGGTGACAAGACATATTCAAAGTCGGTATATTTCATTTTTTTTAGTTTTTTTTCGTTTTTTTTTCGTAAAACTCTTGCGATTAGGAAAATAAGTTGTACTTTTGCATCGTTGATTCCCACCTGTCCCTGACGCATGTCAAACTGGTGGGTTTTGTTTTACTAGCATTCTGCTGTGTTTACGGATGCAAAGATATTTCTTTTTGACATATTACAAAAACAAATTGTATGGAGATGTCTGTTGAAGAAGAATTGGGAGAATTGAAACGCCGTGCTGTTGAGATGGATGCAGACCCTTCAAAGTGTATCCCAATGGAGAAAGTGTATGAGATACTAGTAGCGAGATTAAAGGAAAGATTATGAAAACAATGGAATATGCTCACCAACCTTAAAAAATACCATATCATCCTAGCCTCCAAGTCCCCGCGCCGACAAGAACTGCTACGCGGCATGGGCGTGGATTTCGAGATTATGACCAAGGAAACGCCTGAGAACTATCCGTCTGACTTGCCTTTGGACGGGGTTCCGAAGTACCTTAGCCTGCAAAAGTCATTGGCGTTCAACGATGATGAACTTCCCCCTGATTATCTGTTGATTACCTCGGATACCGTCGTGATTTGCGAAGGCGAGATCTTGGGCAAGCCGAAGGATAGGGAAGACGCTGAACGAATGTTGCGGCTACTCTCGGACAAGACACATCATGTGGTGACGGGCGTCACGGTGCGCTCGGCGGAGAAGACCGAGTCGTTCGCAGTGCGCTCTAACGTGACTTTCGCTGACTTGGAACAGGATGAAATCGACTATTACATTGAGCATTGCAAGCCCTTCGACAAGGCCGGTGCCTACGGCATCCAGGAATGGATAGGCTATGTGGGCATCAGCGGATTGGAAGGCTCGTTCTACAACGTGATGGGCTTGCCGACACGAAAATTGTACCAATGCTTGAAAACCTTTTGAGTTTTTTGCTAATTTTGCGGCACATTGTTGCAAAATGAACGGAAAACGTCCCCAAATACTGATTACCAACGACGACGGATACGCGGCCAAAGGCCTTAGAAAAGTGGTCACACTAATGCGAACCCTTGGCGATGTGACGCTTGTCTCCACTGATGAAGTGATGTCGGCCAAAAGCCATTCCTGCACGATTCGCGAGAGGATTTATGTGCGCCTCGTACAAGAGGAAGAAGGCTTCAAAGAATACCGCTGCAACGGCACACCCGTCGATTGTGTGAAGCTGGGCTATCAGAAACTGATGCCGCAAAAGCCTGATTTGGTGGTTTCTGGCATCAACCACGGGATGAATGCAGCTACGACTGTGGTTTATTCGGGAACGATTGGCGCAGTTATCGAAGCTTGCATGAATGGCTTGAACGCCATCGGTTACAGTCTTTTCAGCCTCAACCCCGATGCTGATTTCGACCATCTCGACACAGCCATCCTCGAAATCACGAAGAAGGTGCTGAACGATGGATTGCCCAAGGGCGTTTGCCTCAATGTGAACTTCCCCAAACGCTGCGAAGAACCCATGAAAGGCATCAAGGTGTGTCGTCAAGCGGCTTGTCGCTGGGTGGAGTATTTCAAGGATCAGTTTGACGAAAACGGGCAGCAGTTCTACGACTTGGAAGGCACATTTGAGAGCGATGACATCAAGCCCGACACCGACCTTTGGGCTTTGCAAAACAACTACGCCTCGCTGGTGCCCACCTGTTTTGACTGGACGGCGCACCATTGCATCGAACCGATGAAAAATTATGAACAAATAAGCATAAAACCATGAAAATCAAGGATAACTTTTGGCTGGGATTGTTGGTTGGAGCGGCCAGTTTCGGGCTGTTTTTCCTGTTGTTTAGCTTAATCAATTGGGAGTCGTTGGGTGCTTTTTCCGACCGAGCCCCTTATTTGTTGGCCTTCATTCCGGGAGTTGTCCTGTTCAGAATGATGTTGGTGAAGTGGAACCTTGACAAGATGGGACGTGGAGTGCTTGCGGTCACGATTGTCGGAATGTTGTTGGTGTTCTTTCTTGTCTAATAAACTGTAGACCAATGAAATACTATATCATAGCAGGCGAAGCTTCAGGCGATTTGCACGCTTCCAATCTCGTTGCCGAAATCAAGAAGAAGGATAAGAAGGCGGAGTTTAGGGGCTGCGGCGGCGACTTGATGAAAGCCCAAGGTGTCGACTTGCTGAAGCATTACCGCACCATGGCCTACATGGGCTTCGTGGAGGTGGCAGTCAATCTGCGGAAAGTTTTGGGCAACATTGCCCAATGCAAAAAGGATATTCTTGAGTATCAACCTGATGCAGTTATTTTAGTGGACTATCCAGGCTTCAATTTCCGTATTGCTGACTTCGCCCACGATAAAGGTTTTAAGGTGCTTTATTATATCTCGCCTCAGCTTTGGGCATGGAAACGCCGCCGCGTGAAGAAAGTCAAACGCTCGGTGGATAAGATGTTGGTTATCTTGCCTTTCGAGGAGGAGTTCTACAAGCAGTATGGCGTGGATGTGACTTACGTCGGTAATCCGCTATTGGATGAATTGGCTAAGTTTGGTACAGCCAATCGTTCTATCTTCCTGCGTCGCAACAGTTTGGGTGAAAAGCGCGAAATCATCGCCTTGTTGCCGGGTAGTCGCTATCAAGAGGTGAAACGTGTGCTTCCAGTCATGCTGAAGGCGGCTTCACATTTCCCCGACTATCAGTTTGTCGTGGCAGGCGTTTCTTCGCTCGACAAGTCCTTGTATAAGAAGATTTTGGGTAATTCCGATGTCTTTTTGATTGAGAATCAGACCTACGAGTTGCTGCAAAACTCCAGCGCAGCGGTCGTTACTTCGGGTACGGCCACACTTGAGACGGCTTTGCTCACCGTGCCAGAAGTGGTGTGTTACAAGGCGACGGGTTTCTCCTATTTCCTTGCTAAATGGATGATTAAGGTGAAGTTCATCTCGTTGGTAAATCTGGTGATGGACAAGGAAGTGGTTGAGGAACTGATCCAAGGCGAGATGACGGAAGAGAACATTGTCAAAGAATTGGAGCTTTTGCTTCACAATAGCAAACGTCAACGTAAGTTGTTGGAAGATTACGAGGAATTGAAGGACCGTTTGGGCAGTGCCGGTGCTTCAGAAAAGGCCGCAGAGGTCATCACTGAAGCTATGAAAACAAGAAATTGATTCGTTTCAAGCAAAAAATTTCTTTTTTATCTAATTTTTTTATCATTTTATTTGCAAATTGGAAATTTTTCTATATTTGCGGTGTAATTAAAAACGCTATAGCATGAAAAAGAGATTTACACTTTCATTGGTTTTGTTTTTCTTCGGCGTTTCGCTTTTTGCCCAGAACTCGACCCAAGGCATGGAGTTTTGGTTTTCCTATATGGAGAATGGTTATAAATATAACGCCGCGAGTTGGGTGGAGAATAACGTGATGATTAGTGCGAAGCAAGCTTGCACAGGAACCATCGAGAAGCCTGACGGCTCGTTGCCTCCGATTCCTTTCTCTGTGGGCGACAACGGAATCACCAGTGTCGTTATTCCTGAAGCATACGCCTATAATGAAAACAATTCGGAAGTGGTCGGCAAAAAGTCGCTGGTGCTGAGGGCTACCGATACGGTGTCGGTGTTCATCAGCAACATCGCTACCTATTCGTTTGACGCCTCATTTGTGCTGCCTGTCGAAAGTTTGGGGTCGGAGTATTTCGTCCAATGCTTTGATCAGGAAGTGGACTATTCTGGTTTGCTCACTGAGAGCATTTTTACAAGTGCTTTCTTGATTATTGCTGTGGAAGACAGCACGATAGTCGACATTACCCCTGCCGTGGAGACGGAGAATAACGCTTTTCCAGGCTGGCCAACTACGGTGGTCTTGAACGCAGGGGAAACCTATTTTGTTAAGTCGACTTCCCTTGAACGCATACGCGACTTGTCGGGCTCACTAATCATGGCTCACGATGGCAAAAAAGTGGCCGTGTTCAATGGTAATACCACGACGTGCATCCCTATCGATGTCGGAAATGGCCGCGACCATATCTTTGAACAGGCCTTGCCTATCGACTCTTGGGGACAGCAGTTTGCCGTGACCACCTCTCAGGGTAGGGTTCGCGATTTTGTGAAAGTTACTTCTGCGGGTGATAACAATACGGTGAAACGTAATGGCCAGACAATTGCTACACTAAATCGAGGAGAGTCCTACGTGTTTGACCTTTATTCCTCTGAAGGGTCATGCTTTATTGAGACCACCATGCCGAGCGTGGTCTATCTTTACAACACGACTGGGGAGGAGCCTATGGAACCATTTGGTTCGAACAATGGCGACCCATCCATGGCTTGGATTCCGCCTGTCGAGCAAAGGATTGACGAAATCACTTTCTGCACCTTCAACAGCGATTATGAGTTCGCTTCCATCGACAGCCATTATGTCAACATCGTGGTTGAAACTGACGATATTGGCCATGTGTACCTTGATGGCGCATTAATCAATGCCGGCAGTTTTCAACCCGTGAGAGGAACGCCCGACTACAGTTTTGTAAGGAAAAACATCAGTCACGGCACACACCATCTGTCGTGCGAGACGGGATTGATTGCCCATGTCTATGGCTTTGGTCAAGCAAGAGGCTATGCCTATTGCGTGGGCGCCAACGTGGTCAGCCTGAAGCAGAAGCTCTTGGTCAACGGCGTGTGGAGCGAGTTCTATAAAAATGGCTTGTATATGTGCATTGACGAAAGCGTTGACTTGACTGTTGAGACCAACTATCCCATCAATGGTGTGAGTTGGACTTTCGGTGACGGACAGACGGGCACGGGCATCGAGGTCGCCCACCAATATGCCTCATCTGGCGATTTTGAGGCTACCGCATACATCAATGGCACCAACGAGTTCTCTACGGAAACGGTTTACGATACCTTGTCGGTGGCTATTCACGTGGGCGGTCCCGCACATTATGTACTTGACACTATGGTTTGTGATATGGAAGCCTTCGACTTTTATGGTGTGGACTATACGCAATCAGGTCATTATGAGCGAGTTGGAACCAGTATCTATGGCTGCGACAGCACCTATATTCTGGATGTCGACTTGGGCTTTACACCTTATTTTGAGATACAGGGTAGCCATTGGCCGATTGGAGGCAGCGAGACGCACATCAGCGTGAATGAGTATGGTTTTCGTCCTTTGGAGTCACGCACGGTGGTGGATACGGTGCTTTGGCAGATAGATTGTCCCAACTGGTACGTTGAACCGCACGGCGACAAAGGCAAGGAATGCACTTTATTCATCTTCACCTATCTCCTTGAACCCGTCACGCTTCATGCTTGGGCCATCAACCGCTGCGACACGGTGCATGAGGAGTTCTTCATTCAGACTTCGTATTATGATGTGGAGGAGAATACGCAAGATGCTGATTTTGTGATTGCTCCGAATCCAACTAATGGTAACTTGACCCTACATTTCGGTGACTTGCAAGGTCGTGTTGAAGTTCAGGTTTTCAATAGTCTTGGACAGAAAGTGGATGCTTTCGTCGAGGAGGAAGGGTTGAATCGAGAAACACATTACTCCATGACGGAATTCAAGAATGGATTGTACTATTTTGTGATAAACAGCAAGGGGAAAACGTTGACGCAAAAGGTCATGCTCTCCCGATAATTTTGAAAGGATTAGGATATGAAACATAGTTTTATACATAAAACAGCGTTGGTCTTCAGTACTTTGCTCTGTCTAACCATGTCTTCTTGCCTCAAAGAAGGCGACAAGACGATTTTGGTCAACGACCCGCAGATAATTCCTTTCATCACCGAATACCTGCCCGAGGATTTGCTCAATTTGTTTGGCGAAGAGAACGTGTATTTCGGCGACCAGCCACCTGTTGTCAACATGGAGTTCAAGTCGATGCACCAGTATGCCGCCACCAACCTGCAACCCCCATTTGCGCCGCAGGTGGGACAACTATCACCTATCACGCATTACCACAAAATCAACCAACAATACCTCCAGATTGCGGACTACATCAGCATGACTTCGGAAGAGACCTATTGCAAGGTGATTTCTCCAGTGTACATGACGGGTAGGGGTAATGATTTCACGGTTTACTATCATGAAGCACCACAGACGGACGGCCATCCCGAATATGCGGTACTGTTTTCTGGCACTTTGACCAATAATGGAGTGAAAAACCTTAGGTATGGCTATAAGATATTGAAATACAACGACTCCATCGTGCCACTGACGGTCTATCCTGCCAACTCGATTTTTGTCTTCAAAGACTACGATGGCATGGCTGAGTCCTGCACTTGGTATAACGATTCTTTGGTCACCCCTCAAAACTGACGTAGCCATGAAGAAATGCATTTTTATCTTGATTTTCAGCTGCTTTTCGGTAGTTTCTTTGCAAGCTCAGTTTGCCAAGCCATTGAAGAACAAGAACTACGTATGCCGCAATACGAGTCCATTTAGTGTTGGAGTTACGGGAAGTTTTGCCGCAAATGATATGGCGTATTCTGCGGTCTCACAATCGAAGTTGTCGCCTTATCTAGCCCCGACTTTCGGCCTTGCGGCGGAATGGAATACCATGCACCGCGTATCTGTCGGCTTGGACGCCTCATACGCCATGCGCGGTACGAACGAGGTTTTTGCCACTGAGTTTCTTACCAGCTATACCACAACGACTTTCGCCCGAGTGAATTACACCATGACCATGAATGGTGTTGAAGTCAGATTGCCGGTTACCTATTATTTGGGATACGGCGAGAATCTGCGGCCTTACATCTATGTGGCACCGCGTTTCGACCTTTGGCTGAACGGCAATGCCAAGTGGGTGCGCAGTTACGACAACGACAGCTACCAACCTGTGATTCACGAAACCGAGTTGACCAATGCCACCAACAAGCCTTTTGATGTCAGTGCAGTGGCTGGTGTGGGACTTTGCGGCCGCGTGATGATAAAAAAGATACAGTTTTTTGTGAAGCTTGATGTGTCGTATGGCATCAGTGCTTTGAGTAATTTCTCCCAACATGAAGTGAATGAAGATGTTGTATTTCAGGGTTGGGGCGATATTGAACATGAAACTTTAGGGAAACGTTATCTTCAAAATGCCGAGGCGCGTCTGACTTTATTGATGCCATTGAGAAAGCATCTAAAAGATGCCTGTGCTTTTGAGCAGAAAACGAAGAAAGGAAAATAAACACTGTCTGAGCGATGACCGATTACGCCAAATATCCCTTTGTCAGGATGCTGATACCCTTTGCTTTGGGGATTTGGTGTTGTGTTTGTTTGCCTGAATTACGTTTGTCGCCATTGACGACTGTTCTCATTGCTTTGGCTCTTTTCGCATTGGCTTTTGTGACGGCCATAGCCTTGAAAAGCTACCGAAACAATTGGGTTTTCGGTGCGTTCATGGGCTGTTATTTGGCTTTGGCGGGTTATGCTTTGACCCGCGTTCACGAGTCGGAGGTGCAAAAGGACTATTTCCGAAACTATGAGGCGGACGCCAGCTATTATGTCGCCCGTGTCTTTGATGCTCCAACGGAGAGGCCGAACTCCATTCGTGCCGTACTGAGTTTGGAGTACCAATTTGGCGATAGTCTGCCTTCACGACCTGTCACGGGCAAAGTGATGGCTTATTTTCCCAAAAGTGATTCCGCTTTTGCCTTGCGATATGGCGACTTGATTGCCATACCTGCCCCAATTCGTGAGGTGTCTCCACCCTTGAATCCTGAGGAATTCGATTACCGCGCTTATCTCATTCGGAAAGGTATCACGGGACAGGCCTATCTTAGGGATGAGGACTGGATTGATTTACAAACGAATAATGCCAATCCTTTGTATGCTTTCTCTTATCGTTTTCGTGATGTGTTGTTGGCTTCGCTGCAGCGTTGCGGTGTCAAAAACGATGAATTTGGTGTTGCGGCTGCCATCCTTCTCGGGTATGATGACAAACTTGCCGATGAGGTGCGCAAAAACTATGTGGCAGCAGGTTCCATGCACATTCTTTGTGTCTCGGGCATGCATGTCGGCATCATCTATCTACTGGCAAGCTTCTTGTTAAGTTTCCTCAACCGTAAGAAATGGCAAAAGACACTGAAACAGGTGCTGTTGCTCGCCTTGATTTGGATTTATGCCTTCATTGCCGGATTGTCACCTTCCATTTTGCGCTCCGCCTTGATGATTTCATTCGTCATCATTGGTGAGATGATTCGTCGCAAAGGCTTTATCATCAATTCAATAGCAGCATCGGCGTTTATTCTGCTTTGCATCAACCCGTACAATTTGTTCGAAATCGGATTCCTGTTGTCGTATTCTGCGGTCATTGGTATCGTGGTGCTGCAAAAACCGATTTATAACCTCATTTATGTGAAGAACAAGGTGCTTGACAGGGCTTGGGAAATTACCGCCGTTGCACTTGCCGCACAAATCGGAACCATTCCTTTCACGCTGTTCTATTTCAACCAGTTCACTACTTATTTCTGGCTGAGCAATTTGTTTATGACCCCAATTTCGTTCATCGTCATCATCAGCGGTATGATTTTGTTGCTGGTGTCATGGATTCCTTACGTAAACGTGTTTGTCGGCTATTTAGTCTGGGGTGCGGTGTATGTGATGAACGCCATCGTTTCATGGATTGAGCGCCTGCCTTTTTCGATTGTCAAAGGCTTGTATGTCAGTGAGTTTGAGTTTGCCATGCTATTACTCGCCTTCATTCTGCTATTATTGTGTGTTGCTTTGAAGGAACGTCGGCTGTTCATTGGCGTATTGTCGGTCTTGCTGTTGATGATGGTGTCAGTGACCCTTCGTTTGTATCAATCGGATAGTCAGAAAGGGATGACGGTGTTCAGCCTTCGTGGGCATACTGCAGTTGATTTCGTCAGGGGAGGGGAACATCTACTTTTGGCCGACTCCGCGCTGATGTCTGACGAATCTGCTGTGGATTACAGCCTTAGGGGTGCTTGGACAAAGCGTTATCTATCGTCGCATCCCGAAACAATTGGGTTGGACGAGGATTTTGCAGGGGATTATCTGTGCAAAAAGTCGAATCTCGTTTCTTTCGATGGAAAGCTGTTGGCGCTTTGGGATGAGGAACAAGTCGAGGATAGCCTTTCCTACCGTCTCCCAGTGGATTATCTATTGGTTTCTCAAAGGCAAAAACCTGATGTACAGTCTATTGTGAGAGTATACGATGCAAAGTTGCTTCTCATTGACGGTTCGATGCCGCGCTATCTGGCCGAGAAATGGATAGCACAAGCCAATGAATGGCATTTGCCTTATCATGATATTGGAAAAGGGGCCTTTGAGGTCGGCTTCTCCCTAAAATGAAAAATGCCCAAATAGGAATCCTATTGGGCATTTTGTTGTGTAGCAGTTGTTAGATCGTTTTCTCGTTTCTCTTTAAAAACATCACAAACAGCATCAATCCCAACACGGTGATGGCCGCACCAATGCCGTAGCCCACTGGACGCGGCAGGATAGAGCCCAAGCCGCCGTCGGCAGCCTTGGCCACGAAGAGGAAACATCCCGTCACCATGGTCATGAACAGGGCAGGGATGAGGGTGATAAGATACCAGAGCTTGCCTTTGTTCTTGGCTAAATAAACGGAGATGGCCCAAAGTGTGACCGTAGCCAACACTTGGTTGGCCCAGGCAAAGTAACGCCAAATGACCTGGAAGCCTTTGGCATTGGATATGCTGTAGACCAAGATGGCAGCAGTGACAACAAACATCGGGACAGCCACAATCAAGCGGTTCTTGATGGGCTTTTGGTCATAGTGCATGAAATCGGCGATGATGAGTCGCGCCGAACGCAATGCCGTGTCGCCTGAGGTGACGGCAGCACTGATGACACCCAAGATGGTGATGGTGGCGATGATAGGCGTGAACCACGTATTGGCGATGACGCCCACGATGGCGGCACCGCTCTTTCCTGTCACGTCGACGACGCTGTCGGGACCAAAGAAATAGGCAGCGGCAGCAGCCCAGATGAGTGCAACCACACCTTCCGTAATCATGGCACCATAGAAAATCGGGCGGCCTTGCTTCTCATTCACCATACAACGCGCCATCAATGGCGACTGCGTGGCATGGAAACCCGAGATGGCACCGCAAGCGATGCTGATGAACATCATCGGGAAGATGGGGTTGTTGGCCGCGTCAGGGTGGCGATTCTGCATGCCACTCCACAACTCAGGAATCTCAGGCTTGTAGATGAGGAAAGCCACAAAGATGGCCACGGCCATGCCCAACAGCAGGATGCCGAAGATGGGGTAGATCTTGCCGATGACCTTGTCGATGGGTAACAGGGTGGCAATCAAGTAGTAAGCCAAGATGATGCCAATCCAGATATAAGGATTCCAGCCCTGTGTAAAGTGTGCGTTAAGCAGAGTAGCGGGTGTGTTGACGAAGACCACGCCGACCAAAATCATCAAGATGATTGTGAAGGCACGCATCACCTGTTTGGCACCATTTCCCAAATAAGTGCCGTGGATTTCGGGCAGGCTTGCGCCCTTGTCGCGCAAGGAAATCATGCCAGCCAGATAGTCGTGGACAGCACCGGCGAAGATGCTGCCCAACACAATCCAAAGGAAGGAGGCCGTGCCGAACTGTGCTCCCATGATAGCGCCAATGATGGGACCTACACCCGCGATATTAAGGAACTGGATGAGGAAAATGCGCCAGGGCTTCATCGGCACATAGTCGACGCCATCGGCCATGGTGGTGGCAGGTGTAGCCCTTTGTGGGTCGGCACCAAACAGCTTTTCAACAAGTTTTCCATAAACGAAATAGCCGAGAATGAGTACGGCCAAAGCGATGAAAAAGGTAGTCATAGGTTCGCGTGTTTAATTGCCGCAAAATTACAGTTTTTGAAAAACAAAATGCACGGTTGGGTTAAAAATGCATACAAAAAGCGGCCTGAAGTCTTTCAAGCCGCTTGATGGTTGGTTGTTGAAAACGCTTAATCGTCGTATTCGAGGACGCGGAATTTCTTGTCAAACTTGATTTCCAGTCTGTTGCTCAACTCGATTTCCCAATCTCTGCGATCCTTGTCTATCTTGACGATGTCTTCATCGGGGAAGCTGGCTTTCACATAGTTGGCGATTTCAACAGGGATAAGTGCATCGGGCACGCTGGTATAAACATTAGAGTGCTTGCAGTCAATATGTTTCCACTCGCCTTTACGGGTAAAATCGATTTCCGTGCCGTCGCTCAACCTAACCTCATATTCGCCTTCATCACGTTGGGTGAAAAGGATGGTGGTTTCGGGGAAATAGGTTTTCACGAATTGTTGAATTGTTGGGGTCGGGTCTTTGGCAAGCATGGCCAAAAACATGGTGATGATGGTTAAAGTTTTCATTGTTTTGTTTGTTTTAGTTATAGATTTGAAGATTAAATGTTGCTTATTGAGCAATAATTGTGCCAGTTTATTCTTTTTTGCTTCCAAACTCCATCAAATACGCCTTGAGGAAAGCATCAATATTGCCATCCATAACGCTTTGAACGTCAGAGGTCTGGTAGTTGGTACGATGGTCTTTCACGCGGCGGTCGTCGAAGACATAGGAGCGAATTTGGCTACCCCATTCAATCTTCAGTTTGCCTGCCTCGATCTTGTTTTGCTCTTCCATGCGGTGACGCATCTCACGGTCGTAGAGTTGCGACTTCAAGAGGCGCAAAGCATTCTCGCGGTTCTTGGGTTGGTCCCGGGTTTCGGTGTTTTCGATGAGGATTTCCTCTTCCTCGCCTGTGTATGGGTCTTTGTATTGGTAGCGCAGACGCACGCCCGACTCCACCTTGTTCACGTTCTGCCCACCTGCACCGCCACTGCGGAAGGTGTCCCACGACAAGCGCGACTGCTCGATGACGATTTCGATGGTGTCGTCGACGAGCGGGGTGACGAACACTGAAGCGAACGAGGTCATACGTTTGCCTTGAGCGTTGTAGGGGCTGACGCGCACCAAGCGGTGCACACCATTCTCACCTTTAAGGTAGCCGTAGGCATAGTCGCCTTCAATCTTCATGGTCACCTGCTTGATGCCAGCATCGTCGGCTTCCAAAAGGTTCGAGATGGTGAGTTTGTATTTGTGGTTTTCGGCGTAACGCATATACATGCGCATGAGCATCTGTGCCCAGTCTTGGGCCTCGGTGCCGCCTGCGCCCGCATTGATTTTCAACACGGCGCTCATCGGGTCAGCTTCTTCACGCAGCATGTTCTTGAACTCCAGGTTCTCCACGATTTGAAGGGTGGCGTTGTATTGCTCATCCACTTCCTCCTCGGTGGCTTCGCCTTCCTTGGCAAAGTCGAAGAGCACGGTGAGGTCGTTGCCAGCGTCTTCGGCTTCCTTGTAGCCGTTGAGCCATCCCTTCACCTCACGCACCTTCTTCATGGTGGCTTCGGCGGCCTTGGGGTCGGCCCAAAACTGCGGGTCTTGCGTCTTTTCGTCTAATTCCTGTGCTTCGAT
>JAEEGG010017042.1_pt1 | contig 14997 bp, 7 predicted proteins | sample 9134161 | NCBI WGS metagenome assembly JAEEGG01 (sample SAMN16246543, study PRJNA631951) | gut metagenome | biome: gut microbiome; feature: rumen; material: CR-attached | host: Bos | place: Iran: Karaj | collected 2018-10
CGGCGCCATACATACCATGCTATCATCGGGATAAGCACGGTGAGGAACCATAAATATTCGGGGTTTGCAAATTCAATGTTACTCATAGCTATGCCTCTTTGTCGTCATTTTCTAATTCTGTTTTTTTCCTGCACCGCATTTCCAACTCCGTTCTGCAGGCTTTGGAGACAACGGCATTGCAAAGGTACAAAGTATTTTCAGTGATGTTTCTTAAAGAATTATTAATGGGATGTTGGGATTGTTTGAAAGTTTAACTTCGTTGAGGGCTTCGCCGTTCTATGGCTACGCCGTTTCTAAGTTTCAGGTTCCTGTTGCTTTGCCGTTTGGCTTACGCCGAGCTAAAGGTTAATTTCGTTTAGGGCTACGCCGTTCTATGGGCTGATGCCCGTTTGAAGGTTTGCTTGCGCGAGCTAAAGTCTAAAAGTCTGACAGAAGACCAGTATGGTAGTCTTGCTGTCAGATTGTGAGACATCAGGACTGCTTGTCAGACTTTCGAACACATATATTTAACTTATCGCTTATGCGTTTTCTTAACGCAGTGGCGGCATGCTATTGCAATGCAAGCTATTATGCCGAGAGCTATTAAAACCCATATCCACCATGGGCAATTGCAAGTATTTGAAACTTCGTTGTTCTTTGGAGCGTCAACTTCGGCAAAAGGGTCGTTATCGCTGAGGTACTTGCCTTCGGCAATCAGTTGCAGTGCGTATTCGAGCATAACATCGGTCTCGCCGTCGGCACCCATTGTGATTTCGTTGTAGGAGAGCGGTAACTCGTAGTCGGGCAGCAATCCTCGTCCCCAAGGTGTGCGCTCGCATACGGTAGTGTCGAAAACTACTTTTACCATAGGTATTCTTATTACACGCAGAGAACTTGGCAAGCGAATGTCGGCAAATTCCATTGCGGTTATAAAGTGGTAACTGGAGCCAGTTTCACGACCTACGCTTACACCGCGCCTATTGCGTACCAATACAGCAGGGAAAATCGTTGCGGCCGACAAAGAGTTTCCGTTGGTAAGCACATACACTCTACCTGTGTATTGGTGACTACTGTCGGGCATAATGCAACAGCTTGTTAGTGTTGAATCGAAACAATAGTAGCCAGGCTTGCCTTCAAGTTGTTTGTATTTTTGGAAAATTATTTCGTCATTGCTGTGATTTTCGCTGTAGCGTAGTGTCTCAAAATTTCCTTGTTTCTTTACATGCAAGTATCCGCCATGCTGGCGATTCATTGGCTTTTGCGCAAAGCAGGCCAAAAGTTTGTTCAACACATACACGTCGCCACCATCATTGTTGCGCAGGTCAATAATCATATTGGGAGCTTTACAGTCGCCAATCCACTGCAGTACTTCTTCCAAATGCAAGTCATACAAGTCGAAAGTCCTGATGGATAGGTAGTCTGTGGAGTCGTTGAGGTGTCGTGTGGTATATACGCTGTCGGAAAATATCATTGTGTTGATATATTGCCATTGTAACATTTTGTGCAATTTTGTTCCCTCAGTGATAAATTTTCCTGGATGCTTGCAATATGGAATGTCTATTTCTTCACCGTCGTCGAAGACGATGTGGCTTTTCGTGTCGGCGGTGGCATTACGATTTAAAATGGCATTGAACATTCCGAGTTCTACGCATGTTTCTTCCTTGTGGCTCTGCACATCAAGGTCGTAGAGGTCAATGTACTTATATACCTGTTTTGCATAGTCGCTAGCAGCAACCCCGTCAATACTTTTTATGACCCTTCCGGCATATTGTTCAAAACCTTTTGTTGTCAACAGCACCCGCATAGTGTCGTTGCACCAACTATTGTAAAATACGGGGGTGTACAAGTCGAGTTGCTTTACTTCAAAATTATCGCGCAACATAGCCAAATGGCTATCATGCAACAGGCTTGGGAAACTCAATAGCGGTATGTTTAAGCGTGGGAACACTGGTTCTGTCACCGACTGGCGCAGAGCCTCCATGCCATTGTGGAATTCCTCGTCGCTCATCACTTCGTTCAGCGAGGGGTAGAGTTCAAGTATCGCGTTTTCCAGCAAGGTGAGGTCTTTGCGTAGGTTTTCCACTGAGATTGGGTCCTCGCGTTGCAATTTTTTGAGATGGAACCTGCTTTCAAGTCCGAATGGTGTCATCGGGTCGTCGCTGATGCTTTGGGCTGTAGATACTTCGATGCGCAACGAAGGCTTGTGTATGCTTTTGTACGAATATGCCAGACGTCCGATGGTGTCGCCAGCCGAAATCTTCTGTCCTTCCTTGATTTTGTATTCTCCACGGAGACCGGTTATGTGGATTTTTCGTCCGTCGGCAATTCTGATGCTAATATGGCCAGATAAATATTGCCGGTCGATGTTGTCCGGAAAGTTTCTTTCGCGTAAATTCTCATCCCAGGTCTTATTCTGGTCAGAATAAAAGCTTCCCATGCACTGTAGATTTTGTAAGTAGGCCAAGTGTGCGGCTATAATAGTGCCATCGGCAGGGCAGATGACAATATCGCCTTCGTTGCCACCGATGTACAGGTCGCAGCAATTGAATTCTTTTCCGATGTGAGAATCGGGTTGGCTGATTATGTTTTCGCCGGCCTTATGACCAGCCATAGGCCAAAGCCATGTCTGTGCAAATGCAGCAGATGCCAGGAGCATGATAATTGCCAGCGCTATGGCTGACTTTTGTAATTGGGTACTCATATTATTTTTATTCTAGGTTCAAGGTGCAAATATAATAATTGTTTGTATATCTGCAACTTATTGGGGAGATTATTTGCAAATTATTTTGTTTTGATGGGGCGTTGAAGATTTGATGGAGCAGATTCCGAAGTTGGAGGGGATGATGGGAAAAAAATAGAAATGACGATGGTTAAGTATGTCGGATTGTAAAACCGATAAGACAAAAGTCAATATCTTAAGCTATCGTAGAAGGAGAAAAATTGAAGCATTTTTACAAAATAGATACAAAAATATTTGCAAGCAAAGAAAATAATACATATTTTTGTAGCGAAATTACGATAACTAAACAAAAATGCGTCTATGATAAGAGATTTCTGGGTAAAGAATTATCTTTCCATTCGCGACAAGCAAGGATTGAGTTTCTTGGCGAAAGGTCCATCATCGGAACTTGTTACAGAAGTTGCCGATGGTGTGTTCTTATATAAATTAGGTATCCTGTATGGTTCAAATGCATCTGGCAAATCTAATATGCTGATTGCCTTGAACGAAGTGTTTCGCTTATTGGTTTTGCCGAAATCAGATGCAACCCGAAGGATAAGTGGTGCTATTCCGTTTGTTCTCACAAAAAATGAACCCATAGAGATGCATGTGTCATTCTACGCAAATGGCATAAGGTACGATTATGACGTTAAGTTCAACGAGAAATGCATTTTGAATGAAATCTTGAACTATTATCCGAACAAGTCGAAGTCATTGTTCTATGAGCGTACATTTGTTGGCGAAAACATACAGGCTGATGTCAAGTTTGGTACAAGCCTTAAACTGCAGATAAAGACACAGGAAAGCATTCGTGAGAACACATTGAACAACCATAGCGTCCTGTCTGTTTGCAGAAAAACTGCCTTGACGGAAGATATTGCGCCATTCAACATTCTTCACAAATGGATTATGGACAATTACCATGATGTTGATGGAGATGGTGAAAAAGGCATTGTTGAAATACTAAAGGCTGCGTATAACAATCCTCAAAAGCGTAAATTCTACAACACAATGCTGCAGAAGGCCGATTTAAACATTCTGGAATATCGACCTGTTGTGGAAGACCGTTTTGTCCCTGCTGAATATCGTGAACGCATTCAAAAGGAAAACATTCCCGAGGAAATGAAGGAGGCTTTGCTTAAACCTACGGCAGATTCTGTGGCGTTTGTCAATCATTCCCAGAATGGCGATTTTGACATTCCGCTTAAATGGCAGTCAAAGGGAACAATAAAATACATTCGCATACTGGATGCATTATACGATATGATTACTGACTCTCATGTATATTATCTGGATGAATTGGGAGAAGATTTGCACAATGATTTGCTGTATTATTATCTTAATGTCTTCATTTTCAATTCCGATAAGTCGCAGTTGATTATCACAAGCCAAGAGACAACGCTTCTGTCTCAGGATCTAATCAATGAGAACCGTGGTGTTGTGTGGTTTGTGGAAAAGAATAAGGAAACAGCCTCGTCTGAATATTCTCGTGGGGATTCGTTTGGCTTGCATAAGAATCTGTCGCTTTACAACTCTTATCGTATCGGTCGGTTGGGAGCGAAGCCGGAACTGGGCAGTATCTTCATAAATTTGGAGGATTGATATGGGCAAGTTACGGCAAACAGCACTTATCTTGGGTGAAGGTCCTACCGAATTCTTTTACTTCAAGTCCTTGTGCGATGTATTTAAACGGCTGACTATCAGGCCAGACTATCCCAAGCATACAAACCTCAAGGAACTTGAAGCGAAGATAGAAGAGGGCATCGCAATGGGCTACAGCCATATCTTCTGCATTATTGATATGGACACGAAGGACAAGGAGCCGGAACATTCTCAATACCAAAGATTGAAAGCGAAATATGCCAGCCCAATCAACAAACCGAAGAAAGGTATATTCTGCACAGTCGAGTTTTTCGAAACACACCGTTGCACAGAGTTGTTCTTCCTCTACTACTTCCGTTACACATCGCGTCCATACGATAATCAGGAATCGTTGCTGAAAGATTTGAACCAGAGTGTTGAATATCAGAAAACGATAGACTTCTTTATGAAGAGTAAGGGATTGCATTCATACTTCGAGCGCAGCGGAGGTTCGTTGCAAACAGCAACCGCCAATGCCAATCGTTCTATAGACGAAAAAGAAGCAAATGATAGGGATTACACTTACTCTGAACTTGGAAGGTTGATGAATATATTGATAGATTTGTAAAATAATGACTTATGAGAATAATACATTTTTCTGATTTTCATTTGGACAATGACCAAATTACACGATGTATGGATTTGGTGGAAAGAATGATACTGGCTTTACAACAAATTCACAAAGAAAAAGCAATTGATGTGATTGTTTTTTCTGGTGACCTTATAGACAAGGCTGGGTGTAACTTCCCAGCACCAAAGATGAAAAACGGCTTTAAGAAATTTGAGGAAGTAGTAATAAAGCCTATAACGACAGCATTGGGGCTCCCTGCTAATAGATTTATTTTTACACTTGGCAATCACGATGTTAATCAAAAAGCAGACAAAAAAAGGGCAAACACGAACTTGACCAAGAAACTAAGAGATGCTGCAGAGGTTGATAGGTTTATCAATCAGAAGGATGTGGAAACTAAAATTCCAAGAATAGCAGAGTTTAATAAATTTAGAGATGATTATTGGACCAGGAATAAAGGTGATGCTGAAGTGGATGTCACTCCGCTTCAAATAGGTATTAAGTTTGTTAATAATGGATTGAAAATTGGGTTTAATTGCCTCAATACAGCGTGGAGATGTTATGAATCTAAAACTGATATTGGAACAATAGTAACCGGTAAGTCTCAGATTACAAGAGAACATTCTTTCTTTAACGACTGTCAGTTAACATTTGCAGTTGGGCATCATCTTCCTTCTATGATGAACTCTTTTGAAAGTGTAGATTTAGAGAAAGTCCTAGCTGCTAATTATGACGCATGTTTCTATGGTCATACACACAGTGGGGATGGTAAAATGATAATAAGGCCGCAGGGGAGTTGTTTCTTTTTTATCGCACCAGGTACACTAACATGGAATATAAGTGAAGAGGCTGTGTTTGAAAATGGCTTTATGGTCGTGGATTACGAGAAAAGCGATAATTATCTAGATGCCCAGAAATATTACCAAGATGAGAATGATAATTTTGTTAGGGATAATAACTACGGTTATAAAGGAGTATGGCATGAACAACTTCCGGGATCTTCCGTTATGAGGACAATGGCAAACTCTTTATTTTTACAAAAAAAGGATGAACAATTCTATAGTAATGCTTATGTGAACAGCATTATTGACAATTTGAAGAACTCAAAAAATGATACTATTCATTTTGTGGCTCTTTCTGGTCTTGGTAAAACACGAATCATAAGGGAGGCATTTGATGATGGATTTCCACATCCCAATTATTACTATTGTGAGTTTTCTGACGCTGAATCTGTAATTCTGTATGATATAGACCACCTTTTAGTTGACCACGGAGGTAAAGAAGGCCTTATCGTATTGGACAACTGTCCTAATGAGCTACTGCTTAAGGTGATTGAAAAGCGAAACACCTATAACTCTAAATTTAGAATTATAGGTGTCAATAATGCTTTTTACGAAAGACAAGGAGTTAGAAATGCGGTATCGTTACAGATACCTTTGTCGCAGGACAATGTACGGGATAAGGTTGAGGAGTATATTGAGCAGAACATCCCAGTTATAAATGGTGACACTTCGGTTAGAGACCAGATTAAGCGTATCGCAGACGGTTTCCCTGGAATGGCAAATCTGCTTGTAAAAGAATACAGGAATTCTAAAGATGTAAATGTGCATACAGTGGACGCCTTGGTGAGGAAACTGCTGAAATTCGACCCTGATATGCATGGTGATGACAAAATCGTTATGCAATCGTTAGCCTTGTTCCAGCCATGCCCATACCAAGCACCTTATAAAGATGCTTTCAAGTTTATCAGGGATAACGAAAGCATTACACCTTTGTTTAGACGAACACCTCAAGAAAAAAGGTACTTGTTTAATAAAACCATTAACAAGCACGGCAACTCGCTCATTGAAATTTCTGCCTGTTGGCTGAACATAAGGCCTTTCCCGCTGGCTGTATGGCTTGTTAGTAAATGGTTTGAGGAAGACAATGATGAAGAAAGATTTGAGGAGATTGTAAGTGACATAGAAAAACAAGAAAAAGAAATATATGAGGTCCTGAAAGAGGGACTCTATAAGCGGTTAGAATACATGAGGGATAGTGCGGATGCACAATCCTTGATAGATAGACTAACCAATGGTCCCAAAGCGTCTTTTTGTAACGAGAAAGTTGTTTGTTCTGACTTGGGCTCACGGCTCTTTCTCGCAATGTCGTCAGTGAACCCAGTCGCTATAGCCCGTTGCCTGAATACCGTTCTTCTGTCCAAAACAGTAGTTTGGGTGAGAGAGAAAGTAGATAGCGATATACGTAGGAATTTAGTGTGGGCTTTGGAAAAACTCTGTTTTGACAAGTTTAGTTATGATGACGCTAGCAAAGTGATGGCCTTGTTGGCAGTTGCAGAAAACGAAGAATGGGGCAACAATGCCAGCGGTCAATTTAAGCAACTTTTCCATATTTATTTACCAGGAACAGAGGTAACGCTTGAAAAAAGGGCAGGAACGCTGGAATATCTGATGAGTTGTGGCGAAGAGTATCAAGACTTGCTTTTGGATTGTATAGACAGAGCTTTTGATAGTGGTCATTTTGTGAGAGATGGTGCAGCTTCTCAATTTGGCTTAGAAAAGAAAACCGACTATGCTCCAAGTACTAATAAGGAAATTATTGACTATTGGATGGCGTGTAGTAGAATAATGCTACAGGTACTAGACAAAGATTTAACTACCATTAATCGTATATCAAAGATTGTTGAAGATCATGTGATCAGATGGAGTATGGACGGGATGTTGGCTCGTTTATTCCCGATGTTAGAGGACATAGCATCAAAGAGAGAATGTGGCTGGAGCGAACTGTACACAGTTATGAGTCGAACAAAAACCCAAAAACTGAGTTTCTATCCAGAAGATTTTCTGAGGCAATATGAATTATTCTTGACAGAGATTAGACCTAAAACATTTTGTCAGAAACTGAAGGATGCCCGTTTGCTGATATATAATGATTATGAATCCCCTCTTGAGAAACAACTTAAAAAGGAACGGGAAATCTTCAGATCATTAGCAAAGGAGTTTGTAGAGGAGAAAATATATGAATCAAAGCAAGAGTTACTGCTCATAACAGAAGACAAGGAATACAATGACATCTGGTTCTCGCCTGCCCTTAAGGAGTTTATGAGCGATGAGCAGGTTAAGATTGTTATGGGGGTATTCTTAAGCCTGATTTGTGAAAAAGGTGGCGACTCTTACCGTAGTAGTTTTGTTTTCAGGTTTTGTTATGTATTCCGCGATAGCATAGCTTTTTCAGAATTGATAGACCATATATTGGATTGTGGATTTTACGATTTGTATATGAGGCTGATTTCTCATTGTGAGACGGAGAATTATTCGTCATACACTATTATGAGAAAGAAGATGGAAGAAGGTCGCTTAGGAAAAGATGCTCCCGCAAAGTATTTGAATTATGTATCAACTCCCTATCAGCATCAGCTATGTGAATTGATTAAGAGAATCAGAATTGACTATCCTGAGCTACATGATGACCTTATGGACTATGTTGTCCGCCAACAGTTTGACAAGGAGATGTTTAAGGATGCAGATACATTGACTATTATCAAAGAACTGATATTAGAATATGATATAAAGGAGGATAATAACAGGAATATCAATGAGTATTCGCGATTTGTCGCAGAGTTGCTAGATAATTACCACGATGAGGTATTGGCGGCCAAGATAAACCGAAAACTTATGAAAGTTCTAAAGAATTCTTTTCTTCGTACTAACGTAGAAGGAATATATCCTGTGTTGGTAAAGAAATATATAAAGGTCATTTGGAGAGACTTTTCACGCGCATTCAAGAATAATAACTACTACTTGTTTATATATCAGATTAAAGACGAAATCGGTTCTGGTTCTGGTTTTGGTGTTGGACCCTTGTTCCAGATAGATAAAAAAAGGTTAGAATACCTTTGCTCAAAGTATCCAGATTATGCTCCTCATATTATGGCAGAAATGTGTCCCATTTTCAGATATGACTCAGAAAAAGATAAGGAAGAGGGGGGGGCTTTCCATAGTTGGGTTTATTGGTTGTTGGATAACTATGGTGATCAACATTCAGTGCTAGATAGTTTGCATGCAAATATATGTTCGTTCAGTTGGACTGGTAGTGTAATACCGCTTCTTGAGCAGCGAAAGGAGTGTTTTGAAAAGATAACAAAACACCAAAGGCTTGAAGTTAGGAATTGGGCAGAACAATGCATTAAGGAAGTAGAAGAAGAATATACCAGAGAGAATAATCGGGAAGAATATATAAGGCTGCACTATGAGTAAGACGAAATCGGTCGATAGAAAATATATAAAGTTGTGGGCGCTCTAGTAAATGAGTGTCATACAGGTGTATGTATTTCAAAATTTCTAATGACTGCCATTAGAAAAATATGCCTGTAATAGTTAGTGTATTAGTTGTTTATAAGCACAATCATGAATAACAACCTTTTAATGACTGATTTGGGTTTATTTTCTCGGTAGCCTCGTAATAGAAGACACGGTCTGAACTATGGGTAGCAGATGTCATTTCTTCTGTTATATTTTTATTGTTCAACAAGTTTGTATTTGTCTGTATCTATCAGTTTTTCAAACTTTTCTTTTGTTCCTTTGGATATAATAATTTCTTTCAACGATTCGCAATAATCAAATGCTCCTTCTCCGATTTCCTTAACCGAAACTGGTATAACTATTGCGGAAAGTCCGCTGCAGCCAAAAAATGCAGTAGAGCCAATTTCCGTCACCGAATCGGGAATTATCGTATTCTTACAGCCGGCAACAAGCCTGTTTGTTGCTGTTTCGATTATTGCGTTACAGTTGTTGCGTGAATCGTACATATCATTATCTTGCGATACAATTATTGATGTAAGACCATTACAACCACAAAATGCTTGATGACCAATAATTTTTACCGAATCAGGTATCGTAATGGAAGTTAGTCCGCTACAATCATCAAATGCGCTATCGCCAATACTCTTTACTGAATCTGGAATTGTGATGGATGTGAGTTCTTTGCAGTCTTCAAATGCATTATTGCCAATACTCGTTACCGAATCAGGTATTATTGTATTCTTACAGCCTAGAATAATGGTATTAGTTTTCGATTCTATTATCGCATTGCAGTTGTTGCGTGAATCATAGATGGGATTGCCTTGTTCAATAGTAATTGATGTAAGACCCGTGCATTTATAAAATGCCCCATTCCCAATATTATCCACAGATTTTGGAATGTTTATATATGCAAGACCCAAGCAACTATCAAATGCACTTCGCTCAATTCTTGTTAATGAATCAGGTATCTTGATAGAAGAAAGTCTTTTACAACCAAAAAATGCACTATCACCAATACTCGTTACCGAATCGGGAATAGAGATGAATTTAAGCCCTGTGCAAGCAAATGTGCCATACTCAATTCTAGTTACCGAATCTGGTATCGTGATGGAAGTAAGTTTTCTGCAAAGAAAAAATGCACTATTGCCTATACTTTTCACAGAATCTGGAAGTTCGATTGATACAAGTCCTTCGCAACCTCTAAATGCAGCATCCCCAATGCTTGTTACCAAATCTGGAATAGTAATGGATGACAATCCGTTACATCCTTCAAATGCTCCATTCCCGATGCTCGTTACTGAATTATTCAATCTTATTATACCATTGCCATTATCAAAGTTGTGTGAAATGGAATTTTCATCTATCCATTTTATATTGAGTTTTTCGATAGCTTCGTAGCATATTGTATGGGGGTCATCCCTCTCAACCAACTTATCCCATAAATCATTATTAAGCAACCCTTCAAATTTTTGTTTAGTTCCTTTTGGTATAATGATTTCTTTCAAAGAGTTGCAACCGTAAAATGCCCGATGGTTAATGCTCGTTACAGAGTTGGGAATATTGATTGATGTTAGGTCGCTGCAACCAGAAAATGTTCCATAGTCAATACAAGTAACCGAATTAGGAATTGTAACCGATGTCAAGCTGCTACAACCTTCAAATGTACAAATGCCAATACTTGTTACTGAATTAGGTATTGTAACCGATGTCAGTCCGCTACAACCTTCAAAAGCACTACTGCCAATGTTTGTTACTGAATTGGGTATTGTAACCGATGTCAGTCCACTACAACCTTCAAAAGCACTATTGCCAATGCTTGTTACTGAACTAGGTATTATAATCGATGTCAAACAGGTCGCTCCTCTGAATGCATCATCTTTTATTTTTGACACTGCATTCGGAATTATCAAATTGGTTACAAGACTATTGTTTATATATAGGTTATGAGCGTAACTTAACGGTTGTGAGTGAATGAAGGAGAATGTTATCCTACACCACTGAGTAACGCTACCAGTATAATAAACAGATGTCAGTCCTTTGCAATCATAAAATGCATGACCAACATCATAACGGGATACACTATCCCCAATGCTTGTAACTCCATTGCCGATTGTAATTGCTGAAAGTCCACTGCAACCAGAAAATGCATTAGCACCAATACTTGTTACCGAATTTGGGATAATTATTGATGTTAATCCGCTGCAACCTTCAAATGCCCATTCGCCAATTTCCGTTACCGAATTCGGAATCGTTACAGAAGTCAGTCCACTACAATTACGAAATGCATGTCCACCAATACTTGTTACCGAATTCGGGATAATTATTGATGTCAGTCCGCGGCAATCCTCAAATGCACTATCGCTAATGCAGGTTACCGATTCAGGAATTACTGTATTCTTGCAACCCGAAACCAATTTGTTTGTTGCTGTTTCGATTATTGCGTTACAATTGTTGCGTGAATCGTATTTGCCATTTCCTTGAGCCACAACTATTGATACAAGACCGCTACAACATCTAAATGCCCTTGTGTCAATGCTTGTTACTGAACTAGGTATTGTAATCGATGTTAATCCACTGCAATTCTGAAATGCATCATACCAAATTTTTGTAACACTATTAGAAATTGAGACGGAAGTCAGCATATCGCAACGTGCAAATGCACTACTGCCAATCTCTGTTACTGAACTAGGTATTATAATCGATGTCAGTCCACAATGGGCAAATGCACAAAAGCCAATTTCCGTTACCGAATTGGGGATTACCGTATTCATACAGCCGAAGACAAGCCTGTTTGTTGCTGTTTCGATTATTGCGTTACAGTTATTTCGTGAATCATAAACGGAATTGCCTTGTTCGACTGTGATTGACATAAGACCGCTGCAACCTAAAAATGCCCTATCATCAATGATGGTTACCGAATTGGGAACATTTATTGAAGTCAGCCCGCAACACCAAGAAAACGCAGACTCTCCAATGCTTGTTACTTGGTTAGACATTTTAATGGATTTTAATGCTGCACATTCAGAAAATGCCCAATCTCCAATTTCCGTTACGGAATCGGGAATAGTTATTTCTTCCAGTCCGCTACAACCACTAAACGCACTAAAGCCAATGCTTGTTGCAGAATTGGGAATTGTAATGGACATAAGACTTCCGCATTTCTCAAATGCACTTTCACCAATATTATCAACCCCATCCTTCAAAACTATATATCCATTTCCGTCATAAAAATCATGGCTAATGGAATTTTCGTCCACCCAAGTGGATACTATTTTTTCGGTAGCGGTATAGCATATAGTATTGGGTGCTACAAACCTTGCACCGCACTTGTTGCAAAACTTTGCCGTCAACTTGTTTTCTGCTCCGCACTTGTCACATTTCTTGTTAAAGGACTTTCCACATTCCTCGCAGAATACCGCAGCATCTTCATTTTCAGCACCGCAAAAACTACAATTCTTCATACCTATTTATTTTTATGGAAGCACAAAGTTAAATGATTTTTGCAATGCGGAAAGGTGGGTGTTAATATTTTTGTGAAAGAAATTTAGGATAAAGCGGGCGGTGGATTTGTAATGAGATAAGGTATTTGTTTGCGGATTTAAAATCCTTATATTCAAAGCTTTCGGATTGTTGCCTTAGGGCAACGAGCTAAAGGTTGCAAATCCGAAAGAACTATTGCAAAAAAGGTGGATTTCTCCACCTTTTCTCCATATAATTTCGAATAACTTATTCTTGTTTTTCGTTTCCCTCCTGCGGAACAACCTTATCCGCCTCGATTTCGGCCTGGACATTTATTGCCTTGGGGTCGTTTACGATGATTTCCTTGGTGTGTTCCACAAAATCAAAGGCGTTGCGCAACGATAGGTCGTTGTCACCCTGCAAAGGCTGGTATTTTGCGAACTTTACGCTGTCGGCAAGTTCGAGCATCTGGCGCAGACGCATCTTGTCCTCGTTGTCAATCGGGACTGCAGCGTTGAACATATCAAGGATTTCGGATGTTGTCATCTGCTCGGCATCGATTCCGTAACGGTCGGCAATGTAAGTCCTTACGGCGTCGGTCAGCTGCACATGGTATTCCTTAACCTGCCCGCGGCTCCAAATCTTCTCGTTGCGTATGCGTTCAAGCTGCTCGAGCGCAATTTCGTGTGCGGGGCGTTTCGGCTTTACCTTTATCATCGGTATCGGCGACTTGCCGTGCTTCTTGCGGTAGATGACATAGAATATTATCGCACCGGCAACCAGCACAATGAGTATCAGCCACCAGAACTTCGAGAAGAATGCCTTCACATCATACCAGAATTCGTCCCAGTTGAAAGGCGTGTTGTAAAGTTCGTCGTTGATGTCCTCGATTTCGAACAGGGTGAACAGAATGTCGCCCTTTGCAACCTGCTGACCTTCCTGTACGAATACAGAATCGACACTTCCATATACATAGTGGGTTTCCATTATGTCCTTGTCAACTACGAACATACGGTGCGAATCGGCGTTGGCGATGGAATCAATCTGCTCTTGGTTAGTGAAGCCTGTCTGCATCACCTGCGAAGCGTACTGCTGTATCATCTGGCGCTTTATTTCCTCGCGTAGCATCTGCAAGGTGTCGGCGCTCATCGACTGCTTGATGGAGTCGGGGATGTACTGCTCGATTTCCTTGCTGAAGCCGTCCTTTCCGAACAGCACTGTGCCTGCGTTTTCGGCAAAAACCGTGTCGCGCGGAATGGTGTCGATGAGGATGTAGGGATTGACCTTCAGGTAAAGTTCAGAGGTTGTGAATTCGTTGGTGTCGGTGCCCGAAATGGTCATAAACCTTATCGGTGAGATTGCGTTGATGCCAGTGTCGAAGGAAGTTATGAGGTAGTCCTTCGTGTATTTGCCGTTTTCGACTTTTGCTTCCAAGTCCTTGATAAGGAATATCTTGTCGCAAATGGTGTCGGCAAACTGCTGTGCGGTCACCTGAGTTTGCGGTGGAATTTCCGCGCTAATCGATATTAGCGTCTGCTCGCCAACGATTATGCTGTCGTTCTGAAGTCTGGCCGAGAAACTGATGTTCTGTGCGGAAACCGAAAATCCGACAGCCAACAATAATAATATGGTAAAAACTGACTTTTTCACGGTTATCTGTTTTTAAATAGTGCAATGAGCGGTTTCACATAGTCGCCGTCGGTGCGGATTACAGCCTTATCGACCTTTGCCTTTGTGAGGATTAGGTCGGCGGCTTCGTTCTTTTCTTTCCACCACTTGCCGTATTCGTTGCGCGTAGAGGCCGATGCGGTGTCTATCCAGCGCATTTCGCCGCTTTCCATATCGCGGAAGTAAGCAAGGCCGACATTTGGCAGACTTTCTTCAAACGGGTCGTAAACCTTGAGTGCAGCAATGTCGTGCTTCGAAGCGGCAATCTTTAGCGATTCGGAGAAGTCGGGCGACATGAAGTCGGAAATTATGAATGCTGCGCTACGCTTCTTGATGGCGTTGGTTAGGAACTTGAGTGCCTCGTTGATGTTGGTCTGCGAACTTTCGGGCTTGAAGTCGAGCAGTTCACGGATGATGCGCAGTATGTGCTTCTTGCCTTTCTGCGGTGGAATGAACTTTTCGACCTTGTCGGAAAAGAAGATTACTCCAATCTTGTCGTTGTTTTCGATTGCCGAGAACGACAGCACTGCAGCGATTTCGGCAATGAGGTCCTTCTTCTGCTTGGCGCGTGTGCCGAAGTCCTCAGAACCGCTCACATCGATGAGAAGCATCACGGTAAGTTCGCGTTCTTCCTCGAAAACCTTTATGTACGGCTGGTT
>JAEEGG010017045.1_pt1 | contig 14994 bp, 10 predicted proteins | sample 9134161 | NCBI WGS metagenome assembly JAEEGG01 (sample SAMN16246543, study PRJNA631951) | gut metagenome | biome: gut microbiome; feature: rumen; material: CR-attached | host: Bos | place: Iran: Karaj | collected 2018-10
GGCTGCTCTATACCGACGTGCAAGCCATGTTTGACAACGATCCTGCAGCCATCAACTATGGCGAGATCATCTTCAGCTATCCTGTGACGAAAGCTATGATTCACTATCGTATCGCCCACAAGCTACACGAACTGCAAGTGCCTGTCATTCCACGTATCATCACCGAGCTGGCACACTCAGAGACAGGCATCGACATCCATCCTGGTGCACAGATAGACGAATACTTTGCCATCGACCACGGTACAGGCGTGGTCATTGGCGAGACCTGTATCATCGGCAGTCACGTGACGCTCTATCAGGGTGTGACGCTGGGTTCCAAGAGCTTCAAGAAAGACGCTGATGGCAACATGCTCAACATACCCCGCCATCCCATCATCGAGGACAATGTCACCATCTATAGTAATGCCAGCATCCTGGGTCGTATCATCATCGGCCACGACTCCGTTATCGGTGGTAATATTTGGGTGACGCACGATGTGGCTCCGAACTCGCGTATTCAGCAGTCGAAGGCTGTAGAAAGGCATTTTGATGGAGGTCTGGGGATTTAATCGTTTTTATTCGTGTCATCGTGCGGATTTTACCAGAAGTACAACTACCTGTTGGCAAGTAGTCGTCAGATGATTATCGACGATGGCCTCGACCAAGAGGAAGCGTGGAACTACGGTCTGAGTGCTGCCCTCAGCATCCCCATCGGTGATCGAACGTTAAGCCTCAACGCAGAGTATTATTACACCACGTTCCAGCACCAGATGCTCGTCGATATGGACAGCAATCCACATGCCGTCCACTTTACCAACCTCGTGGGTGACAGTTACTCGCATACCTGGCAGGTAGAGGCTTCCAGTGAAATCTTTGACGGTTTTACGATGACCGCTACTTATCGCCGTACGAATGTCAAGTCAACCTACGGCGGTGTACTTCGTGAAAAGCCCCTCACCAACAAGTATAAGGGTCTCATTACCGCCCAGTATAAGCCTGGTTTGGGCAAGTGGCAGTTTGATGCGACGTTGCAACTCAATGGTGGCGGGCGTATGCCAGATCCATATATTACCGCCGACGGCATCCCTTCTTGGGATAGCCGTTACAAGGGCTTCGAACAACTGAATGCACAAGTCACCCGTTTCTTCCGCCATTGGAGCATCTATGCCGGTGGCGAGAATATCACAGGTCGCAAACAGAAGAACCCCATCATCACTGTTGACGACCCCTGGGGCATGAACTTCGACGCTACGATGGTCTGGGGGCCCGTCCACGGCGCCATCTATTATATAGGAATCAGATTAAATTGGGAAAAGATATGAGAACAAAAGTATTATTTATCGCATTGGCATTCGCAAGCGTTTGCTTTGCTAAAAACATCAAAACCGTCGTACTGACCACCACCCCGCAGATGCATTGCGCCAACTGTGAGAAGAAAATCAAGGAGAACATCCGCTTTGAGAAAGGTATCAAAAGCATCAAGACCAATCTCGACACGAAGACCGTTACCATCGAATATGATGCCGACAAGACCACCGTCCCTGCCATCATCGAAGGCTTCAGGAAAATCAAGTATGAGGCCAAGGAAGTAAAGCCCGCTCCTAAAAAGACGGATGGTCAGACAGGTGCCACGCCCGTTTCAGAAAAGAAGTGATAGTCATCAAAGCCCCTTTTTTAGTAGTTAAATCGCCAGTAGAATTCCGCATTTTACTGGCTTTTTTGTCGAAATACCATAGTTGTGGTATGCAAATGCCATACACATGGGATTGTGGGAATGCGGAAATCGCCGTACCTTTGCCGACGAATTCAAGATTCGTCAGCGAGCTCAGGCGGCGCCTCAGCAATTCGAATAAATTCAATTGCATTCGGCTTGCACTGACCTTGCACCAAAAGTAAAAAAAGTAAAATATTAAACAATTTAAATATTAGAGTTATGAAACGAATGTGTAATATGCGAATGCAAGAAAGCTGTTGTTGCCAGATGATGATGGCAATGACAATGAAAGGGAGTGTATATATAATAAGTATTAACGAAGTAAAGAAGAAACATTATGAAAAAGATAGCATTTACAATAGCATTGGTATTAAGCCTGGGGCTGAGCAACGCCTGGGCAGAGGGTAACGGTAATAGTACTAACGAGACCAACAGCAGCGTGCGCACCATCAAGAGTCCGCGCTTCGCTCGTCCGTTGGTAGAGAAATGGATTGAGGAATACGCCAAAACTGAGCCGGGCGTAACATTCCAACTTGTTAAAGGCTCAGCCAGTCAGGATAACATCGACCTGCTTGTCTCGTTTGACAATCAGGACGCTGACACAAAAAACTTTAGCCACATTATATATATTGGAGAGACGGCCGTGCTGCCCATTACTGCACGCAGCTCTGAGGCAGCACGGCTACTGGAGGGGAAGCACCTGAATGCCAAGAAGTTGAAGCAGCTGTTCTTCCTGAACGACGACTTCGACGAGGACGTGAAGAAGGTCAAGGCTTTCGAGACCATCACCGTGTATAGCGGCAGCAACGCCACATCGGTAGCCTCGTCGTTCGCCCACAATTTAGGCGAAGAGAGCAGCAACTTCCGTGGCAAGCGCATCTCAGGCGACGACCTGTTCCTGAACACCGCCATTGCGAAAGATCCGCTGGGTGTGACGTTCAACACGCTGTCGAACATCTTCGACCTGCAGAGCCGTCATCTGAAGAGCGACCTGTCGTTAGTGGGCTTGGATTTGAAGAAGAACCTCGAAGAGAGCTTCACCGACAAGGCTACGCTTGACGAGGTCATCAGCGCTCTGGAGAATGGCAAGGTTTCGGAGATTGCCGTCGAGAAGGTCGGCATCACGTTCAACGGCACCGACGATGCAGTAAACCGCTTCCTGGAATGGGTACTTGAGAATGGCATAAAGTATAACCATCAGTATGGTCTGTTGAACCTCGACAGCAAATTTGCAGAAGCACAGACCAAGAAAGTCATCAACACATTGACCGCACAAAAATAAACTAAAAAAGTATTCGTCTTATGGTAAAAAGATTGTTTATTGCAACACTCGTTGCGATAGGGCCCCTGTTGGCTGTAGCGCAAAACCTGATTACAGGTCAGATTAAGGACGTTCGCACCGGTGAGCCTCTGATTGGTGCATCCGTCATTGTCAAGAGTGAAAAGAGTCAGGGCGTGGTGACCGACGTCGATGGTAACTTCTCGTTGCAAACCCGGAAAGAAGCCCCGCTGACCCTGCGTGTAGAGTATGTAGGCTATCGCCCGTTGGACGTCGACGTCTATGACTTCGAGGAACCCGTGGAGATTGCTTTGGTCGATAACGCCAGCCGTTTGGATGAAGTGGTGATTGTGGGCTATGGTGCTCAGAAGCGCTTGGAGTTGACGAGCAGCATCTCGTCGGTAAGTGATGACATCCTCCGTCAGCAAAACACCTCTGTAGAGAGTGCCCTGCAGGGTGCTGTGGCTGGTCTGAACGTGACAACTACCAGCGGTCAACCTGGCGCAGCAAGCATTATCCGTATTCGTGGCGGTAACAGCATTACTGGCGGCAACGAGCCGCTGTACGTCATCGACGGCTTCATCGTCTATAACGATGTATCGTCGAACAAGACCGGTGCCCGTGGCAGTGACGCCGCCCTCGACCCCTTGGCCTTCCTGAATCCCTCGGACATTGAGAGTATCGAGGTGCTGAAGGATGTCTCCGCCACTGCCATCTATGGTACGCGTGGTGCCAACGGTGTGATCATCATCACCACCAAGAAAGGTTCGCACGGCAAGAACAACATCAACTATAACGCCTCCTTCGGCTGGAGCACCATCAGCAAGAAGCTGGATTTCCTGAATGCCTGGCAGTGGGCTGACCTGTGGAACGAGATGTACGACAATGGTGAGGTGGGCTACCGTCTGGACGAGCCGACGCAGAGCTACGACTGGCAGGATGCCGCCTTGCAGACCGGTTTCTCGCAGGAGCACCAGCTCTCGGCAGTAGGCGGTGACGAAATATCCCGTTACACCATCAGCGGCAGCTACAAGAATCAGGAGGGCATCATCCTCAATACGGGCCTGCAGCGCTATGCCGGACGCATCAACTACGAGCGCAACGTGCTGAAGAACCTGCTGGTGGGCGTCAATGCCAACGGTGCCTACAACAAGATGAAAGGACAGTCGGACAAGAGTTCGATGTTTGCCGCCAACTCGTGGTACGGTGCCATCTCGCACACACCATATACCCCTATCTACAACGCCGACGGCTCCTTCAACTACGAGCCCACACCAACCAGTGTCGACATTTATAACGGTAAGGTGGGCAACCCCATCAGCGACCTGCTGAACTACCAGACGGAGACGGAGAATACCCGTGTCATCGGCACCGGTTTTGCCGAGTGGACCGTCATCCCGCAACTGAAGCTGAAGGCCAGCCTGGGTGCCGACCTCTCTAACACCCGCCAGAGCTACTATGCGCCCTCATATACCTCCGACGGTCTACCATACAACGGCTATGCCTCGGTAGGTCAGACGAAGACACACGTCTGGCAGACAGAGTACACCGCCACCTACAGCAATGTGTTCCGCAGAGTGCATTCGCTGACAGTCCTTGCCGGTTATACTGCCCAGCGTACCGACCGCAGCCGGATAGCCACCACCGCCTACGGTTTCAGCAACGACGCAACGGGTTACGACAATCTGGGTGCTGCCAGCACCACGCTGCCCTCCTCCAGCGGACACTACATCTCGACCCTCCAGTCGTGGATCGGTCGAGTCAACTACAGCTATGACTCACGCTACAATGCTTCGCTGACGCTGCGTGCCGACGGCAGCAGCCGCTTTGCCAAAGACCACCGTTGGGGCTGGTTTCCCTCATTGGGCGCCTCCTGGAACATCGACCGCGAAAAATGGCTGCACCTCGGCAAGCAGGTAGACTTCATCCAGTTGCGTGCCTCGGTAGGTGTCGTCGGCAATCAGGAAATCGGCGACTACCAGTTTGCCGCCAACATCACCCCCAAGACCGTCATCATCGACGGCCAGCGTGCCACGAGCTACATCATCTCCAACAAGTCGAACCCCGACCTGAAATGGGAGACCACCGCCTCGTATAACATCGGACTGAGCACGGGCTTCTTCCACAACCGCCTGACGGTGACCCTCGACGGCTACTACAAGAAGACCAGCGACCTGCTGCTCAACGTGCCTGTGGAACAGGTGACAGGCTTCGATACCGTCCTGCGCAATGTCGGTTCCGTCACCAACAAGGGTGTGGAACTGGAAGTAGGTGCCGTACTCATCGAGAAGAAAGACCTGCGCTGGAACGTGAATGCCAACATCGCCCATAACAAGAACGAGGTGACCAGTCTGGGCAATGCCGAATACTTCATCCCCTCGCACGGTTATACCAACCCCCTCATCGTCAAGGTCGGTGAACCTCTGGGTTCCTTCTATGGCTATAAGTTCAAGGGTATCATCCAATTGGACGAAGACCTGAGCAAGTTGCCCTCACAAACCATCTCGACCGTTGAACCAGGCAACCCGAAGTTCGAGGATGTGAATGGCGACGGTGTGGTGAACGAACAGGACCGAGTGGTGTTAGGCAATATTCAGCCGAAGTTCACCTACGGCTTCAACACCAAGGTGGCTTACAAGGGCTTCGACCTCTTTGTCAGTGCCAGCGGCAGCTATGGCAACAAGCTCTTCAACGAGTTGGCATGTCGCTTGGATCGCGGCAACGGCTACTATTACAATCCGTTGGCAGAAGTCGCCGACCGCTGGACGCCCACCAATCCCAGCAACACCATCCAGAAGGCCAGCAACGCCACATCCATCTATACCGATGACCGTTTTGTGGAGGATGCCAGCTACCTGAAGATACGCAACATACAGCTGGGTTACACCCTGCCTGTTCCGCAAATCACCAAAGACGCTAAACTCCGTCTGTACGTGTCGCTGCAGAACTTCTTCACCTTCACCAGCTACAATGGCTACGACCCGGAGGCTAACCGTAGCGGCAGCGACGAGACCAGCGCATTGTATCAGGGCATAGACAATGGTACTTATCCACCGTCGAAGACCATATTGGTAGGATTCAACGTAACGCTTTGAAAAATTAAAAAATGTAACAATTATAAAATGTAACAATTATGATTACCAAGATATACAAGAAGCATCTGATAAGTTTATCATTTATCATTTCTCAATTGTTATTTAGCGTAGCGCTAGCTGGTTGCGCCGATTTGGACCAGACCTCGCTCAGTTCCATTGACAGAGACAACTTCTATCAGAGCAAGGAAGACATCGAAACCGCCATCAACGGTGTCTATCAGGAGTTTACGGTAGACGGTTTCTACGGCATGTTCAACAACCAGAGTATCTACATCAACGACCTGCAGACCGACTACGTGAAGGCTGGTGCACAGACCAACTCTGCCCATATCCGCGAGCTTTCCAACTTTGCCGTGCAGCCCACCAACCTCTTCGTTGGTTATGCCTGGGAGGAGCACTATACCGCCATCAACCGCGCCAACGTCATCATCGACAAGGTGACTGATGCCTCTTGGCTCGACGAGCAGTCGAAGCAGAACTACATTGGTGAGGCCCGTTTCCTGCGTGCCCTGATGTACTTCAACCTGGTACGTTATTTCGGTGGTGTACCCATCGTGCTGCACGACGGCGAAGGTGAGGGTGCCCCGCGTAACTCCATCGACGAGGTGTTTGCACAGATTGTCGACGACTTCACGGCAGCTGAGAGTCTGCCTGCCAACTATTCCACTCGCGACAGTAAAGCGTCGTCACTGGCTGCCACAGCATTCCTCTCGAAGGTCTATCTGGAGTGGGCGCAGACCATCACCGACCAGAGCAAGGCCAACGGCAAGACTTACTATCAGAAGGCCATCGCCTACGCCGATAAGGTCATCAGTTCCGGCAAGTACAAGCTGCTCGATAAATTCATCGACAACTGGTCGGTGAATAAGAAAAACGGTGCAGAGCACATCTTTTCCATCGAACACGACCGCAGCGTGAACGGCAACGTATCAGGGCATTGCACCTTCGCTACCAACTGGAGCAATTCGGAACCCGTGCTGCTGGCTACCAGCGACAGGTATTACGAGCAGACAGACCCCCGAGATCAGCGTCGTGACGGTTCATGGGCTAAGCGATTGTACAATCCGAATACAGGTACCGACTTCGTGTTCGACATCCCCCGCTTCCGCAAGTACATCGACTCGCTGAACTACGCCAAACCTGAGTCGAGCGGTAATGCGGCAGGTCAGTCCACCAACACCACCGTCATCCGTTATGCCGAAGTGCTGCTCATCAAGGCCGAGGCTGAAAACGAGCTCAACGGTCCTACTGCTGCTGCCTACGATGCCATCAACCAAGTGCGTCGTCGTGCCTACTGGAGCCCCTACAACCATGTGCAAAACACCCCGTCGGACGGTTCGGCTTTGGAACTCTCAGGGCTCTCTCAGGAGGAATTTCGCGAACGTCTGCGCGAAGAGCGCCGTTTGGAGTTCGTGCTTGAAGGACATCGCTGGTTCGACCTGAAACGCTGGCACATTCTGGTGAAGTACGTCAAGGAGCATACCCCCAGCAACGAAGAAGTGACGGGTACCAAGACCACCAAGGCGCAGAATGTATCCAAAAAGAACTATTATCTGCCGCTGCCGCAAGACCAGATTATCCTGAATCCGAACTTGGAACAGAACTGGGGCTATAGCGGAGAAACCGGCGACGGCCCCTACGATGCCACGTTTGAATGACAATGTAAAAATTAAAAAATTAAACAATGTAACAATTAAACAATGTAACAATTATAAAATTAAACAATTAAAAATATTACAGTCATGAAAAAGAATTTTGTAAGTATTATCGCCATTGCACTGCTTTCAGTAGCAGGCGTAGAGAGTGTCAGCGCACAGTCGCAAGTCGCTAACAACAAGCGTGAACGCATCCTCCAGGTGCTCGACCAGAGCCGCCCCAACGAGTATGTACCCGCTGCCTTCTTCCTGCACTTCCAAAACAAACTGGGACACAAGGCCGTACAGGATCATAAGGATTTCTACCGTGCCACGGGTATGGACTTCGTGAAGGTGTTCTACGAAATAGCCGTTCCGAAGGTTGACATCCAGACTGGTAAGGACTGGGAGAAGGTGCCTGTCTACGGCGAGGATTTCTTTGAACCTCAGATAGCGGTCATCGAGGACTTGGCACGCGAGTTCAAGGGCGAGGCCTTCATCCTGCCTACCGTCTATTCTCCGCTGGCTCTGGCTCACCAGACACTGGGTCGCGGCAATCATCAGAACTTCAAGAAACTCGTCGAGGAGAATCCTGCTGCTTTCGGCAAGGCCATCAAGAACCTCTCGCTTTCCATTGAAAACTATCTGCGTGCTGCCCGCAAGCGTGGAGCCGACGGCTTCTACGTATCGAGTCAGGGTGGCGACGGCAACACCCTCTCACCTGAAATCTGGAACAAGTACGTACGCCAGTGGGACAAGCACGTGTCTGAGGTAGCCAACGAGATTGGCGAAATCAACATCCTGCACATCTGCGACTTTGGTACGCCGTTCAAGAATGCCGAGGCGCTCTATGCCTTTGCCGACTATCCCGCCAGCATCATCAATGTGCCCCTGAAGTTCTCTGACGGTTCCACACTCAACCTGAAAGAAGCTCAGCAACGTTTCGGTCGTCCCATCTTCGGTGGTCTTGAGCGCTTGGGCGTCATCGCCAAGGGTTCCGTCGAGGAGGCTAAGGCTGCCGTCGACGAGGTGCTGAAGAATGCATCGCCCAACTTTATCCTGGGTGCCGACTGCACCGTGCCTGGCGATACCGACTGGGACAAGCTGCGTGCTGTCATCGACTATGCCCACACTTGGCGTCAGACACATCAGAAATAATCATTGCACAATCTTTATCCGGTCGGGCGTCGAAGTTTTTTACGACTTTGCGCCCGATTTTTTTAAATAATATATGTAACTTTGCAGCGATCATGAAGACAATATTATGGATAGCGGCACTCGTAGTGGGTGCGATATTGGGACTGTTGGGACTGGAGTGGCTCAATAGTCTGATGGGGTTCGTGGCGACGGTCTATACCCGTCTGTTCCAGTTGTTGGCTGTGCCGACCATTGTGCTGGCTGTGGCCACTACCTTTGCCACATTCGGCTCAAAAGGGTCGGGGCGCATCTTCGGCCGTACATTGATATATACGCTGCTGACAACGTTTGCCGCTGCTGCCGTTGGTGCGATACTGTATGTGGTCATAGCGCCCTCAAACCTCCCCGCCGAGGTCATTACGGCGAAAGGTGATGCGGTAGCCGATTCTTCACTCTTCACTCATCACTCTTCACTGTCTTATTCTGACCATCTTCTCAGCATCGTCCCCAACAACATCGTCAAACCCTTCCTCGAAGGTCATGTCCTGTCGCTGCTATTGCTGGCATTCGCCGTCGGCATCGGACTGTCGAAGTTGCCTGACTCAGACAACAAGGCCGTCGTGGTGAAAGGACTGTTGGGACTGCAGGAGCTGCTCTTCTTGCTGATACGGGCACTCATCTGGACACTGCCCCTCGGCATCGTCGCCTTCTCCGCCCAACTCTCTGCACAACTCTCTGCCGGTGTCCTGGCCGACGCCATCCTCAAATATATCCTGGTGGTACTGGGTGGTAACGTCATTCAGTTCTTCGTTGTCCTGCCGCTGTTCCTACTGGTTCGCGGACTGAACCCCATCCGTGTACTGAGCAGCATGATGCCTGCCGTGCTGATGGCCCTCTTTTCCAAGAGCAGTGCAGCTACGCTGCCTGTCACCATGCGCTCTGCCGAAATACGTCTTGGCATCCGTCAGGATGTGGCTCGCTTCGTGCTGCCACTCTGCACTACCATCAACATGAACGGCTGCGCCGCCTTCATCCTCGTCACGTCGCTCTTCGTGATGCAGAATGGCGGCATGTTCACACTTCAACCCTTCAATTTTTCCATTCTTCCATTCTTACTCCTTTGGATATTCATTTCCGTGGTCACGGCTGTCGGCAATGCCGGTGTCCCTATGGGGTGCTTCTTCTTGACGCTGTCGCTGATGACCGGCATAGGCGCTCCGATAGCCGTTATGGGCATCATACTGCCCATCTACACCATCATCGACATGGTGGAAACAGCCGAAAACGTCTGGTCTGACTCCTGCGTTTCAGCTTTGGTCGACAGAGATCTGCAGTGATTGTTGGTGAACTTTTCCGGGCTTTTTCTTGCGCGGGAGGGAAATAATCGCTATCTTTGCACCAAAACTAAAACAGCGACATGTTTGACAAGCAGACTTACATCCGCCGCAGGGCGGAACTGAAACGACTCGTGGGCCACGGTGTCATCGTGCTCTTCGGCAACAACGAGGCTCCCTACAACTATCCTGCCAACGCCTATGCTCCGATGCGTCAGGACTCGACGTTCCTGTACTATTTCGGTCAGCACCGCGACGGACTGGTGGGTGTCATTGACATCGACAACGACGAGGAATGGCTCTTCGGTGACGACATCGACGTGGAGGACATTGTGTGGATGGGATTCACGCCCAGCGTCAGCGACCTGGCTGCCAAGGTGGGCATCACCAAGTCCGCCCCCCTCAAGTCGTTAGACCAAATCGTCAATCGTCAGTCGTCAAATAGTAAATCCATCCACTTCCTGCCGCCCTACCGCTACGACACGAAGATACAGATTATGGATCTGCTGGGCATCCATCCGTCACAGCAGAAAGCCGCCGCCTCCGTGGACCTCATCAAGGCTGTCGTCAAGATGCGCGCCACCAAGGAAGCGCAGGAGATTGCCGCTATCGACCGTGCCTGCGATGTGGGCTATGCCATGCACACCACGGCGCAACGGCTCATCAAACCCGGTGTGACGGAGCGCTTCATCGGCGGACAGGTGGACGGCATTGCACGTTCGCTGGCCAGCGGCACGAGCTTCGCCACCATCTTCTCGCAGCATGGCGAGATTATGCACGGAGCACCCTCGGAGAACCCCTTGGAGGACGGCAGACTGGTACTTTGCGATGCCGGTTGTGAACTTGACGACTACTGTTCCGACCACACCCGCACCATGCCCATCAACGGCAAGTTCACACAGCGGCAGTTAGAGATATACAGCATTGTAGAGGCCTGCCACGACTATGTGCTACAGGTTGCCAAACCCGGCGTGAAATATATGGACGTCCACTTTGCCGTGTGCCGCATGATGACCGAGCGGCTGAAGGAACTGGGACTGATGCGCGGCGACACCGAAGAGGCCGTTCGTGCCGGTGCCCATGCCATGTTCCTGCCTCACGGGCTGGGTCACATGATGGGTATGGACGTTCACGATATGGAAGGGCTGGGACAAACCTACGTCGGCTTCGACGACGAGACGCGTCCCAACCTGGAACAGTTTGGTACCAACTGCCTGCGCATGGGCCGTCGGTTGGAGGAGGGGTTTGTGGTGACCGACGAACCCGGCATCTACTTCATCCCCGCACTCATCGACGAGTGGCGCGCCAAGGGCCACTGCGCCGAGTTCCTGAACTTCGACCTGTTGGAGACCTACAAGGACTTCGGCGGCATCCGCATCGAGGACGACGTGCTCATCACCAAGGACGGCTGCCGGTTCCTCGGCCAGAAGCGCATCCCCTACCATCCGCAGGAACTGGAAACGTTCATGAAGAATTGAAGAATTGAAGAATTAAAGAATTAAAACATGAAGAATTAAAACATGAAGAAGATTTTAACTTTCGCACTCATGGCACTGGTGTGCCTCGGTGCCTCGGCTGCCAAAAAGAAGGCACCCGCCAAAAAAAACAACAAACCCGTATTTACGGTAGTTAAGGAACTCCCCATCACGTCGATGAAGGACCAGAACCGCTCCGGCACGTGCTGGGACTACTCTACCCTCTCGTACTTCGAGTCTGAAATCCTCAAAGCTACGGGCAAGGAGTACGACCTCTGCGAGTCGTTCATTGCCAACAAGACCTACATGGAGCGCGCCATCCAGGTGGTACGCTACCATGGCGACTGCCAGTTTGCACAGGGCGGCAGTGCCGAGGACGTGCTGGCCACGCTCAAGAACCACGGCATCTGCCCTGAAGGCGCCATGCCCTTCCCCGGTTCGCTGTACGGCGACTCGCTCAACAACTTCAACGAGTTCTTCAAAGTGCTGGAGCCCTACGTGGCTGCCATCGCCAAGAGCGATGCCAAGAAAATCTCAAACCAGTGGAAGGTCGGTATGCAGGGCATCCTCGATGCCTACCTCGGCAAGTGCCCCGAGAAATTCACCTACGAGGGCAAGGAGTACACGCCGAAGTCGTTCATGGCCTCGTTGGGCATCAACCTCGACGACTATGTCAGCATCACCAGCTACACGCACCATCCGTTCTACACCGCCTTCCCCGTGGAGGTACAGGACAACTGGCGCTTCCCGCTGAGCTATAACGTGCCCATGGACGAGATGATGCAGATCATTGACAACGCCATCAATCTGGGCTATACCGTGGCCTGGGGCGGCGATGTCTCGGAAGACGGCTTCACCCGCAAGGGCCTGGCCTATGCCGTGGACAGCAAGAAGACCAGCCAGAGCCTGCAGGGCAGCGACATGGCCAAGTGGCTGAAGATGACGTCAGCCAAGAAGCGCGACATCATCGACTCGTTAGGCGTCACCGTTCCCGAGATTGTTCCTACCCAGAAGATGCGCCAGGAGCGCTTCGACAACTGGGAGCTCACCGACGACCACGGCATGCAGATCTACGGCATAGCCAAGGACCAGAACGGCAAGGAGTACTACATGGTGAAGAACTCGTGGGGCGAGACCGGCGACTACAAGGGCGTCTGGTACATGACCAAGGCCTTCATCGCCGCCAACACCATGGACTACCTCGTCAACAAGAATGCCATCCCCGCAGAAATCCGCAAGAAGTTGGGGCTGTAGGAAAGGGGAAAAAGCAAAAAGGTAAAAAAGTAAAAAAGCAAACCGTCATGTAAAAGACAGGGTTAAAATCACTCAAAAACGGAATATCTGTTAATTTTTTAGCAGAATATTCCGTTTTTTTGTTTTTTATTCGTAACTTTGTGCCGTATTGTATACTTATACGTTCCAATACACCTGAAGCGAAAGAAAACAAAAACAAATATAAATGCAATTTAAATGGAATTACGAACCTCCTACATCAGAAAGACAGCAAGCGGCTAAGGAGCTGGCAGAGAAGATCGGGATGAGCCCGACGCTCGCTACCCTGCTCATTCAGCGCGGCATCAAGACGGAGAGCGCAGCCAAGCGTTTCTTCCGCCCTATGCTCAACGAGCTGATTGACCCGTTCCTGATGAACGACATGGACGTAGCTGTAGACCGCCTGAACGATGCCATGGGCCGCAAGGAGCGCATCATGGTGTATGGCGACTACGATGTGGATGGTTGTACGGCAGTAGCTTTGGTGTATAAGTTTCTGCAGCAGTTCTATTCCAACATGGAATACTATATCCCCGACCGCTATGAGGAGGGCTATGGTGTCAGCCACAAGGGAATAGACTATGCGGCAGAGACGGGTGTTAAACTGATTATCGTCCTCGACTGTGGCATCAAGGCCGTCGAGGAGATTACCTATGCCAAGTCGTTGGGCATCGACTTCATCATCTGCGACCACCATGTGCCAGACGAGGTAATGCCTCCCGCCGTGGCGATACTCAACCCCAAGCGCGAGGACTCTACCTACCCCTTCAAGCACCTGTCGGGTTGCGGCGTGGGTTTCAAGCTGATGCAGGCTTTTGCCAAGAACAACGGCATACCGTTCTCACGCCTCATTCCGCTGCTGGACTTCTGTGCGCTGAGCATCGCCGCCGACCTGGTACCCATTGAGGGTGAGAACCGCACGCTGGCATTCCACGGACTGAAGCAGTTGAACCAGAGTCCGTCGGTAGGTCTGAAGGCCATCATTGAAATCTGCGGACTCACGAACCGTGAGCTGACCATGAGCGACATCATGTTCAAGATAGGACCGCGCATCAATGCCTCGGGGCGCATGCAGAACGGCACGGAGACGGTGGAGTTGCTGGTGGAGAAGGATCTGCAGAAGGCACTGACCGAGGCGACGCGCATCAACGAATACAACGACCAGCGCCGCGACGTCGACAAGCAGATGACGGAAGAGGCCAACGAGATTGTGGCCCGACTGGAAAGCCAGAGCCACCAGAACAGCATCGTGCTCTATGACGAGGGCTGGAAGAAAGGCGTGGTAGGCATCGTGGCCTCGCGACTGACGGAACTCTACTTCCGTCCCACCGTGGTACTGACCATCATCAATGGCGTGGCATCGGGGTCGGCACGTAGCGTGGCAGGCTTCGACATCTACGAGGCCATCAAGTCGTGTCGTGACTTGCTGGAGAACTTCGGCGGCCACACCTACGCCGTGGGTCTGACGCTGCAGCAGGAGAACATCCCCGAGTTTCGCCGCCGCTTCCAGGAGTATGTCAGCCAGCATATCATGCCGGAACAGACACAGCAGACACTGGACATTGACATGGAACTGGACTTCCACAACATCAACAAGCGACTGCTGAACGAGCTGAAGAAACTGGCGCCGCACGGTCCCGGCAACGAGAAACCGCTGTTCCTAACCCGTAACGTCTATGACTATGGCACGTCCAAGGTCGTTGGGCGCCACCAGGAGCACATCAAGCTGGAACTCGTCGACTCGAAGTCGGCGGTGGTGATGAACGGTATCGCCTTCGGACAGAGTGCCGCCGCCCGCTACATCAAGTCGAAGCGCTCGTTCGACATCGTCTACACCATAGAAGAGAACACCTACAAGCGCGGCGAGGTTCAGCTCCAGATTGAGGACATTCAACCAAGTGAAGAGTGATTGCGCATACGCATTCGCTAATTGATAATGGATAATGGATAATGGATAATTGCGCATACGCTAATTGATAATTGATAATTGATAATTATAAGGAGATTCTGCAGCGCTACTGGGGCTACGATGATTTCCGCGGCATACAGCGTGAAATCATTGAGTCCATCAGCAG
>JAEEGG010017047.1_pt1 | contig 14992 bp, 11 predicted proteins | sample 9134161 | NCBI WGS metagenome assembly JAEEGG01 (sample SAMN16246543, study PRJNA631951) | gut metagenome | biome: gut microbiome; feature: rumen; material: CR-attached | host: Bos | place: Iran: Karaj | collected 2018-10
TGATTTGGACGATTGTTGCATCGGACCGAACAATTACAAATATTGCGGCACGGTTACCATCGGCGGAACGGTTTACTGGGGACCCAAAGACAGTGACCCCACCAGATACGAATTCAAGAACGGTGGTGAGTCCTATCTCAAGACGGACACGCTGATCTATGAGCCCTAAGCCGTAACGGAGGTGCTTGCACCACAAAAAATAGCCCGCAGGACATCCTACGGGCTATTTTAGTGGTGCTGGGAAGAATCGAACTGCCGACACAAGGATTTTCAGTCCTTTGCTCTACCATCTGAGCTACAGCACCATTTCGTTCAGGGACTGCAAATATAGAAACAGTTTGGCAAATCACCAAATTTAATTTAAAGATTCGCCGGTCGGGGCCGGCGATTGACGGGAACGGCCCTGGCGGCCGGCGATGATGACGCCCAGGAGGATGAGCGCAGAGCCGGCGGCGCCGGCGGGCGTCAGGCGCTCGCCGAGGATGAGCATCGCGGTGATCAGCGTGAAGACCGGATTCAGGTACACATAATTGATCGAGGTGATGTTGCCAAGCCGGGACATTACCAGGTTCCAGAGTACGAAGCAGGCAAGGGAGGCGCACAGGCCCAGGAAGAGCAGGTTGCCCCAGACCACCGGCTGCCGGAACAGCTCCAGGGGCGCGAATTCGCGGCCCAGCAGGAAGGGGAGTATCGTCAGTAATCCGTAAGCGAACACTTTACGCGTAGCGAAGACGGGACCGTATTTTTCCGTCATCTTGCCCATAAAAAGGCTGTACAGCGACCAGCACAGGGCGGCGCCGATGGCGAGCAGGTCACCCAGCGGCGACACCTGCACGCGCTGGCCGTCGAAAAGCATAAGCGCCATTCCGCCAAGGGCCAGCAGCGTACCCAGGGCCAGCAGCCAGCCGGAGCCTACGCGCTCCATCGCATCCGCGAAACGGTCGTGGCGCACGCGCCGGTAAACCAGGGTCAGCAACGTCGTCAGCAGCGGCGCGATGCACACCAGGAAGGACACGTTGCACGCCTGGGTATTGGCGAGGGCGGTGTTCTCCGTCAGGAAATAAAAGGACCCGCCCGTCACGCCCAGGAAGGCGAACAGCAGTTCGTCCCGCCAGCTGCGGCTCCACAGGCGCCGGCGGTCGCGTTTCGAGAACGAATAGGCGGCGATGCCGAGGTAGGCGAGCGAAAAGCGCACCACAAAGATTTCCGCAGGATCCAGTCCTGCGGAAATCAATGTCTTGGTGCATACGAACGTCACGCCCCAGACGGCGACGACAAGCAGCGCCAGCAGATGCCAGTAAAGCCTAGTACTCATCCCAGCTCTTGATGCTGATCTCGTCCTGCGGGACGGAGCAGAAGGCGCGGATGTAGGCCGTGGCGAGACGGCTGTTGGTGATCAGCGGCACGTTGAAGTCGATGGCCGCGCGACGCATCTGGTAGCCGTTGCTGAGCTCGCTGTGGGTGAAGTTCTTGGGGATGTTGATCACCAGCTCCACCTCGTGCTTGCGGATCAGGTCCAGGGCGGCGGGGGCGCCTTCCTCCTGTTCGTTCGGCCATAGCGCCCGCAGGGCGGGGACGCCGTTCTCGTTCAAGTATTTGGCCGTGCCGCCGGTGGCGTAGATGGTATAATCCTTCTCCGCCAGGAGCTGGCAGGCGCGCAGCAGGTCGGCCTTCTGGATGGGGTTGCCCGAGGAGATCAGGATGGACTTCTGCGGGATGCGGTGCCCCACGGAGATCATCGACTTGAGCAGCGCCTCGTTGAGGTTGTCGCCGATGCAGCCCACCTCGCCGGTGGACGCCATATCCACGCCCAGCACCGGGTCCGCCTTGCCCAGGCGGGCGAAGGAGAACTGCGAGCACTTGATGCCGACGTAGTCCAGCTCGAAGGGGTCGATGTCGATCCGCTCCGGGCGCTGCCCGAGCATACAGCGGGTGGCCAGGTCGATCAGGTTGACCTTCAGGACCTTGGACACGAAGGGGAAGCTGCGGGAGGCGCGCAGGTTGCACTCGATGACCTTGATGTAGTTGTCGGTCGCGAGGAACTGAATGTTGAACGGGCCGGTGATGTGGAGCTCCGCGGCGATGGCAGCCGTGGTCTTGCGTATCTTGGCGGCGGTGATGCCGTAGATCTTCTGCGGCGGGAACTGGATCGTGGCGTCGCCGGAGTGTACGCCGGCGAACTCGATGTGCTCGGAGATGGCGTAGGCGAGGACCTTGCCGCCGTCGGCGACGGCGTCGCACTCCAGCTCCTTGCAACGCTGCATAAAGGAGCTGATGACGACAGGATGCTCCTCGGAGACCTCGACGGCCATATCCAGGAACATACGCATATCCTCCTTGCTGTAGCAGACGTTCATCGCGGCGCCGGAGAGCACGTAGGAAGGACGCACCAGGACGGGGAAGCCGACTTCGTCGACGAAGCGGTCCACGTCCTCCATCGTCGTCAGCTCGCTCCAGCGCGGCTGGTCGATGCCGAGCTTGTCCACGATCTGGGAGAACTTGTTGCGGTCCTCGGCGCGGTCGATGTCGTGGGCCGTCGTGCCCAGGATGTGGACGCCGGCGCGCATCAGGGGCACGGCCAGGTTGTTCGGAATCTGTCCGCCCACGCTCACGATGACGCCGTACGGTTTCTCCAGGTTGCAGATCTCCATCACCGTCTCGAAGCTCAATTCGTCGAAATAGAGCCTGTCGCAGACGTCGTAGTCCGTGGATACCGTCTCCGGGTTATAATTGATCATAATGGCCTTATAACCGCTTTTACGGAGGGTATTGAGGGCGTTGACGCCGCACCAGTCGAACTCCACGCTGCTGCCGATGCGGTAGGCGCCGGAACCCAGGACGATGACCGTGTTGGAGCCGTCTTCGAAGGTGATGTCGTCCACCTCGCCGTTGTAGGTCAGATACAGATAGTTGGTCGAGGAGGGGAACTCCGCGGCCAGGGTGTCGATCTGCTTGACATAGGGGCGCAGGCCCAGGAAGGCGCGCAGCTCGCGCACCTTCGCTTCCGGCGCGCCCAGCACGCGGGCGATCTGGACGTCGGAGAAGCCCTGGCACTTCGCCTTGCGGAGCAGGTCGAAACCGATGTCCGTCAGCTTCTTGCAGGACTCGAGCTCCTGATAGGTCTTCTCGATGTTGTACAGTTTGTCCAGGAACCAGCGGTCGATCTTGGTCAGCTCGTAGATGCGGTCGGCGGTGTAGCCCGCCTCGAAGGCCGCCGCGACGGCGAAGATGCGCGTGTCCGTCGGATGCCGCAGCGCGTCGTCCAGGTCCTCTTTCTTGAACGGCTTGTTGCACACGAAGCCGTTGGCGCCCTGTCCGATCATACGCAGGCCCTTCTGCATCGCCTCTTCGAAGGTGCGGCCGATGGCCATCACCTCGCCGACGCTCTTCATACTGGAGCCGATCTCGCGCGAGACGCCCTTGAACTTGTTGAGATCCCAGCGGGGGATCTTGCAGACCACGTAGTCCAGCGCCGGCTCGAAGAAGGCCGGGGTGGTCTTGGTCACGGTGTTCTTGAGCTCGTGCAGGCCGTAGCCCAGGCCGAGCTTGGCGGCGATGAAGGCGAGGGGATAGCCCGTCGCCTTGGACGCCAGGGCCGAAGAACGGCTCAGGCGGGCGTTGATCTCGATGACGCGGTAGTCGTCGCCGTCCGGGCTGAAGGCATACTGGATGTTGCATTCGCCCACGATGCCGATGTGACGGACGATCTCGATGGCCTTTTTGCGAAGGAAGTTGCATTCGTCGTTGCTGAGCGTCTGGCACGGAGCCACCACGATGCTCTCGCCGGTATGGATGCCCAGCGGGTCGAAGTTCTCCATATTACAGACGCAGATGCAGTTGTCGTAGCGGTCGCGCATCACCTCGAACTCGATCTCCTTCCAGCCGCGCAGCGACTTCTCGACGAGCACCTGGGGCGAGAAGGAGAAGGACTTGCGGGCGACGGTCTCCAACTCCTGCTCGTCTTCGCAGAATCCGGAGCCCAGGCCGCCCAAAGCGTAAGCGGCGCGCAGGATGACCGGATAGCCCACCTCGCGGGCGGCGGCGCGCGCCTCCTCCAGGTTGGCCGCGGCGTGCGACTTGATGGTCTTGACCTGGATCTCGTCCAGGCGCTCCACGAAGAGTTCGCGGTCTTCGGTGTCGATGATGGCCTGGACAGGAGTGCCGAGCACCTGGACGCCGTAGCGTTCCAGCACGCCGCTCTTGAACAGCTCCACGCCGCAGTTGAGCGCCGTCTGGCCGCCGAACGAGAGCAGGATGCCCTGCGGCTGCTCCTTCTTGATGACCTTCTCCACGAAGAAGGGGGTCACGGGCAGGAAATACACCTTGTCGGCCACCTCTTCGGAGGTCTGTACCGTGGCGATATTGGGATTCATCAGGACGGTGCTGATGCCTTCCTCCCGCAGGGCCTTGAGGGCCTGCGAGCCACTGTAGTCGAATTCACCGGCCTCGCCGATCTTGAGGGCGCCCGATCCGAGCACCAGTACTTTCTTTATGTTGGAGTCGATCATAAACTGGAGATAAAGTCGTCAAAAATGAATTCGGTATCCTCCGGGCCGCTGGAGGCCTCGGGGTGGAACTGGGCGGAGAAATAGGGCTTGGTCTTGTGCCGTATGCCCTCGTTGGTGCCGTCGTTCATATTGATGAAGTAAGGCTCCCAGTCGGCGGGCAGGGTGGCGTCGTCCACGGCGAAACCGTGGTTCTGCGCCGTGATGTAGCACTTGTCGGTGCCCGCCTGGCGCACCGGCTGGTTGTGGGAGCGGTGGCCGTATTTCAGTTTATAGGTGGAGGCGCCGACGGCCAGTCCGAGCAGCTGGTTGCCCATACAGATGCCGCAGATGGGCTTGCCCGTCTGAATCGCCTTGCGGATGTGCTCCACCGTCACCTGGCAGTGCATCGGGTCGCCCGGGCCGTTGGAAAGGAACAGGCCGTCCCATTCCAGCTGGTTGAAATCATAGTCCCAGGGCACGCGGATGACCTCGACCCCGCGAATGACCAGATTGCGCAGGATCTGGTGCTTGACGCCGCAGTCCACCAGCACGACCTTCTTTTCGCCCTGCCCGTAATGGATGATCTCCTTGCAGCTCACCAGCGCGGCCTGATTCACCTGGTGGGGATCGGGCACGTCGAACGGACTCTTGTCATCCGCCGGGACGATCTTTCCGAGCATCGTACCCTCTTCGCGCAGGATCTGGGTCAGCAGGCGCGTGTCGATGCCGCAGATGCCGGGAATCTTCTGCGAGGCCATCCAGTCGCCGAGGCTCTGGACGGCGTCCCAGTGGCTGAAGTTCTCGCTGTAGTCGGTCACGATCAAGCCGCGGATCCAGATCTTCTCGGATTCGAAACTCTTGATGATTCCGTATTCATCCAGTTCCATCGCCGGAATGCCGTAGTTGCCCAGGATCGGGTAGGTCAGACAGAGGATCTGGCCCGAATAGGAAGGATCCGTAAGACTCTCCGTGTAGCCTACCATAGCCGTGGAGAAGACCACCTCACCGTCACAGGGGCCGTCGTAGCCGAAGCCCCAGCCCTCCATTGTGCGTCCGTTCTGCAGGACGAGTTTCACTTTTTTGCGTGTATCCATAAGTTGATTATTGCCAGTTGGACGCCGCATCCATCAGCGCGGCGATTTCTTTGTTGCACAGATTGCCCAGGCTGCCCAGGTGGGTATGGCCCAGGTCCGAAGCCTTCATCGCGGCGGGCTCCCCGCCGCCATAGTGGAAGCGGCCTTCGTTCACCTCGACGCCCACCTGCCTGTACGCTTCGCGGAAAGGGGTTCCGGAGAGCGTGCGGCGGTTGACCTCTTCGACCGTGAAGAGGTAGTCGTAGAGCGGGTCGTCCAGGATATGCTCGTTCACTTCGATGTGCTTCAGCATATAATCCGTCATCTGCAGGCACTCGTGCATCAGCTCCAGGGCGGGGAAGAGGATGTCCTTGAGCAGCTGCCAGTCGCGGTGGTAGCCGTGGGGCATATTGCTGCACAACAGGGCGATCTCGTTTTCGCAGGCGAGGATGCGGTTGCACTTGCCGCGCAGGATCTCCCAGACGTCGGGATTCTTCTTGTGCGGCATGATGCTGGAGCCCGTGGTCAGCTCGTCCGGGAAGTGGATGAAGCTGAAGTTGGGGCACATATACATACAGCAGTCGGCGGCGAACTTATTGAGCGTCAGCGCAATGCCTCCTATGGCCGAGGCCACGGTCCGCTCGGTGCGGCCGCGTTGCATCTGCGCCGCGACGCTGTTGTAGACGGGGGAGTCGAAACCCATCAGGTCCGTGGTCATCCGGCGGTCCAGCGGGAAGGAATTGCCGTAGCCCGCTGCGGAGCCGAGCGGGTTGCGGTTGACGACCTTGTAGGCGCCGCACAAGGCGTACATATCGTCCACCAGCGCCTCGGCGTAGGCGCCGAACCACAGGCCGAAGGACGAAGGCATCGCGACCTGCGCGTGCGTGTAGCCGGGCAGCAGGACCTCCTTATGCTTCTCGCTGAGGGCCTGGAGCGTCCGGAAAAGGGTCAGCACTTCCTGCCGCACGGCCTTCAGCTCGTCCCGCAGGAAGAGCTTGATGTCCACGAGGACCTGGTCGTTGCGCGAGCGGCCGGAGTGGATCTTCTTGCCCACTTCGCCCAGTTCGCGGGTGAGCAGCAGCTCCACCTGCGAGTGGATGTCCTCGACATCGGGCTCCAGGGTGAAATCCCCGGCTTCGATGCGCTCCGCGATGCGGGCGAGGGCGGCGTCCAGCGCGGCGTATTCCCCCGCGTCGAGCAGGCCGATCTTCTCCAGCATCTTGATGTGCGCCCGGGAGCCCTGCACGTCGTAGCGCGCGAGCCGCAGGTCGAGCACCCGGTCGTTGCCGACCGTAAAACGATCGACTGCTTCCGTCGCAGAAGTACCTTTATTCCAGAGTGTTGCCATAGAACTTCTCAATAAATGCTATATATCCATCAATGCCTTCCTTGATCTCCCGGGCGAGGATGTATTCATCGGCCTTGTGGGAGCGGGAAGAGTCTCCAGGCCCCATCTTGACCGCATCCACGGGGATGCGCATCCAGTCGGAGGTCGTAGGAGAGGAATAGGTCTCGAGACCCAGGGCCCCGGCCGTACGGAGCAACAGGGAGCCGGCCTTCGTGGCGGAAGAACGGTTCGCGAGGTTGCGCGCCGTCAGCTTGCTCCGGCAAAGGGCCTGCAACTCCGCGAGAATCTCTCCGTTGGCATACTGCTCCGTCGGGCGGATGTCCACCACGAAGTGGCAGCGGTCGGGGATGACGTTGTGCGCCTGGCCGGCCTCGATCTGCGTGACGTTGAGCTTCACTTCGCCCATCATCGGGGAGATGCGGGTGAATTTGTGCGCACGCAGGGCGGCGATGTCGTCCAGGGCGATGTAGAGGGCGTTGACGCCCTCGCCGCGGGCGGCGTGCCCGCTGACGCCCTGCGCCAGGCCGTCCAGCACCAGCAGGCCGCGTTCGCTGCTGGCGACGCGCATCCCGGTGGGCTCGCCCACGATCACCCAGCGCGGTATCGGATAGCGTCCGCCGGAGGCGAACAGCCCGTCCGGGGCGAAGAGCCAGCGCGCGCCGTCAGGGCCGCTGACCTCTTCCTGCCGGGAGAGGATGAGCATCAGGTTGACCGGCATTTCCGCCTCAAAGAAATGGCGGAATGCAGCAGTCATCGACACTACACTTCCGCCATCGTCATTGGAGCCCAGGCCATAAATGATATCGGGATCGCTACCGGAATCGTGGGGATCACGGGTGTAACCGTTGTTGGCAGGGACCGTGTCCAGGTGGGCGTCGAGGGCAAGCGTAGGCTTGGCGGGATCGAATCGTCGGTTCAGGGCCAGGACATTCCCGCGAATCTCGTCGCTGGGAATGCCGCAGTCGGAGAGGAACGCACGTACGCACGCGGCCACCTCCGCCTCCTGTCCGGAGAGGGAGGGAATGCGGACGAGGCGCCGCAGAAGCTGTATGGAATCGTCGTACAGGTTCATATCATCAGGGTCGTACCGCCCGGATCAAGCAGCCGGGATGCATTCCGGATGACTACCCCGCAGGCTCCGTCCCGCAAGGCCTGGAACGCGTTGTCGAGCTTGGGGATCATCCCGTCGGCGACGCGTCCTTCGGCTTTCAGCCGGGCATAGCCGGCCGGATCGAGGGAGGGGATAACGCTGGAGTCGTCTTCCGAATCACAAAGTACGCCATTTTTTTCGAAACAATAAAATAGTTTTGCACCCAAAGCGACAGAAATTGCAGCCGCCATCGTGTCGGCGTTCGTGTTGAGCAGCTGCCCGGCGCCGTCGTGGTTGATGGCGCACAGCACGGGGGTCAGCCCGAGGTCCAGCAACTGCCGCAGGAAGGGGGCGTTGACGCTCTCCGCCGTGACGTCGCCCACGAAACCGAAATCCACCTTCGTAACGCCGTCGGAGAGGGTTTTGGGCGGGCGCTTGCGCGCCGTGACCGCCGCGCCGTCGCAGCCCGACAGGCCGATGGCGTTGCACCCGTGCGCCTGCAGGCGGGCGACGATGTCCTTGTTGCACCAGCCGGCATAGACCATCGTCACGACCTCGAGGGCGGCGGCATCCGTGACGCGGCGCCCCTCGATCTTGACGGGCTCCTGCCCGAGGGCCTTCTGCACCTGGCTGGCGCGGACGCCGCCGCCGTGCACGAGCACCTTCGGGCCCGGCAGGGACGCGAATTCCGCGCAGAAGCGCTCCAGCGCCTGCGCGTCGTCCACGACGTTGCCGCCTATTTTATAGAGACTGATCATAGGCTCTCGAGCATCCTTTTCATAACCACCTGGGCGGAGACGGCGCGGTTGGCCGCCTCGGGAATGACCAGGCTCGTGGGAGCGTCGATCACCTCGTCGGAGACGATCATATTGCGCCGCACGGGCAGGCAATGCATAAAGTAAGCATCGTTGGTGACGGCCATATGCTTCGCGTCCACCGTCCAGCCCATATCCTTGCTCAGGACCTCGCCGTAGCGCTCGGGCAGGGTGACGCCCGGGCAGCTCCAGTTCTTCGCGTACACGAAGTCGGCGCCTTCCAGGGCCTTCATCTGGTCGTATTCGACGGGGGCATTGCCGGCGAAAGCCGGGTCCAGCTCGTAGCCGCGGGGGTGCGTGATGACGAAGTCCACGTCCGCCGCGTTCATCCATTCCGCAAAGGAATTCGGCACCGCCTGGGGAAGGGAGCGCGGATGCGGGGCCCAGGTCAGCACGACCTTCGGCCGTTTCTTCTTCTTGTATTCTTCGATCGTGATGAGGTCCGCAAAGGCCTGGCAGGGATGCACCGTGGCGGATTCGAGGCTGATGACGGGTTTGCCGCCGTACTCGATGAACTGCTTCAGGACGGTCTCGTTGTAATCGTATTCACGGTCTTTCAGCCCCGCGAAGGAACGGATGGCGATGATGTCGCAGTAGCTGGTCATCACCGGGATGGCTTCGCGCAGGTGCTCGGACTTGTCGCCGTCCATCACCACGCCCATTTCCGTCTCCAGCTTCCAGCTGTCCTGGCCGATGTTGAGCACGATGGGGCTCATACCCAGGTTGAGCGCCGCCTTCTGGCTGCTCAGCCGGGTGCGCAGGCTGCTGTTGAAGAAGACCAGCATAATGGTCTTGTTTTCGCCCAGGTGCTTCCACGCAAAGGGCGTGGCCTTCACCTGCTTCGCCTCCTCGAGCGCAGCCCCGAGGTCGCCTATGTCGCTGACGTGGAAAAACGTTTTCATCCCAATACCTCCTTGAAGGCCGCCAGGAACCGGTCCGCCTCGGCTTTCGTGAGGCAGAGCGGCGCCAGGAGCCGTATCATGTTCTGTCCGGCGACGCCGGTGAAAATGTGCTTGTCGTACAGGAGCGCCTGCCGCAGGGGGGCGACGCTCTCGTTCATCTCGATGCCGAGCATCAGGCCCTTGCCGCGCACTTCCTTGATACGGGGGCTTTCGGGCAGCGATTGCTTGATGTATTCGCCGACGGCGAGGGCGTTGACCATCAGGTCCTCCTGCTCGATGATGTCGAGCACGGCCAGGGCGCCGGCGCAGGCGAGGTAGTTGCCGCCGAAGGTGGTGCCGAGCATTCCCTTGCGCGCCTGGAAGCGCGGGGAAATGAGGATGCCGCCGCAGGGGAAGCCGTTGGCGATGCCCTTGCCCATCGTGATGATGTCCGGGCGTATGGCCGCCCACTGGTGGGCGAAGAACTTGCCCGTCCGGCCGTAGCCGCTCTGCACCTCGTCGAGGATGAGCGCGGCGCCGTACTGCTTGCACTGGCGGCTGATCGCCTGCAGGAAGCCCGGCGTGGGCAGGTTGATGCCGCCGCAGCCCTGGATGCCCTCGACGATCACGCCGGCCACGCCGCCCTTCGCGAGTTCGTCCGCCACCGTGTCGCCGTCGTTCAGATCGACGAAGGTCACGCGGTGATGGGCGTTGAAGGGGGAGACGATCGCCGGGTTGTCCGTCAGCGCCACGGCGCCGGAAGTGCGCCCGTGGAAGCTGCGGCGGAAGGCGATGATGCGGTCCTTGCCCGTGTGGAAGGAAGCCAGCTTGGCGGCGTTCTCGTTGGACTCCGCACCGCTGTTGTCCAGGAAGAGGGAATAGTCCTCGTAGCCGCTGACTTCGCCGATGCGGCGGGCCAGCTCCTCCTGCAGGGGATTGCGGACGCTGTTGGAGTAGAAGCCGATCTTGTCGAGCTGCGCCTTCAGCGCCTCGACGTAATGGGGATGGCTGTGGCCGACGGAAATGACGGCGTGACCGCCGTACAGGTCGAGGTATTCCTGTCCCTTGTCATCCCAGACGGTGCAGCCTTGCGCCCGTACCGGGGTGACGTCGAAGAGGGAATAGACGTCGAATAGGTTCATATCCTAGAATGCTGATGCCTTCAGCTTCAGGCCCGTGGTCTCGGGAAGGCCACAGATCAGGTTCATGTTCTGCACCGCCTGGCCGGAGGCCCCCTTGAGGAGGTTGTCGACGACCGACGAGATCACGAGGCTGTCCCCGTGCTTCTCCAGGGCGATGATGCATTTGTTGGTGTTGACCACCTGCTTGAGGTCCACCGGGACGTCGCTCACGAAGGTGAACGCCGCGCCGGCGTAGTAGTCCTTATAGAGCTTCAGCGCCGCCTCGCCGTCCAGCGGGCAGTCCGCCGTCACGGAGGCGAAGATGCCGCGGGCGAAGTCGCCCCGCATCGGGACGAACTGGATCCCGTCGAATCCGAGATTCCGGCAGATCTCCTTAAGGTGCTGATGTTCAAATACTTTATAAGTCGAGAGATTGTCCGTGCGCCAGCTGAAATGCGTGGTCGCGACGGGCTTGACGCCCGCGCCGGTGGAGCCGGTGATCGCGGTCACGTGGACCGGCGCCTTCAGCAGACCGGCCGCGGCCAGCGGCAGCAGCGCCAGCTGGATGGCCGTGGCGAAGCAGCCGGGGTTGGCGATCTTCCGCGCCTGGAGGATCTTGTCGCGCTGCCACTCCGGCAGACCATAGACATAGCCCTCCGACTCGTCGCGGTAGTCCTGCGCCAGGTCGATGACCTTCAAGTGCTTCGGGCAGGGGTTCTGCTCCCAGAACTCCCGGCTCTTGCCGTGCGCGGAGCACAGGAAGAGCACGTCGACGGCGTCCAGGTCCCAGCTGTCGCTGAAACGCAGGGACGTGTCGCCGAACAGGCCGCCGTGCACTTCATACAGGTAATTGCCGGCGTTGCTGGTCGAGTGTACGAAGACGATCTCCACCTCCGGGTGATTCACCAGGATGCGGAGGAGTTCGCCCGCCGTGTAGCCGGCGCCGCCGAGGATGCCTACCTTAATCATCGCCTTTGAATTCGTCTTTGTGGTTGCCGTAATAGACGCGCAGCGGCGTGGACGTGACCTTGATGAAGCCCTTGGCTTCCTCGGCCGTCCAGCCCTTCTGCGTCTCGCCGTATTCGCCGAGCTTGCTCTTGACAAGGTCGTCGGGGGAGTCCACGCCCACGGTGGAGAAGCCGTAGGGGCGCAGCTCGAGGGTCACGGTGCCGTTGACGTTGCGCTGGCTGCTCTCGAGCATCGCCTCGATGTCCCGCATCACGGGCTCGAGGTACTGGCTCTCGTGCAGGAACATCCCGTACCAGTTGGCCACCTGGTCCTTCCAGTACTGCTGCCACTTGGAGAGGGTGAATTTCTCCAGGAACTTGTGGGCGCCGATGATGAGCATCGGGGCGGCGGCTTCGAAGCCCACCCGGCCCTTGATGCCGATGATGGTGTCGCCCACGTGCATGTCGCGGCCGATACCGTAGGGGGCGCCGATGGCCTCCACGGCCTGGATGGCCGCGATCCTGTCGGTGTATTCCTTGCCGTTGACGCTCTTGAGCTCACCCTTCTCGAAGCCGAGGCTGAGGATCTCGCTGCCGGTCTTGCAGACCTGCTTGAGGTAGGCGCTCTCGGGGAGGCCCTGCCTGGAGTCTAGGATCTCGCCGCCACAGATGGAGGTGCCCCAGATGCCGACGTTGTAGGAGTATTTGAGCTTCGCGAAATCGGCGTTGAAGCCGTGCGCATTGAGGTAATCGACCTCGTCCTTGCGGCTGAGGTTGCCGTCGCGGGTGAGGGTGATGATCTCCATATCAGGGCACATCACCAGGAAGGTCATGTCGAAACGGACCTGGTCGTTGCCGGCGCCGGTGGAGCCGTGGGCGATGGCGTCCGCGCCTATCCCGTTGGCGTAGCGGGCGATGGCCATCCCCTGGAAGATGCGCTCCGAGGACACGGAGATGGGGTAGGTGCCGTTGCGGAGGACGTTGCCCCAGATCATATATTTCAGGCTCTTGGCGTAGTATTCCTGGGTGACGTCGAGGGTCACGTATTTCGTGGCGCCCAGCTTGTAGGCGTTCTCTTCGTTGGCCTTCAGCTGTTCGGCGCTGAATCCGCCGGTGTTGGCGCAGGCGGCGTGGACCTCGTAGCCTTTCTCCTTGGCGAGGTACATCACCGTGTAGGAGGTGTCAAGGCCTCCGCTGAATGCGACGACGACTTTCTTTTTCTTTTCCATGACAGTTTGGTTTTATTCGCCCGGATGATGGATCTCAAGGTGCTCCTTGGGATCGTAGAGGAGTCCCGTGCAGATGCACATCTTGTAGTCGTGGCTCTGCAGGATGTCGAAATGGCGGCAGCCTTCGCAGCCCTTCCAGAACTCCGGGTCGTCCGTGAGCTCGGTGTAGGGGACCGGGCGGAAGCCGAATTCGTAGTTCATTTTCATCACCGCCGCGCCGGTGGTGATGGAGAAGATCTTCGCGTCCGGGAAGAGCGTGCGCGAGAGGATGAAGGTCTGTTCCTTGATCCGCTTGGCGATGCCCTGGCCGCGGAACTGATGCGCGACGATCAGACCGGAGTTGGCGACGAAGCTCTTGCCGCCCCAGGATTCGATGTAGGAGAAACCGGCGAATTCGCCGTCGTCGGTCAGGGCGATGACGGCCTTGCCGGCTTTCATTTTGTCGATGATGTATTCCGGCGTACGCTTGGCGATGCCGGTCTTGCGCTCCAGGGAGGAGACGTAGATTTCCTGACAGATTTCTTCCGCGTAGCGGGCGTGGCTCTCATTGGCCACCATGACGTTTACGTTGGCGTTCATTTCTATACAATAAAGCCCCTAATGGCAAGACAAACCGAGATTGTCAATTGCAATTATTGAGCGAAAATTCATAACTGGGAGGGATTACCGAATTTCCGAAGATGTGGGAGGGTTCTACGCCTCCTATCTTCGGTCTCGCCTGGAGCTCTGGTAACACACGCATAACATAACTTCGCAAATGTAATTAAATTTTTTAATATCTCCAAACAACTGGCAAAAAAGAGATTCGCCGGCGGGGGGGGCCGGCGAATGAATGAGGTCCCGGGCAGCCCGGGACGACCAATGGGAAAGACTATTTGATGACGATGCGCTCCTCCTTGTCCACGCGGATGAGGGGGACGCCGCTCATACGCTCTTCGATGATGATGTAATCCGAAGAGGAAAGCGTCTTGACGGGGCCGTTCTTCTTGATGTCCTCTTTGTCGAGACGGAGGAACTTGTCAATGTTGTTGTAATGGAAGTCGCCCATCGCGATCTTGAACAGGTCGTCGTCCCGGACTTCCTTGCCATTCAGCTCCAGCGTCTCGAAGCGGTGCTCCTTCTGGACATAGACGAGCTTGAAGCCCTTGGAGAGCTGGTAGAACTCGCCGCCGTCGTCCGGATCGTCGATGGACTCGTCCCGGAGCATCCACAGCAGGGCCTCGCGGAGCTGCCTGCCCGTGAGCTTGAACTCGACGACCTTGTTGTCATAGGGGAATACCTTGCGCAGGTCGCCCTTCGTGACGACCTCCCCGAGCTCCTTTCCGCGGATGGCGCCGCTGGAAATCATCACGAGATCGACGCCGGTGCCGTCCTTGACGATGTCCGTGAAAAGATGGCCGAGCAGGGAGTCGCGGTTCCGCCGGTACTGGGTATAGATGCCGTCCAGACGGGTCAGGACCTGCTCGTAGACGGCGTCCGTCTTGGATTTGTAGCTCCCCACGACCTTCTCCAGCTCGAGGTCCCTCGGGCAGTTCTCCTCGGTGATGGGGATGAGCTGCCAGGTATAGGAGTCGATGGAATTCGTGTCCGTGTCGATGACCAGGTCGAAGCGGCCGATCTGGTCCGTGCCGACGGCGGCCTGGACGATGGGGATGCCGGCCACCACCGCAGGTTCGTCGATCAGGGTGTGCGAATGGCCGCCGATGATCAGGTCCACGCCCCAGTCCGGATCGAGCTGGGCGGCCAGCTTCTGGTCGTTCTCGTAGCCGATGTGCGTCAGCAGGACGGTCAGGTCGATGTCCACGGTCTGGTAGGCCATACAGATCCTGCCCACTTCCTCCGCCGCGTCCTTGATGCCGACCAGGGTGCTGATCAGCTTCTCATTGCGAGTGTACTCCAGCACGTCCTCGGTCAGGATGCCGATGAACATGATCTTCATCCCGTCGATCTCGATGATCCTGTGGGAGTTGAACAGCCGGATGCCGTTGCTGGTCAGGAACA
>JAEEGG010017053.1_pt1 | contig 14988 bp, 9 predicted proteins | sample 9134161 | NCBI WGS metagenome assembly JAEEGG01 (sample SAMN16246543, study PRJNA631951) | gut metagenome | biome: gut microbiome; feature: rumen; material: CR-attached | host: Bos | place: Iran: Karaj | collected 2018-10
CCTCCATCACCATGTTGCGGTTGAAGTTCATGCATGTGTACAGCAGCACATACCCTCTCCTGCCAGGCGGCGTCGCGATGGCGGCGTAGTCGGGGGCGGAGAGGAGCAGCGACGAATCCACGAACCACGGGACCTTCCTCCCGAGAAGCCCAGCGACATATGCGGCACCAGCGCGCTCGCGCGAACTAACGGCGTCGAAACCCCTGACGTACTCCACGAACAGCTTCTCCTCGTCAGGCGGGAATCCATCCTTCGCGACGGACGGCGCATACGCCACCTTGCGCTTCCCCGAGGCCGCTGGGAAGGCGAGGAAGAATCCCCTGTCGAGCGTGGCCGACTCCCGGTGCTTCCATGTCACGTCGCCTTCGCAGACGAACACCGCAGGATCACAGCCGTCGATCGCCGCGCCGCCGGCGAGCTCGCGCTCTGTGTACGCGCTTTTCGTGCAGACGAGCCGCTCCGCGAAGAACCTGCGGAACTTGCGGTACTTGCGCAGGTTCGCCCGCATCGACACGAGCCAGTGCGCCACCCTCCGCACAAGGAGGAACGGGTTGCGCCAGCTGCGGAATGCGCCGAGTATGGGCCAGCGGAGATGATACCCCTCCATGCCAGCCGGGATGTAGTCAATCACGACCGATCCGCAGCCCATGTTCGCCAGCACGCGCTGGAAGGCCCAGCCGTGAAGCACCGCCCCGTAATTGAGGTGCTTCGAGCGCGTCGTGTAGGATATCGTAGCGACGGCAGGTCTGGAACTTTCGCTCATCATGTCTCAAAGGAGGATTTTCTGGGGAAGAGTCTTTCGTACACGTCGCGCACCCACGCCCTGTCGACGTCGGAGATGCCGGCGGTGTCGTTGAAGCAGAATGCGCCTGGCCGCCACCTGCGCAGCTGCGCCGGGCCGGTCTTCCATTTCTCGCGGACGAAGCTGAGGGTATCCGCGTAACCAGGGCGGAGCAACCGCTTGTACCACGGCCTGCCTTCCTGGACGCGGAAGCGGGCCAGGCGGAAATGGCCGCGTCCGCGCGCTATCGCGTCATAGGCGTACACAAGCCTCTGCACGTTTGCGTCCCGTCGGAACGGATAGTCGAACATTGGCTCGATCTCGTCCCTGTATCGCGCGTACGCCTCCTGCACGTCGCTCTTCCTGTATGCATCTACGCAATGGTGAGGGTTCCTTTTCAGAGCCTCGCCCAGCTGGCGCCCGATGCATGGGTACGCGGCGCGCACAAGGCGTTCCGCATTCGCGAGGTTGCGTCTGTACGTATGGAACGGGCCGCTACCGTCGGCGTCCCGCACGCCGCCGAAGCGGAATATCGGATATCCGTCCTTCGCGAAAAAGAACCGCGGCGACAGCGGACGGTAGAACATGCAGTCGTCGTTCGAATAGATGAACCTCTCCGAGAGGCCTGGCGCAAACGCAAGGCGATGCTCTATGGAATCGGAGCAGAAGCATGGCTTGTCAGGGCAGGGCATTATCTCGCCGAGGCGCACGACCCTGAGCCGTGGGTGGTCCGTCCGAAGCCATGCAGGGGGGGCGATGTCGTCGTCTATCACGAGAAACACCGTGCGGATCCAGGGGACGTTCAGCTCCGCCGACCTGAGCGAATAGCGCAACTCGTCGTTCGCCGCATACCTGCAGGACAGGCTTGCCTCGGCATCGGTCGGCAGACCGACGGATTCCGCAGCCGCCTTGCGCTTCGCGTTCCACCTTTCGTCCGCGGAATCGCACCAGGTATATGCAAGGTCTATCGCTTCCATGCCCCGAGGCTCCTGATGCATCCATGAATCCTGCGGATCGCGCCCTTGCGCCCGCGCAACTCCACGTTCCTTTGCCGAATGGCTTCCGCACTCCGCTCAACATTCCTGCAAAACGCCAGCCTGACGGCAAGCTTCGCGGCGGAAAGAAGCGTCCGGACCCAGCGTCTTGCCAGCATCGCGCCCTCATGCAGCAAAAGCGACTTGGCGGCGCGCCTTCTGGCGGCGATACGCGCGCCATCGACCTCGACGGGGCGCGACAGGGACTCCATCAGAAACGCCGCCAGCCCGTCACGCATGGCCGACAGGCGCGCGCGTACCGCAACGAAGTCAATCGGCCTCCCCAGCTCCTCGACCGGCGGCATGTCTTCGGGGGAGCCGAATATCCGCGATGAAAGCCCAAGGCCGTCCAACAGCCCGCTCAATCTCCCGAACTTCTCGCCCTTTGACGCAAGGACGGCAAACGGCCGCTCGAAGATCAGCGAGAAGCATACGGCGTGGAAGGAATCCGTAAGCACAAGCGACGCACGGGAAACGGCGGCAAGCCAGTCTTCCACGCCCATTGACGCATCCAGCACGCGAATCCGCGAACCGACCGCCCCAGCATGGCCGCCAAGGTATTCGGCCAGGCCCTTCCTGCCATAGGAGTTGACGGCATACCATACTATATCGTCTGCGCCGCATTGCGCCGTGGCCGTCCCGGCGAGGGCGGTCCACGCCTCCCTGCCAAGCAGGAACACCGGATCCGACACGACCTTCGCAGGAATGCCGAGCGACGAAAGCTCCTCGCCTGCCGACGCCTCCCGCACGCCGATGGCGTCGTATGCGCCCAGCAGCTTCTTAAGATGGCCCCGACCATACGCCTGCACCGGCTTAACGCCAAAACTGGCTGCGGCGGCAACAAGCCGCTTGTCGGGGCTTGCGAATGCAAGAAAATAGGCATCGCGGAACCAGCCTGTGATTGACGGATTCCACACCTGGTCAGAACCTATGACGAACGAACCGAAGCGCGAGTTGAGCGACTTGAGCGCCCCTGCGTTTTCGATCCTGTGCGTCATCGGGATGTACCGGCGCCTGAAATCGTCGAACTTCCCGTTCGGGGGCTTTGCGAGGACGCGCGGAAGGTCGGTCCTGAAATCGATGTTCTGCACGTTGAACCCCATGTCGCGCAGGCTCCTGTTCAGCGCGTATGCCGTCAGCACGGCGCCGAAGTTGACGGTCTCCCAGTGGAAGTTGAGTATTGCGACGTTGCGATCGACGTCCGCCAGCGCCTTCGCCACTGCGTCCTTCATGGACATGCCAGACTCGATGCCATTTACGAACGCCGCCATACCGACATCCCGTCCAAAAGGCTGCCGCAGGCGGGGCTGGTGACGGACGACGTCCTCGACGCGAATCCCATCCATCCGGGCGAAGGCCTTCGAGACGGCCGACAGCATCATCTCTCCACGCACGGTGTTGACGACGATCGCCGACGTACCCTTGCCGTCGTCCCACTCCACCGGGCATTTCCAATAGTCGCAAAGGGTCACGTCCCCGAAACGTTCCAGTCCGCAGTACCGGCAATTGAAGCATCCGTCCTCCAGCGTGAACTTTCTGGAGAACGCCTTCATGTACTCATCGTCCGCGCTGTCGCGCCATTCCTCGGTTCCGTCACTAAGCTTCACGTGAAGGAGCGCATGGCCGAATCTCCATCCCTTGGACTTGTTCCGGAACTCGAACCCCACGACGCGCCCGACTCCCCAGTTCTCCTCGAGATACCGCCTGAACATCGAGCGCTTCGGCGCCCCATTGCAGGCAAGGTCTATGCAGAACAGACGCCCAGGGAAGTCCTTGAACATGGCCCTCACCGCCGCGACCTGGCACGGCACCCCGGAGAAAAGCACAGGCCGGTCCGATGCGAGGGCGTCCCGCATGGATTCAAGCACCTCTCGCGTCAATCTCGCCCTTACGTACTTCGACCCGCGAAGGCGCGCAAGCCCTTCCTCGTCCTCTACCGCGATGTAGGCGCACTTCATCTGCTCCACGAAGGCGGCCCCCACCACGACTCCGCCCTGCGAAAGCATCCATCTGGCAAAGATGGTGAACGCACCGCCGGAGGAGCTCTCCGCCCGGATCGCGTCCGACGCCATCGCGGCATAACATGTCTGTCGAAACGGCACCATCATGCGAATCGCCTCCCAAGATGGCGGAGCAGCGCCCGGATGGGGTGGCTGCGGAGGGCAAAGACCTTCGCTCGCAACTCGTCATGTCTCTTGCGCTCGCCAGCAAGGCTGTTGATGAGGATAGGCAACGGGCTGTCCGCGTCGAAGAACGGATATGCGGTCTCGGCGGCAAGGTTGCGCTCAATCCCGAGCGCAGGGATCAGCTCCGCCTGCGCCCTCTTGAAGAACTTCTCCATGGCGGCCGCATCGCGCATCGACACCACAACCTCCACGAGGGACTGCGAGGCTGCCCTGGAAAAGGCGGCGCGAAACCGCTCGAACACGCCGTGAGCCGTCAGGATCTCCCGAACGCGAAGCCAGGCAAGCGACGACATCTCCGGCATCTTGTCAATCCCAGAGCTGAGGTTGCCGCCCTGGTTCTTGCGGTAATGGTAGCGGGCCGAATCGTCGATCGAGATCCTCTCCGACAGTGCAAGCGCCGTCGCCACAAACGCAAGGTCGTTGACCCTCGGCTGCTCCTGGAACCTTATTCCAAGATCACGCACGAAGCCAAGCCTGAAAAGGCGGCCGCCCATCTGCGCGCGCAAAGCGGTGAAGAGCCTCTCGCCGAGGGCATCCGGAGCGAATGTCCGAGGCAGCCCTAACGCCTTGCGGTCGACCATCCGCACCCTGTATTCGTTTTGGGTGGCGTCATCGAAGTAACGCATGCCCGTCATCACGATGTCCGCCGCCGAGTCCTTGGCCAACCTGTGGAGCACGCCAAGCGCGTTGCCGTCAAGCCAGTCGTCGGCGTCGCAGAAGAACACGTATTCGCCGCCCGCCACATCCAGTCCCTGGTTCCGCGCAGCCCCCGCCCCCGCATGCGAAAGCCGAAGGACCTTCACGCGATGATCCTTCGCCGCATAATCGGCAAGCAGCTTCGCAGAGCCGTCCGTCGAGCCATCGTCAACGCAGATGACCTCGATGTCCTTCAGCGTCTGGCCAAGCAGCGAGTCAAGGCATTCGCCGAGATACCTCTCAACGTTGTACACTGGCACCACCACTGAAACCTTTGCGCCGTCCATGTTCAGGCTCCCCTTTCAAACGCCTTTGCCGCGATATCGGCAACCGCCTTGCGCGAAAGCTTGTAACGAATGTCACCATCGAAGTTACGCATCGGGTTCCGGGAGCGCAAACGCTCGTAGTTCCGCTCAAGTTGCCTTTTGCGGCGTTCCGAGGTGAACGAACCGTTATGCCAATGCGCAACCAGCAGGTTCGGTACGATCCTGTGCTCATACCCGAAACGGTACCGCGCCACAGCGCACCAGTCCGCCTCCTCGTGATAGCCGAACCCAAATATATCAGATGCGAATGGCCCCACCTCCGTCCACGCCTTGCGGGAGATCGCCAGGCAGAACCCGAGATTGTTCTTTGAGACGCAGAATGCCGGCTTCACCCTGATGCGGGCCACCGCACGGTCGGCAGCCTGCAATCCAATGCGTTCGAGCCTTTCCCGCGAGATGACCCCTGGATTGCATGGACCGGATTGGGTCCACTCGCACGTGAGCGGCATCGCCGACGCCACCTTGCCGCCGCCCCATATCGGCGCAAAAAGGCGTGCGATCCAGCCGTCCGGCACCTCGGTGTCGGAATTGAGGATCACGAAGTCGCAGGTGCACCTGGCGGCGCCACGGTTCACCGACGACGGGAAGCCAAGGTTCTCCTCGTTGGTCAGCACTTCAACGTTCGGATGCAGTTCGGCGAGCGATGCAAGATATGGCGCAATCCTCTCGTCGGGGCTGGCGTCATCCACGAAGATTATGCGGCTCTCCGGCCCGGTGTGGTCGAACAGCGTGGCGCAAAGCCGCCGCAGCACGTCATAGCCGTTGTACACCGGCACGATCACCGCCGCCTCTCTCCCCTGGATGCGTTGCGGAGCCGGCGCTTCATCAAGCAGTTCGGCCTTCGGGCGGGCGAACGCCAGCGACAGTCGCGACAGCAGGTTTGCGGGCAGGCGCGAACGGCGGCGGATCGCCCCCTTGAACATGAGCCATGACAGGAGCAGTCTCCTGCGCGGCGGAAACCGCGAAACCGCAAGCCGCTTAGCATGCCTCGCAAGGAGGAGCCGCTCTGACGCGATCCGCTCAAGCGGGCGACGCACCTGCGCCGGCGACGTTAACACCCGCTTCAGGAACACAAACAACCGTTCGTCAAAAGGTACGCCATCCCTGAACCCGTCGAAGAAATCATGCGTCTCCGGCTCCGACGGCGGAAGCGTGACCGCGTTGCCGCCTGGGCATAGCCGGCACATCAACCTTCCGTAAAGGTCGACCTTGCGCTTCCCGGACCATCTCCTGACAAGGTCGGCAAGCCGCTCCAGCGAATTGGCCTCGGCGAGCTCGAGCGTAGCCGCATAGCCCTTCTCGCGTTCCGCCTGGAGCGCTCCGCCATCGCCTTTCCAATCGACCTTCTTCTCCCCTACGCGATAGCAGTACACGCAGTCCGGAATGGCGCAGAACGTCCCGGCGGCCAGCATCGCCCGCACGAAGAACGGGGGATCCTGAAAGCGCTTGAACGCCGGGAACGCGATGCCGTTCCCGCAAATCAGCTCCCTGTCGTACAGGTAGCAGGTATAGCCCCACGGCGCCTGGAAATCCCTGTATCGGACCTTCCCGCAAGGCGGGAACCGTCCGGTCCAATCCCAAGCGGCCTGCGCGCGCTTTGCGCCCGGTTCATTCCCGGAGACGACCTGGAGCCGTCCGCCGGCGACCCTGCATCCGGAACCTTCCACCGCAGAAAGCAGCTTCTCAAGCACATCAGCGGCGGGATAGAAGTCGTCAGGATCCATGAACGCGAGAAACCTCCCCTTCGCTGCGCCCATGCCGAGATTCCGCGCCACGCCGGAACCTGAGTTCTCCTGCCGCATCACCTTCACCCGCGCATCCCTCGCCGCGTATTCCGCAAGTATCTTCGCAGAGCCGTCCATCGAGCCGTCGTCGACGCATATTACCTCGATGTCCTTCAGCGTCTGGCCGAGCACCGAATCAAGGCACTCGCCGAGGTACCTCTCGACGTTGTAGACCGGGATGATAACGGAGACCTTTGGCATCGTCAGATATCCTCCGTTCCCTCCAGCGGCACGATGAAACCAAGGGAAGCGCAGACATGCCTCACCCAATCGCGGCGATTGCCGCAATCGAAAGCCAAAGACGTTGCGGATACCTGCCGGACCGAAAAGCAGGCGAAGCGCACGGACCGTTCTATGGACACCTGATAATTCATTTCTGAAACGCTCCAATTATAACACACTTCAGGAGCGGACGCAAGGACATTTCTCCCTTTTCGGTTTGTTTGCGGTCGCTTGCGTGTGCGGTCGGGTTTTATGGTATAATATGCGGCAATGAGGTAAGACTGCAAGATGAAGAAGAAGAACGTAACGGCGCCTAACAGGCGCGGCAAGGCAATCGCGGCGATCGCCCTGGCGGGCTTGCCGGTGGCCGCGCTCATCGCATGGGGCGCAAAGGCGGCGTACGACAGGCTCAAGGCCGTGTACGAGCGCCAGTGCATCGTCACAGACTCGGGCGAGCAGGTGGAGATCGTCACCGGCAAGATAATCCCCGCCCTCCTCATCATAAACCACTTCGGTCTCACGAACGGCGTCAACCTCGCGCACGTCCCATTCCCGGAACTCCGCCGCCGCCTCCTCGAGGTCACGCCGAACCTCAAGGACGTGAAGATCTCGCGCACCATCCCCAACTCCATCCGCGTGGAGGCCATCGAGCGCGTCCCGGTCGTCCGCGTGATCGGTTCCGGCGCGAACGCCGCCAAGAGCAACGCCGCCGACCACGACGGCGTCATCTTCTGGTACCCGCAGCGCGATACCGCCACGCTTCCGATCATCCGCGAGAACAAGAAGTTCACCTCCAAGCCGGGCGAACAGCTCACCGGAATGGCGCTCGCCGCACTGCGTCTCCTCGAGGAGGCCTCCGAGCTGGAGTACTCCGCGCTCAAGATACAGGAGGTGGAGACCTTCAAGCCGGACTACCTTTTCGCCACACTCGGCGACTCCTCGCGCGCGAAGATCGCCTGGGCGGACATGGAGAAGCCGACCAAGGCCTCCCGCATCTCGCTCACCAACCAGCTCGCAAGGCTCACACAGCTCGTCAAGTCAAACCTCGCCGCAGGCACCAAGCTCTGGAACGCCACGGACTGGGGCACGCCCGCACGCATCTACGCAAACGACCCTACAAAGGCTGAATAACGCATGAACCTCTCAGATCCAGTGGCGGCGCTCGAAATCGGCACCTCGCGCACAGCCATCGCAATCGCCGAACCGATCGGCCCAGGCCGCATATCGATCGTCGCACACGGGGATATCCCGTCCTCCGGAGTGCGCAAGAGCCAGATCACCGACATCAACCAGGCCGGCATCTCCGTATCCTCCGTGCTGAAACGCCTCGAGAACGACAACGGCTATTCCATCGGCAGGGCCGCGATCGCAGTGACGGGCCCGCAGATCCGCGTGAAACAGCTCGTCACGCAGTGGCAGGTGGACAAGACCGTCACCGAGAACGACATCACCGAAATCTACAACAGGTCCTGCGACACGGGTCTCGAGGAGGACCGCGTGCTGCTCGACCTCGCCGAGCTCGGATACGGGCTGGACGGCCTCGACGGCATCGCGTCGCCCAAGGGGATGTCAGGCAAGCTCCTGAAGCTGCGCACCCTCGTGGTGCACGGCTCGAAGGCGCGCATAGACGATGCACGGGCGGCGGCGACGGCGGCGAAGCTCGAGATCTCCGACGCCTACTTCGCGGGGCGCTGCGCCGCGGAGGCCGTGCTGACGCCAGAGGACAAGGCGGCGGGGACGCTGCTGATCGACCTCGGCGGCGGATCCACGTCCTACGTGGCGTTCACCGAAGGCAGGATGGTCCACGCCGGCGCAGTTGGCGTGGGCGGCGACCACGTGACGAACGACGTGCGCCTCGCCTTCTCGCTCTCGCTCGCCCAGGCCGAGGCCGTGAAGCGCTCCGCAAGCGCAATCTTCTCGCCGGAGAGGACAGGCCGCGTCGAGGTGCCGTCGTCGCTGATGTCGGCGGACGGCGAGACGGTCTCCATGCGCGCGCTCGACACCGTGGTGAACGCCAGGCTCGGCGAGCTGCTCACGGTCGTGCGCGAGGATCTGGACTCGGCGGGCATGCTCCACAGGCTCACCGGCGGCATCGTGCTAACGGGCGGCGGGGCGCGCATGCAGAACATATCCTCGCTCGCCCGCAGCGTGTTCGGCGGCGCCGTTCGCATCGGCTCGCTCATCCCCGGCATCGAGGGCATGGACAAGGAGGAATTCCCCGCCCAGTACGCAACCATCGCCGGCGCCCTCCTGCTCGAGCAGAGAAACTCCGACGAGCAATCGATATTCGACCCGCTCAAATCCATCCTCAAGAAATTCTTTCCCGGAAAATGAAAACTGACACCTCATCGCTACTTCTGCTCGGCATCGGCGGGACAGGCTGCGCAACGGTGCGCGGCGTGCGCCGCGCCTACGGCCAGGGCATCCGCGCGCTCACCGTCGATTCCGACGCCTCATCCGGCAACGCGTCCGAGCTGCCCTTCGTGCTGCTCGGCGGCGACCGTCTCGCCGGGCGCGGCGCGGGCGGGCTTCCCGCCGAGGCCCGCGCGGCGTACCTCGACAACCCCGACGTGCTCGACTCGCAGCTCGAGGGCGTGCACACCGCAGTGGTGGTGACGGCGCTCGGCGGCGGCACGGGCAGCGGCGCCACCGGCGAGATCGTGAAGCACCTTTCCGCGCGCGGCATCGTATCGGTGGCGTTCGCCACGCTTCCCTTCCGCTTCGAGGGCGAGGAGCGCTCAAACGCCGCGCAGACTGCGCTCGGGACGATAGACCAGGCCGCGGACGTCACCGTGCCGATGCCGCTGGACACGCTCGTGGCCGACGCCGAGTCCGACAACATGAAGGACGCCCTCGCGCGCGCGGCCGACACGCTCGCCACCGCGCTCACGCTCTTCTGGCGCATACTCGAGAAGCCCGGCTACATCTCGCTCGACGCCGAGCGCCTCCGCAACGCGGTGGCGGACTCGGGGCGCGCACGGTTCGCCACGGCGGCGGCGTTCGGCCCGGACCGCGCGGACGGCGTGCTGAGCGCGCTTTCGGCATCGCGCCTGCTCACCTCCGGCCCGCACGCCCCAGTAAAGTCCATCTTCATGGGGATCCTCGCCGGCGACGACCTCCGCCTCTCGGAGGTGGCGCGGATCGCCGACGGGTTCCGCTCCACGTTCGGCAGGAACGCCGCATTCAATCTCGGGACTGTCAACGACGAGGCGACGTTCTCGGGCAGGCTCGCCGTGGCCGTGCTGGTGTTCGAGGAAAGCGCGGTGGCGAAGGCCGCAAGCTCCTCGAGGCGCTCCGCGAAGGCCGCCGCGAAAAGCCGCAAGAACGCCGAATCCGCGCTCGCCGCCGCAGACCGCTTCTCCGACTCGGAGAAGACGATGTGGCACGACGAGGACCTCGACATACCGACTTACCTGAGGCGCAATCTCACCCTCGACCGCTGATGGAACGCGACGGACACATCCGCATCCTGCCGATCCACGTGGCCAACAAGATCGCCGCCGGCGAGGTGGTGGAGCGTCCGGCGTCCGCGCTGAAGGAACTCATCGAGAACGCCGTCGACGCAGGCGCGGACCGCATCGACATCTCCGCCACCGCTGGCGGCAGGAAGCTCGTCTCGGTGCGCGACAACGGCTGCGGGATGGGCCGCGATGACGCGCTCCTCTCGCTTGAGCGGCAGGCCACCTCGAAGATCCGGGACGTGGACGACATCGAGCGCATCGACACCCTTGGGTTCCGCGGCGAGGCGATCCCGTCCATCGCCGCCGTATCGCGCTTCACCCTCGTGACGCGGCGAAAGGAGGACGAGGCCGGCACGCGCATCGTGGTGAACGCGGGCACCATCGCCGAGGTGGCGGACTGCGGCGCGCCGCCGGGAACGTGCGTGGAGGTGCGCGACCTCTTCTGCAACGTGCCGGCGCGGAAGAAGTTCCTCCGCTCCTACGCCACGGAGGAGGGCCACATAAAGTCCGTCTTCACCGTGTGCGCGCTCGCCCACCCGGAACTCGGCTTCTCGCTAAACGTCGACGGGCGCGAACTGCACCGGTTCGCCCCGGGCGCGACGCTCGAGGAGCGCATCGCCGCCCTTTTCGGGCGCGACTTCGCCGACGAGCTCGTCGCGATCGGCGACGAAAGCGGCGGCATCGCGGCATCGGTGCACGGCTACGTCTCGCTCCCTTCGCAGAACCCCGTCCGGCGCGAGCAGTTCGTGTTCGTGAACGGGCGCCCCGCCACCGCGCCGATCATCGCATACGCCATCAAGGAGGCATATCCGTCCGGCCACGGCGATTCGCGCCCGTCGCTCTTCCTCTTCATCGAGGTTCCACCAAGCGACGTGGACGTGAACGTGCATCCGTCAAAGCGCGAGGTGAGGTTCCGCCACCCGGCCGACGTCAAGGCCGCCATCATCGCCGCCGTCGCAAAGGCGTTCAACCGTCCTGCCGCGGGATTGCGCAACGTGCAGGCGGAGCGGAAGGAATCGGCCGCGGTCGCCGCGCCAGCGGCGGCGGAGACGACGACGCCAACGGCCGAGCCCGTTGCGCCGGCGGTGTTCTCCGCGCCGTTCCAGCCAACGCTGCCGAAGGGAGGCGAGCCTCGCTTCGTCGTGCCGGAAGGCAAGGCGGACGACATCCCTTCCAGTGATGCCAACCCCAAGGCCGATGAACCGGCCACGCCTCCGCCGATGCCGCAGGCGGTGACGGGACCTTGGCGCTCATTCAAGGTGCTGGCGGCCACGGAATCGGGATACCTCATCCTCGAGACCGATGCCGGCCTCGTCACGCTCAACCCGCAGGCCGCGCAGGAGCGCATTGCGTTCGAAAGGCTGATGGCCGCGTTCGACGCCCCGTCCGGCGCGATGGCGTCGCAGCCGCTGCTCTTACCCGAGACCGTGCACTTCTCCCCGCTTGAATCGGCGCGGCTCAAGAGCTATCTGCCGATACTGCTGCGCCAGGGCTTCGACCTGGAGGAGTTCGGCACGGACACATGGAAGATTGACGCCGTGCCATCGCTGCTCGAAGGCCGCAACGCCACCGCCGTGATCGCGTCGGTGGTGTATGACAGCGGCGAGGCGGGCATGAAACGGGGCGACCGCTGGCGCGAGGAGCTGATCGCGCGTTCCGTCGCGCGCTCGTACGCCGGGGCGCCCCGCAAGTTCACGGTCGAGTCCGCCACGAAGCTCGTGGAGGACCTGTGCCGCACGAAGATGCCCTACGTGTGCCCGCGCGGGAAGCCGGTGATGATCTTCACCTCGAACCGCGAGCTTTCCCGCAAGTTCGGCGGATAGGCGGGCGGCGCTATTTCTGCGCGCGCCAGCCGTGCTTGTCGGCGAAGTCCATGTAGCAGCCCCAGTCGTAGCGGTTGAGGCTGTGTCCGCCGGTGCGCAGGTGGTGCCCAACGCAGCCCTTGTGGAACGGCGTATCCGGCCGGAACGGCCCTTCCTCCACAAGACCCTTCTTCCCGTACAGCTCCCAGGCGGGCGACGCATAGCGCGCGGTGAGGAACTCGCCCCACGGCCCCGCCGGATAGTCCGCCGTCGCCGACGCGATGTACAGGAGGCGCGGCGCGGTGAGGGCGGCGAGCCAGTGCTGGTCGAACGGCAGGACGGCGTCGCGTCCGTTGAACTCGCGGTATGCGCGGCAGAACCAGTGCGGGTTCACGAGGTTGTCGATCGCGATCGTCTCGGAAAGGCACACCGGCACGTGGTTGAGCTTTGCGCCGCAGCAGCCGGAGTCGTTCACGCAGATGAGGCCGAAGCGCTGATCCGTCGCGCCCACCCAGAGCGTCGTCTTGCCGCCGCGCGAATGGCCGATCACCGCCACGTGCTTCACGTCGAACGCCGGCTGCGTCTCGATCCAGTCCATCACTCGGCTCGCGCCCCAGGCCCACGCGGATATCGCGCTCCAGCTGCGGTATGTGCGCTCCTTCTCGAAGCATGCGTATAGGCCGTTCGTGAACACGGGGTCCTGCACCGTCAGCTTGCCGCCGGTGAGATCCGGCGGATACTCGTCAAGCGCAAGCTCCGTGTTCTTGAACACCGCAACGGCGTAGCCGCGGCTCGTGATGAGATCGATGGGGCAGAAGAACGATATGTTCTTGAGCTCGATGTCCACATACTTCTCGAGCACCCTGTTGCAGATGAACACGAACGACGGGACGGGGCGGTCGGACTTCGGGAGGAACGCCACCACGTTGAACGACCAGTCGCCGCGCGGCCCCTTGAACGAGATCTTCGTGCGCTTGCGGATCACCTTGCCGCCGAGCATCTCGCGGTCCGGCTCGATCGGGGTGAAGGCGAGGCCGTCGGGGCGGTCCACGGGGCGTATGCCGTGCATGTTCTTCGTGAAGAAGTCAAGTATCTCCGGGCGGCGCTTCTCCTCCCAGTCCTTGACCGTCTTTATCTCAGTGCCGTCGAAAGCCTTCATCAGCTCCGGCAGGTCCACCGGCGGCATCTGCTCGACCACCGAGTGCGGCGGCCTCGTTGCGCTGGCTGCGAATGTGGCCGCAACGCAGGCGGCCGCAAGCATGATCGATCCGAATCTATTGCATGTTGTCTTTTTCATGCCGCGTATTATACCACAAGTTGGCAGTTGGCAGTTGGTAGTTGGTAGTGACGCGCATGCGCGTCGCTCCACGAGCCGTCCGCGTCCGCCCGCCTCACCTCTCCGGGCGGGACCGCATGCGGGCGCGCCGGGCGATCTCTTCCCAGGGATCCTCGCCGCTCCAGAAAAGCTCCGCCTGGCAGTGCGTCGCAAAGCCGTAGGGCGGGTTGTACTCCGCCACGGCGTTGAACTCCTTCGGCGGATTCCTTCCGGCGCGGACGTGCCGCACGAAGTCATGCGCCAACTTCCCGTTCAATATCCAATCCTCGTCGAAGGAGGCGTAGCGCGGCACGGTGACGGCACGGTCGCGCGCCAGCAGCCTCTCGCCCGCGCAGCCGAGCATGAACGGCCCCGACGGCGGCACGTAGTTCTTCCAGTCCATCCGCAGCTGCGCCTTCCATGCGAGGCCCACGGACTTGTTGAGGGCGAGTATCTGGTCGCAGAACTTCACGTCCGGCGGCATCACCTTCCCGTCCGTCTCCCAGAACGGGAAGCCGCCGCAGTTCTCCCAAAGTATCTCGAGCGCCGGATCGACCTTGGCGATTGCCTCCGCCGCCCCTTCGCGCTTCATCGAGTTGGAATGCAGCCCGAACACGATCTCCGTGCCCGGCGATTCCGCGCGGATGCGCCTGGCGACGGCATTGACCAGCTCCGTCACGGCTTCGGGTATTGAGCGCCCGCCGATGTCCCTCTTGTCCGTCTCGGTGAAGCTCTGGAAGTAGATGCCGTCGCCGCCCATCGGCTTCCACACGCGCCGCCACTCCGCCACGATGTCATCCGCAAGCTTCCCGAAGTCCAGCCCTTCCGCATCCTTGCCGCTCAGGGTCCACCCCCACGAGAACCCCCAGAAGACCTTCACGCCCCAGCTGTGCGCACACTCCACCACATCGCGGGCGTTCACCACCTGCCGGTCGTTCCAGAGAATGGCGCGGTTGAACCGCGCCCGCGCCATTTCGCGGAACGTCACACGGTAGTCGTCCACGACATGCCCCCACGAGAATATGCTTCGCACAGGGGTCTGCGGCTGGCGGCGGCATTCGTACGCCGGAACCTTCGCCGCCCGGAAGAACGACCCCGCATAGCGGCCATGCTGGGACGAGACCTTACTTTCAAGCGTCGGCGCGACCACATCGAGGAAGTCGAACGTCGCCCACAGGACGGCCTCCGGCGTGTCGCCGGCAACCAGCACGACGTTCCGCCCCTTCTCGTTGAACGTACGGATCAGGTACCCGCCCGCCGGAACGCCTGGTAGGGCGCGATCGCCGAGCGCGCCGGATCCCCCGCCTCCCAGATATTTCCTCAGCGTCGCATTCTCGGACGGAATGCCGACGACAATCATGTCCCGCTTGCCCTTCACCGG
>JAEEGG010017056.1_pt1 | contig 14987 bp, 4 predicted proteins | sample 9134161 | NCBI WGS metagenome assembly JAEEGG01 (sample SAMN16246543, study PRJNA631951) | gut metagenome | biome: gut microbiome; feature: rumen; material: CR-attached | host: Bos | place: Iran: Karaj | collected 2018-10
AGTTCGCGACTGATGCATCTCTCGGGAGCGACTATGCGACGTTGGTGAAGAACAGTTCCAAACTCATTGTAGGCAACGGTGTGTCGCTTACCCTCGATCTCTCGACGCTGGGGGATGTGACCGCCGGGAATGGCATCGCCCTTGGCGGCGCGTTTGAAGGCGACGCCTCTGGCATTACATTCACCGATTCCCGCGCCTGGGACTGGACCGCTTCAGTCGGACAGGACGGCAAGCTCTACGCGACGCCGAAGTCGACATACCAGAATCACTGGATCGGAGGTGAGTTGGGCCTTTGGAATGACGACGCCAACTGGGAGTTCGGCATCCCGAAAATGACGGAGTGCGCAGTGTTCACCAACAGCGCGACGGCTACGGCTGCTGATAACGGTGAGCACAAGATGGACAAGCTTGTAATCGAATCCGGAAAGACCGTGAGGTTCACGGCGCCGACGAGCTCAAACTGGCCGCAGTTGAACCTGACGGAGTTCCCCGCGGGAGGAGGCACCCTTGAAATCGGCATTGGAGGAATTGAGTCTTACGACGGCAAGGAGCTGGCGCTAAACGGAGACATCACGCTCACGAACGACGGAACGCGCGACGCATTCATCAAGGCGAAGAACGGCCGCATCGTGATCAACGGCAAGCTCACAATCACGGGCGAGAGCACCAAGGCTAACATTTTAGGCCAAAACAACATGTTGATCAACGGTGAAATCGCGCTTGACACTTCCACGGAGAATCGCAACGTCCGCATTACACGCGCGAGGGTTGACGGAAATATCACAGGTAGCGGCTACATACAGCTCGACAGCGACGACGGAGACAGGCAGTGCAGCCTCAACGGCGACAACCGCGACTTCCACGGGCGCATCGACAAGATCGGCAACAACGGTTGCTCTCTTGGCGGGCCCGACGCCGCAGGCACCAACGTGGAATGGCACGTCTGGGGAGACATCCATCTTGTCGCAGATGATGGACAGGTGTGGAAGTTCGGCGCGCTCGACCTGCTTCGCAACGGCGACAACGGATGGGATGTCGCATACATCACCAAGGACAAGTCCATAACGCTGGAAATCGGCTCGCTCGACAAGGACATGACGCTTGGAAACGCATGCAAGTTCTGGGGCGAGGGCGGTAATACCGATGTCACTGTCACCATTCGCAAGGTCGGCTCTTGCAAGCTCACGACTGGATACTACAACTACAAGAATATTGAGGTTGTCGAGGGTGAGGTGGCGTTTGAGAAGCCAACTGCATTTGACAACAGAAACTTCAAGAACATCACTAGCGTGTCGGTTGCATCCGGAGCTACGATCAGCGGCTATCCCGGAACGCAGGCCGACGGCGGAATGTACATCCAGGCCCTCACTCTCGCGCCGGGCGCGATTGTGAAGGAGACGCTTGTGGCGACGACGGAGAACGAGGTCACGACCTACTCCTGCCCTGTTCTCACCGTCACGGGTGATGTGAATGTGAGCGGCGTCAAGTTCATGCTTGTCGACACTAACGAACATCTCACATCTGCGGAAAAAGAAAATGTCGAGAAGTTTACGGTGCTTCAGGCAAATGCTGTCACGGGTAGGCCTGCGTCTGACGTCATCGCGAAGATGGCGACTGGAAACTGGGGCTGGCGTGCGTTTGTCGAGGACGGAAACAAGGTAGTCGTCAAGCCCGCGACGAAGAGAATGGTCATTCTCATCCGATGAGGCACTGTAAGTAAACCGACAAAGTAAAGGCAAAAACGATGACGGAAGCACTAAAGACCATGAAGTCAACGAAGACTGCGTTCATCTGGGCGATGCTATCTGTTGTCGCACCAGCATCCTTCGCCGCCGCGCCTGTTGCAGACGCGGCGTGCGGGGGCAATACGATAAATCTTTACGCCGAGCCGCTCGCCTACGAGGTCGTCTCCGGCGGAAAGACTCTCGTGCCGCGCACGGAGATAGCGTTTAAGCTCGATGGGACGGACATCGCGTCGTCCGCGAAGTTCGTCTCCGCGAAAAAACGTCAACTGGAGGGCGTTGTGAAGTCGCCTGTCTACAAGAAGGCGTCTGTGAGCATGGCTGGAACGGAGACGCTCGCCGACTTTGGCGACTTCGCCGTCCGGCTGGCCGCGCGCCCCGACGGCGTCGCGTACCGCTTCGAACTCAAAAAGGGCGGAACAGTCAACACCGAGCAGGCGTGCCTCACCGTTCCGAAGGACGCGCGGTGCTGGTTCAACCGCACGAGCCGCCGATCCATCGGGTGCGAGGAGACGATTCCCGAGGCCGCGGACGCAAAGGACCTCAAGACGACCGACAGAGCGTTCTACCTTCCGTTCGTCTACGAGACGTCCGGCAAGACCGTCGCAGTCATGGAGTCCGATGTCCGCGAGTATCCCGTTCTCAACTACGGCGACGTCGAGGCGACAGAAGGCGGCATGCTAATGAAGCCAGTGTACTTCCGTCTGCCGACGACGACGAAGCGCGACGGACGCTGGATACACGTCACCGGCGTAGAGGACTGCCTCGTGAAGGCGGAGTCCGCGCGCAAGCTGCCGTGGCGCGTCTTCATCGTTGCAGACAAGCCGTGGAAGCTCTGCGAGGCCGACATCGTCTGGGCGCTCGCCGAAGCGCCGGAGAAGGGCGTCGACTGGTCCTGGATAAAGCCCGGCAAGGTCGCGTGGGACTGGTGGAACTGCTTCGACAACCAGGGCGGCAAGGGCTGCAACACGAAGACGTACGAGCGCTTTATCGATTTCGCGGCTAAGAACGGCGTCGAATACGTGATCCTCGACGAGGGGTGGAGCGAACACCTCAACATCTGGAAGTGCCACCCGAACGTGGACGTACCGCACCTCATCGAGTACGGAAACAAGAGGGGCGTGGGCATAATCCTCTGGATGGCCTGGGCGCAGGTATACGGCGACGAGGAGAAGGTCGCGTCGCATTTCGCAAATATGGGCGCCAAGGGGTTCAAGGTCGACTTCATAGACAGGGGCGACGCAAAGGCCGTCCGCTTCGAGGAGCGCTTCGCAAAGGCGTGCGCGAAGCACAAAATGCTGCTCGACTACCACGGCGCGTTCCGTCCGGTCGGACTCCACCGCACCTATCCGAACATCCTCAACTACGAGGGCATCCACGGACTCGAGCAGATGAAGTGGTACAGGGGCGACGGAAGGAACATGATGTGGAATGACACGATGGCGTTCTTCGTGCGGCTGACGGCGGGTCCGATGGACTACACGCCGGGCGCGATGCGCAACTTTCCGATCGCGGGCGGGTATGACGGACGCCGCGCGGGGAACCATCCGGCATCCGTCGGCACGCGCTGCCGCCAGATGGCGATGATCTCGCTCTACGAGGCGCCGCTTCAAATGCTCTGCGACAGTCCGACGAACTACGAGAAGAACATGGAGTCCTTCGAGTACATGGCGAAGGTCCCGACCGTCTGGGCTGCAACCGTCGGCCTCGAGGGGCATCCCGAGAAGGTCGCCGCCGTTGCGCGCAAGGCGAAGGACGGAACGTGGTATGCCGCGGGCATCACGAACGCGGAGGCGCGCGACTACACGCTCGACACGTCCTTCCTCGGTGGCGGCAGCTGGAAGATGGAGCTTTTCCGCGATGCGGAGGACTCCGACCGCAAGGCGTCGAACTTCGTGCACGAGAAGCGCAGCGTCAAGTCCGGAGAGAAGATATCGCTGCGCCTCGCGCAGGGCGGCGGCTTCACGGCGCATTTCACTAAGTAACGCCACCCGGAGGCCTTCGCAATGAACGTGCGCACCAGCTTGGCTGTGATGATGGTCGTCCCGGCGTTCGCCTTGGCGGCGTGCGCCGCAGTAGATCCGCGGCTTGCAAAGCCGTTCATCGAACACGACCACTTCGGCACGCCGGACTGGAAGGCAACGCACCGCATCAAGCCCGACGGACCGTTCCCCGCGCCTGCTACCGCATACGACCACAAGAAGCTACGGCTTGAGAAGTTCGGGCGCGGCGTCGTCGCATGGCGCGACTCCACGAACACCGTCTGCGTGAGCTGGCGCTACTTCTCGTACGATCCCACGAACCAGACGTTCGACGTTTTCAGGGACGGCAAGAAGGTCAACTCCAAGCCGCTTTCGGGCGAGACGCAGATAAGGCTCCCGTACAAGGGCAAGGCGACGTATTCTGTGAAGGCGCATCTGCCGACGACGCGGAAGATCGTCGGCGGCACGAGCTGGACGGTCCCCGCCAACGCGCCTATCGGATACATCCGCATTCCGCTAACGCCGCCGCCGGGCGGAGACGAACCGCACAACAAGTACGTCATGACGCCGAACGACTGCTCGATGGGCGATATGGACGGAGACGGCGAGATGGAGGTCGTCATCAAGTGGGCGCCTTCGAACAACAGCGACAACTCCCATCCGGGCATGACGGGCCCGACGTGGTTTGAGGCGATCAAGATATCCACCGGCAAGTCGCTCTGGAAGATCAACCTCGGGCCGAACTGCCGCTCGGGCGAGCACTACAACCCGTATGTCGTATACGACTTCGACGGTGACGGATGCTCAGAGCTGATCGTCCGAACGTCGGATGGCACGGTCGACGGAACGGGCAAGGTGCTTGGCGACCCGGAGAAGAAGTGGGTCGAGCGCCATGGCGCGGTCATCTTCGCGCCCCTGTGGTACACGGTCTTCGACGGAAAGACCGGGCGCGCGATAGACTCGATAACGATGAAGCCGGACATAGGGCGCAGCTGGCGCGTGTGCCGCGAGTGGTACTGGGGCGACCACGGAAACCTCGACGGGAACCGTCCGTTCCGCTTCCTCGCCAGCATCGGCTGGCTCGACGGCGAAAGGCCGTCCGCGATAATGTGCCGAGGCTACTATTCGCGCGTCGGGATAATGGCCCTCGACTTCGACGGAAAGCGCCTGAAGGAGAAGTGGATGTTCGACACGCTCTCCGACATGGAGAGGTGGGGCGGATGGTGCGGAAGCGGATTCCACAACCTGCGTGTCGCCGACGTCGATTTCGACGGAAAGGACGAGATAATCTACGGCGGCTCGGTAATCGACCACGACGGAACCGGGCTTACCTGCGGACTCGGTCACGGCGATGCGATTAACCTCATCCAGGTCAATCCCTTCACGAAGGGGCTCCAGGTCTGGACGTGCCACGAAAGCGGATGGCATGGAGCATGCCTCAGGGACGCGCGTACCGGTAAGTTCATAAACTATTATCCGAAGGGCAAGGACACTCCGCGCGCGACGGCTGGAGACATCGACGGATGCACGCCCGGGACCGAGATGTGGGCGGCGACCGGCGTCGGCATGTTCGACGGCTATTCCGGACGCGTCGGCTGGCCGCCCGCTGGTCTCAGCTTCTGGGCGTACTATGCGGGAGACATGACTACGGCGTGCGTTGCGGGACATGGAGTCTTCGCGATGTGTTCGAAGACAGGCAAGCAGTGGGCGCTTCAGCGCTGGAGCGGCTGCGGCACCATCAACGGAACCAAGTGCGTGCCGTGCTTCCAGGGCGACATCTTCGGCGACTGGCGTGAGGAAATCATCGAGCGTACATACGGGGACGGCCCCGTGGAGCTGCACATGTTCCTCTCTCCGTGCGACACGCCGTACCGTTTCTGGACGATGCTGGAGGATCCGCCGTACCGTGCGTCCGTCGCGGCGCAGAACTCCGGCTACAACCAGCCGCCGCAGCCGGGCTTCTATTTCGGCCCCGACCTGCTCGGACATGGCATCTGGTTCCGCGGGATGTATCTTCCAAAATGGAGTAAATGAAAGGTGAAAATAAAGATGAACATGAAGACAATGATGACAACGGTGTTCGTCGCGCTGTCCGCGACGATGGTAAACGCCGAGCTCATGCTCACCGAGTGGGGCGCTAAGGTGACGAGCGAAAACGCGCTGCGCGAGTATCCTCGTCCGCAGATGGAGCGTAAGAACTGGACGTGCCTGAACGGCGACTGGGACTACGCGATCACGCCTATCGTCGACGCGCCGGTCCGCCCCGGGAAGTGGGACGGCAAGATACGCGTCCCGTTCGCGCTTGAGTCGCCGCTTTCAGGATGCAACGGACGCCTCCTCGCGCCGCACGAGTACCTCTGGTACACGCGCAAGATCACGCTGGACCCGAAGCCGGGCGAGAGGATACTTCTCCATTTCGGAGCGGTCGACTTCCGCGCCATGGTGTTTCTCGGCCACGACGAGGTCGCCTCGACGCCGCACGACGGCGGACAGCTTCCGTTCACCGTCGACCTCACGCCTTTTGCGAAGAAGGGCGAGAACGAGCTTACCGTGCTAGTGTGGGATCCGACCGAGGACTTCATCCAGAGCCGCGGCAAGCAGGCGTTCCGCACGCACATGTGCTTCTACACGCGCGTCAGCGGCATCTGGCAGACGGTGTGGATGGAGACGGTCCCGGAGCGCCACATCGCCGACTACGACGTTACGACGGACATCGACAAGGGCGAGGTCACGTTCACCTTCAAAGTCGACGGCCTCAAATACGGCGATTCCGTCGAGGGCAAGGTCGCAGTCAAGACTGACGAAGGCGCACCCGTCGCTTCGGCGAAGTTCCGCCCAGGCGAGCCGGTGAAGATCAAGATGCCCAAGAACTTCAAGCTCTGGAACCCCGATTCGCCGAATCTGTACCGTTTCACGGCGACGTTCGGCGGCGACGCCGTCAAGGGCTACTTCGCGATGCGCAAGTTCGAGCGGCGGCGCGACGCGAAGGGCGTGTGGCGCTTCTTCCTCAACAACGAGCCGTACTTCGTGATGGCGACGCTCGACCAGGGATGGTGGCCCGACGGACTTCTTACGCCGCCTTCGGAGGAGGCGATGGCGTTCGACATCAAGACACTCAAGGACTGCGGCTTCAACACCATGCGCAAGCACATCAAGGTTGAGCCGCTCAGGTACTATGCGCTCTGCGACAAGATGGGCCTTCTCGTCATACAGGACATGCCGTGCTGCAATTTCGACCCGTGTGCGCCGTTCAACTGGCACAACGTGAAGGGCTATGGACTTTTCCGCGAGGAGCTCAAGGGGCTTGTCGACCACCTGAGAAAGGTCCCGTCCATAGTGATGTGGGTGCCGTACAACGAAGGCTGGGGCCAGCACGACCGCGCGCTTTCGCATTTCACGCTCGACTTCGTCAAGAAGTACGACCCGACCCGGCTTGTGGACGGTCCGTCCGGCTGGTCGGACTGGGATGGAGGAGACGTCCATCCTCCGCGCGCCCGCGTCTTCACTACGCAGCACCGTCCTGAAGGCGAGTGCGAGCCTGCGGACGCCGTCGACTATCACATCTACCGCGGGCCAGGAATGCCGCGCGTGAACGACAGGCGCGTATCGTTCCTCGGTGAGTTCGGCGGACTCGGACATCCCGTCGAGGGCCACATCTGGCGCGCGTTCGACCAGGCGAAGTCTCTCGGCGGCAAGCATACCGGCGACTGGGGCTACGGCGGAATCAACGACACAAAGACGCGCGAGGGACTGGAGAAGACGTATCTCGGGCTTATGGACAAGCTCGGCGAGCTTGCCGAAAAGGGGCTTGGCGGATCGGTCTACACGCAGACGACGGACGTCGAGATCGAGATCAACGGACTTCTCACCTACGACCGCAAGGTCCTCAAGTTCGACCCTGCCGTCCTTAAGTCCGCTCACCAGTCCGTCATCGACAGGTTCATGAAGAGCGCGACGGCGAAGTGACGCAACCATTGGGTGATCATACGGTCAGTTGATTCTATGATCCAGTGCGATGGCTGCGAATGTCCGTCGCGAGATGCGCCCGCGCCGAAGGCGTCGGGTTGGGTGAGCGCGCAGCGCGAACTGCGAAGCAGGCCCCGCGCGACGGACCCCCTTGATAGCAACAGCTCAGTTGCACATTAGGGCGAGCGTTAGCGAAGCCTGTCCGTGCAGTCTGTGGTTAAAATACTCCAGAGTATAACGCGGCTGGAAGCCGCGTCTCCATTGTTGGTCGCTGTTCGGTCGCTACTCCGTCGCTAGTACAATGGCGGTGCGAATGGGTGTGGGAGTTATGGAGACGCGGCATCTTGCCGCGTTGGGATTGTAAGGCGGCTGTATTATACGCGGCTGGAAGCTCGGCTCCATAGTCAGTCGCTGTTCGGTTGCCGAGGCGGACTTGGCACAACCGTTGCGGCGCGCTCGGTGATCGCGCCCTACCGGATTGTGGTGTGCGAGGGGCGCGGCTCTGTGCGGTCGAAGCGGCGATCAAGCGAATAAGGGAGCTGGAGGGAGAAAACATAAACTCCGACGGCTTGAAAAAGGGCTTCACTACCGTTACGCCTTGGGCTTCGCGCGTCCCAGCCGGATGTGTCGCAGGGGATATGTTGGGGGCTGGGGCGCAGCCCCAGTCTAAACACTTTAGTAACAGTTCTATGAATGAGGTTGTGATGCGCGAAGCTAAGGCGAAGTGGTAACGGAGCCAATTTTTACAACGCTCGGAGTTTTTCAAAAGTTCTACAGGTTTCTTCACGGCAAGACAATACTCTCCACCTGCGGTATACCCCAATGGAGGAATTGTTATTGCGGCGGATGAAGAGTATAATTATTTACGTCAAATGGCAAAAAAAAGAGTCGGTGCGGCCCTGTCGCGCCAGGTATGTCAAAGTCTAAAGAAAGGACTCAACTGAAATGAGAAAAAGTGCTGAACTCGCCGCATTCATTGCGATTGTGTCCGCCTCTGCGGCATTCTCTGCGGAAGTGACCGCCGGAAACAACCTCGTAAGGGAAGGTGCGCTTGGCATTGCGGAGGGCAAAGGCTCGTCTGAAAGCCTTGTCGTCGACGGCGGGGATGTTTTGCTCGGGTATGTGGACGGCGTTCCGCGCGACGGCGGGTACTTCCTGGTCGCGGTGGGGGAGGGGTCGTCTGCATCGGTGACGCTCCGCGACGGATGCATACGCGCGAGCGGCTCGCCGTCCGCTCAGTGCATGAGGATAGCCGAGGGCAAGGATTCGCGGGCGCAGGTCCTTGTGGAAGGAGGCCGAATCGAAGCCCAGAACAACTGGGGTCGCGTCCGCATTGCCGCAGGGCAGAACTCGACGGCGTCCGTCTTGATGACGGGCGGGTCGTGGGTTTCCGGGGAGGAGTTCAGGATAGGCGACAACAGCGGCGCCAACGGCGTCTTCACCAACCGCGCCGGAAGCGTCTGGTGCGGCTACAATTTCGCCATTGGCGCTACTTCCGGCGGATATGGCGAATACGTAAGCGAAGGAGGCTCCTTTACCCAGTCGCTGATAATCTACGACAACAACTTCAACCACCCCGGCGGCACCATCTGGGTCGGCGGCAGCTCCGGCACGGGAAGACTCGTCATGAAGGGCGGGTCGGTGAGTACTCCAGGGGACGCCTATGTCGGAACCAGTAATGGAACGGGCGAGCTGGAGATGTCCGGCGGAACGGTCGACCTCGGCGGAACGCTGAATGTCGGCGCAACCGGCGGAAGAGGATCGTGCAGACTAACCGGCGGCGTCCTGAGGGCAAGGCGCATCGCGGCCGGCAACGGGACGGGGTCGGTGCTCTTTGACGGAGGAACGTTCGAAGCGGCTTCGGGAGGCAACGACCTGATGCCGCAAAGCGGCAATCTCACTTTCAGCGTCGGCGAAGGGGGCGCGACAGTCGACAGCGCGTCGTACGAAAACACAATAAGCGCCGCAATCGGGGACGGCGCGCCATCCGGGCGGAAGCCGGGTGCCCTTGTGTTCCGGGGAGGCGGAACCGTGAACCTCAACGGTCCCGTGGCTTCGTCCATCGGCATCGTCGTCGAAGGTGGCATGCTGGCCGTGACTAACGGGTACGCCTTCGCAGGCCCTGTCGTGGTTCGCGGCGGCGGCAGGATCAAGCTGAAGACCGGCGGGACCGGCGCGGTCCGCTTCGAAGGCCAGGTCGAAGTCTGCGAAGGGGGTGTCCTTGACCTGGGCGCAAGCCAGGTGGAGTGCGGCGCGAACGGAAGGCTTGTCGTCAATGGCGGCACGGTATATGCGATTCCGTCCGTCGACGGACAGGACTTTTCCATTTCAGGCGTGGACGCTGCGCAGGGCGTCGACGTTGCGGCGGCGTTCCGGACAAAGGGCTGCACCTATTCATACGTGCCGTCTCTGCGGGACGGGGCGCTGACGTTCACTGCGGCCGGACTGGCCGCCTCGAATGGCGCGAAGACGCTGTGGATCGGCGGATCGGAAGGCAACTGGTGGGATTCGGCGAACTGGACGCTGGGAGTCCCATCTGCGGACATGACTGCGGAAGTCGCGAATGACGCGGTCGTCTGGTGCAACGGCGACAAGTCCGTCTCGAATCTCATAGTGTCTGCCGACGTAACCTTCAGGAGCACCGACATCGGGCGCGTCCACCCAAAGATAAAGTTCCGCGAGATTGGCGGAGGCGGAACGGTCGGGATATACCATGTCGGCCTTTATGCATCCGGGCTGCCCGGCACGGTTGCCGAGGATACTTCAATCGACGTAAAGGACGTCTCGCAGACTTCGGACAGCTGGCTCGAAAGCGCAGGCGCCGGAACTCCGTTCGTCATGCGGGGCAAGATCAAAGGAAGCGGATATCTCAGGCTGTACAACACAATCCGCTTCTGCGGAGACAACACCGCGTTCACGGGAAAGGTCTATGCCGGCGATGCAGACAAGGACCGCTATTTCTGCTCCGGGAAGTCCGGGTTCCCGAACGCCTATTCATGCGAGATAGTAGGCAAGATCAACGTAGCGCTCATGGACGGATGCGTCACGTTCGGGGCGTTCGCCCTGACCGGCAGCGGCGGCCACCACGGGATAAACTTCCCGGCGGGTTCGAAGGCAAAGGTCGTTGTCGGCAACGGAGGGCGCGACGCGTCGATCGGGTCCGGGGTGAAGTTCTACACAAACTCGAAGTCCGATTTCAGCGGGAGCTGGTCGGATGGCGCTCCCGGCGCGTCGTTGGTGAAGGTCGGCTCGGGAACGCTTGCCTCGGCGTTGGGCGGAGCAGGTACGCTGGAAGTGGCGCAAGGCGTCGCGCGCGTGTCGTCCGGTGATTCCGCGCTTGCCCTTGTCGTCCGCAGCGGCGCGGTGCTCACGCCGTCCGCGCAGGGAATGCGCTTCGCGAGCGTGAACATGGAGCGCGGGGCCGCGCTGACCGTGGACTCCGTGTCTTCTCCCAAGACGATATACGCCGGACGCGCCGCAGTCGGCGGCGCGAAGATTGAGGCAGCTGGCGACGCCATTGCCGAGATATCCGCTTCCACGGGCCAGGCGAAGGCGACGCTGCTGTCGTGCGATGCGGAGCTGGCCGGGCGTCCGGCGGCGTTTTGGCGCAAGTCCGCGGACGGCGGATGGTGGCACGCGTGCGCGGGGAACCGCGAACTGTCGCTGTGCAGGGACGGCTCGCAGATGGGCTTTTCCGTTTCGATAACGTCCGGGGCAGAGCGCGCATTGAGCGTGCTGGAGAGCCGTCCCAGGCTCGTCGTGCTCACCGACATCGCGAACGAGCCGGACGACCAGGGCTCGCTCACGCGGCTTCTCTCCTATGCCAACGAATTCAACTTCGAGGGAATCGTGGCCACGACGTCGATCCACATGAAGGACAATCCGCGCGAGGACCTTCTGCTTGCGGCAATAGACCGCTACGAGCAGGTGTACCCGAACCTCTGCGTCCATGCTCCCGGATATCCGACGCCTGATTTCCTGCGCTCGGTCACGGCGAAGGGGCAGACGGGATACGGCACGGGCTCGGTCGGATACTCGACCCGCGGCTCCCAGATGCTTGCGCGGGCGATACTGCGCGACGACCCGCGCACGCTGTGGGTGAGCGTCTGGGGCGGCGCCAACACCCTGCTCCGCGCGCTAAGGGAGGCGAAGGCCTCCGCTTCGTCCGACGAGGCGTTCGCGAAGGCGGCCGGGCGCGTCAAGGTGTACTCGATATCGGACCAGGACAACGCCGGCTTTGTGGTCCGCACGGAATTCCCCGAGGTCTGCTACATAGTCGATCCGTGTCCGCCCGACAAGCCCGGCGACGGGGGGAACTACGACAACACCGTCTGGCGCGGCATCTCCGGCGACATGCACGGAAGCGTCCGCTTCCCCTACCGCAACATGTTGGAGAACATTTGGATCGAGGAGAACGTGAAGTCGAAGAGTCCGCTCGGGGCGTTCTATCCGTCATACTACTACTACATGGAAGGCGACACGCCGGCGTTCCTTGGCCTCGTCGAAAACGGGCTTGGGTGGAAGGAGTCGCCTGCATACGGCGGCTGGGGCGGACGCTACGAGTGGCGCATGCCGGACTCCGACAAGGAGACGCATGAAGTCTGGCGCAGCCCGTCCGAATGGGAGGAGTTCGACGGCAAGAAGCTCAACTTCTGCTCGATTGCGCGCTGGCGCAGGGAGTTCCAGAGCGACTTCGCGGCTCGAATCCTTTGGGGCGCCACGTCAAGGTACGAGGATGCGAACCACAATCCCGTTGCGGTGCTCAACGGCGACACAACTAAGGGTGTTGTGCGCATAAAGGCTGCGCGCGGCGAGACAATCGCGCTCAGCGCCGATGGGACATGCGACCCCGACGGCGACCAGGTCGAATTCGAGTGGTTCATATACCGCGCCGCCGGCACGCTCAATGGCGGATCGCTTGCATCCGACGGCGCAAGTGCGACCGTGTCCCTTGCGGACGTCTCCCCGGGCGATTCCGGCGAACTTCACGTGATCCTGCGCGTGAAGGACGGCGGCAAGCCGGCCTTGTTCGCGTACCGCCGCGCGGTGATAGCAGTCGGGGAGTGAACATGTCGCATTGAAAGAATCGGCTTATTGATGCAACAGAAAGGAAACAGAAGATGAAAACATGTCGCTTGTCGGCATTGGCCATGTCGATTGCCTTGGTTCCGTCACTATTCGGAATGTCCCTGGACGGGGAATGGCACTACATTGTCGATGTCCAGAAAACCGGCCTGAACGACTACCGCAACCATCCGATGCGCGACCGCGATACATTCGGAGCGGACCGGCACGGCGGCCCCAGGGACCTGGTAGAATACAACTTCTCGCTTGAGCCGACGCTGTCGGTGCCTGGCGACTGGAACTCGCAGGATCCCCATCTCTGGTGCTACGAGGGGCTTGTCTGGTATCAGCGCAACTTCGACTGGAAGCGAACGCCAGGCCTGAAGTCGCTTCTCACGTTCGACGCCGTCAGCCAGACCGCGGTCGTATGGGTGAACGGCCGGCGGGTCGGTCGGCACGAGGGCGGCTTCACTCCGTTCACGCTCGACGTTACGGAGGCCGTCCGGGACGGCGCGAACAGCATCGTCGTCGCGGTGGAGAACGAGCGGCGCGCCGAGCGCATCCCGACGTTGATATACGATTGGTGGAACTACGGGGGGATCATCCGCAGCGTGCGCATCGAGGAGCGTCCCGCAGTGCGCATAGACGACTGGCGGGTCGGGCTCGACGGCGTACGCGTGGCGCTGAACGCGCCCGAGGCCGGTGTGGCGGTTGCGGTGCGTATACCGGAGCTCGGGCTAAACCTCGCCGGCGTGACGGACGACGCCGGCGTCTGGCGGGCAGACCTTGGCGGCGCGTCGCCGTCTCCGTGGAGCCCCTCTTCCCCGAAGCTGTATGCCGTCGAAGTCTCCGCGAACGGCGAGACGGTCCGCGACGAAATCGGCTTTCGCACGATTGCGACGCGCGGCAAGGAGATACTCCTAAACGGCGAGCCCGTCTTTCTCAAAGGCGTCAGCCTGCATGACGAGGCATTCGGGCGCATGGGGCGCACGCGCACGGCGGCGGAGGCCGAGGCGCTTCTCAAGGAGGCGAAAGCGCTCGGCTGCAACTATGTGCGTCTGGCGCACTATCCGCATCCCGAATACACGGTGCGCGCGGCTGAAAGGCTGGGCCTCATGGTCTGGAGCGAAATACCCGTCTATTGGACGATAGACTGGAGAAACGAGAACACATACAAAAGCGCCGAGCAGCAGCTGACGGAGATGATCCGCCGCGACCGCAACAGGGCGAATGTGATAATCTGGTCCATCGCGAACGAGACGCCGCATTCAAAAGAGCGCGACGCGTTTCTCGGCCGTCTCGCCCGCAAGGCGAAAGAACTCGATTCGACGCGCCTCGTGTCAATGGCGATGGAGGTCACGGGACAGAGGAACTTTGTCAATCGCCTGAGCGACAATCTGCACGAATATGTGGATATCGTAAGCTTCAATGAGTACATCGGCTGGTACCGAGACGTGGGCACGGCGGACAAGATGACTTGGGAGATCCCCTATGACAAGCCGGTAATCGTCAGCGAATTCGGCGGCGGCGCGGTGGCGGGACGCCACGGCGACAAGTGGACGCGCTTCACCGAGGAGAATCAGGCGATGGTCTATGAGGCGAACCTGAGAATGTTCGATCGCATCGAAGGGCTCGCCGGCATTTCCCCGTGGATACTCAAGGACTTCATGTCTCCGCGCCGTCCGCTGCGCGGCACACAGGACTTCTACAACCGCAAGGGTCTTGTATCGGACAAGGGCGAGCGCAAGGCCGCCTTCGATGTGTTGAAGAGCTGGTACGAGACGAAAGAATCTCTCGCCGCCGCGGCGTTTCTCCCGACATGGGGTTCGCTCGAAGCGCAATATAAAGTGCCCGAATGGTTCGAGGACGCGAAATTCGGCATCTTCTGCCACTGGGGCGTGCAATGCGTACCCGAAGCAGGCGACTGGTACGCGCGCCACATGTATGGCGACCCGCGCCGCGGGCAGGGCAGGTTCCACCGCGACCGCTACGGTGACCCGAAAGAGTATGGCTTCAAGGATCTGATCCCATTCTGGACGGCGCACCGGTGGAGGCCGGACGAGCTTTGCGCTCTCTACAAGAAGATGGGCGCGAAGTACATCGTCGCGATGGCGAACCACCACGACAACTTCGACAACTGGGATTCTCCGCTCCAGCCGTGGAACTCCGTCAACATGGGTCCGAAACGCGACATCCTGAAGGAATGGGCAAAAGCCGCAGAAGCAAGCGGACT
>JAEEGG010017064.1_pt1 | contig 14983 bp, 7 predicted proteins | sample 9134161 | NCBI WGS metagenome assembly JAEEGG01 (sample SAMN16246543, study PRJNA631951) | gut metagenome | biome: gut microbiome; feature: rumen; material: CR-attached | host: Bos | place: Iran: Karaj | collected 2018-10
AAAGAAACGAGTTTCTTTGTTTTGTGCTCGACTTTTCGTAATTTTGCAGCGATGAATCAGCAAACGACAGACGAACGGTATATGCGACGCTGCCTGCAACTGGCGGCAAACGGCATACAGGGAGCACGGCCCAACCCGATGGTGGGGGCTGTGATTGTGGCACCATGTTTCTCACTGTACCCGCCATCCGCCGCCAGAATCATCGGCGAGGGCTATCACGTGCGCTGCGGCGAAGGACATGCCGAGGTGAACGCCTTTGCCAGCGTACGTCCTGAGGATGAGCCGCTGCTCGGCGAGGCAACGATGTACGTCTCGCTGGAACCCTGTTCGCACTATGGCAAGACGCCACCCTGCGCCGACCTTATTATCAGCAAGGGTGTGCGGCGCGTCGTCGTGGGGTGTGTCGACCCCTTTGCCGAGGTGCAGGGCCGAGGCATCCGCAAGTTGCGCGAGGCGGGCATCGACGTCACAGTCGGCGTGCTGGAGGAGGAGTGCCGCTGGCTGAACCACCGTTTCTTCACCTACCATTCCAAGCATCGCCCGTACATTATATTAAAGTGGGCGCAGACGGTCAACGGCTTCATCGACGACCACGGACAGGCGTTTCAGGTATCCAACGAACAGACACAGATGCTCGGTCACCAGTTGCGTGCCGAGGAGGATGCCATCCTCGTGGGACATACCACTGACATCCGCGAGCACCCGCTCTTGACGGTGCGCCACTGGCACGGTCCTGACCCCAAGCGCATCGTACTGACCCACGACCGTCCGCTGCCACAGCTGGTCAGCGACCTCTACCAACACGGCATCCAGTCGCTCATCGTCGAGGGAGGCCGCCAGACACACGAGTCGTTCTTTGCCGCCGACCTGTGGGACGAGCTACGTGTGGAGACGGCACCCGTCACCGTCGCTGACGGCACGCGCGCCCCACAGCTGCCTGCCGGCATCAGCCTGTACCATCAAGAGGTGGCCGATGGACACACGGTATGTTTTTACAAGAAGAGGTAGCATTTTTCACGCGTAATGCTTGGAAGGTAACAAAATTTTTACTATCTTTGTGCCGTCATAGCATGATATGTCACACGAAGTAACGACACATATTGTATACATCTATCCGGAGCTGACCATCAAGGGCGGTGCCGACAGGGTCATCGTCGAGAAGGCCAACTATCTGGCCGAGCATGGCTACCGTGTGACTATCATTACCGAGTCGCAGCTGGGCCGCGAGCCGTCGTTTGCCCTGCACCCCTCCGTCGAACTCATTGACATGGGCCTCGACTTCAGCCGCCAGTACCTGCAGGCCTTCCTCAGTCGCGGCTGGACCTATTTTTCGCTCATGGGCCGCTACCGCCATCAGTTGCAGGCCGTCGTCAACAAGCTCAACCCAGACATTGTCATTTCGGCTATGGGTAGGAGCATCGAGTTTATCACCAAGCTGAAGTGCGACAGTGTGCGGATGGGCGAGGCACACAGCATCAAGGCCAACGTCAGGAGCCTGAACCAGATGGAGTCGAAGGGTTTCTTCTACCGTATGCTGGCCCGCTTCATGCGATGGCGCATCAGCCGGAACGTGGCCAAGCTCGATGCCCTGGTGCTGCTGACCCATGAGGACGCCGACGACTGGCATGAGGCACGCCGTACGTTCGTCATTCCCAACAGCATACCCTTCCTGCCAGAACAGTGCAGCACACTGGCCAACAAACAGGCCATCATGGTAGCGCGCTACAACGACGCCAAGGGCTTTGAGTACATGGTCGAGGCGTGGAGCATCGTCCACCGCCGCCATCCTGACTGGACACTGCACGTCTACGGCTCCGGCGAGCTGCACGACCAGGTGTTGCGATGGATTCAGGAGCGCTACCTCAGCGACACGATGGTGCTCCACGAGCCGACACCCAACATCATGGAACGCTACCTGGAGTCGTCGCTCTGCCTGATGAGTTCACGCTACGAGGCATTCCCCATGGTACTGCTCGAAGCCATGACATGCGGCGTGCCGTGTGTGGCCTTCGACTGCCCGCACGGTCCGCGAAACATCATCCGCAATGGCGAGGACGGCCTGCTGGTAGAATACCTCAACGCGCAGGCACTGGCCGATGCCGTCTGCCGGCTGATAGAGGACGAGCCGTTGCGCCGACAGTTCGGAGCCAATGCCCGCAGTAACGTTCAGCGGTTCTCACGCGATGCCGTCATGCAGCAGTGGGAAAACCTGTTTCAACAGCTTACACAGGAGCGTCGCCCATGAAGATAGTCTACGTATATCCCACACTGGCCACATGGGGTGGCGTGGAGCGTATCCTGGTCGAGAAAATGAACCTGCTGGCCGGAGACGACGACTACGAGGTGTATGCCGTGACGTACAATCAGGGCGACCATCCGCTGTCTTTCCACCTCGACCGCCGCGTACACCATAGCGACCTGCAGGTACGCACTCATGCAAAATACCAGTACCACGGGCTGCGCCGGCTGTGGGAAGGGTGGAAGCGCAACCTACAGCTACGCCGACGGCTCAGTGAGAAACTGGCTGAGACAGCACCTGACGTCATTGTGGCCACGACCAACGGCGAGCTGTCGCTGTTGTGCCGGCTGAAGGGACGCACACCGCTCGTCGTCGAGTCGCATGGCGGCTACGACCACCTGATAGACTATCCCAACCAGTCGTGGGTACATCGGCTGGACATCCGTCGCCGTTACCGCCTGCTGAAGAAGGCCGACGCCATCGTCACGCTGACCGAGAGCGACGCACGGAAGTGGCGCACTGCCTACAGTCAGGTACATGTCATACCCAACGTGGTACACCTAAGCCCCATTACGCAGCACCCGTCAGCCAACACACGGAAACGCGTCATCTTTGTCGGACGACTGGCCGAGCAGAAGGGCATCCCTGAGCTGATGGCCGTCTGGCGCATGACACACCGCCGCCACCCTGACTGGCAGCTGGAGATGTACGGTGAAGGCGACTACGACTATGTGCGCCAGCTGGCCGAAGGGCTGCAGGTATTTCCACCCGTCACCGACATCTTCGACAAGTACTGTGGCTGCTCCATGCTCGTGCTGACCTCCCGCTGGGAGCCATTCGGGCTGGTCATCGTCGAGGCCATGTCGTGCGGGCTGCCCGTCGTGTCCTTCGAGGGCGACGGTCCCGGCAGCATCATCACCGATGGTGTCGACGGCTACATTGTCGGCAACCGCGATATCGGAGTCTTTGCCGACCGTGTCTGCCAGCTAATGGAGGACGAGTCCCTGCGCCGCCGCATGGGCGAGGCCGCCATCCAGTCGGCGCAGCGCTACACGCCCGACCGCATCATGCCGATGTGGAGGCAACTCTTCTCAATGCTTAATGCTTAATTCTTAATGCTTAATTATTTACTCCCATGTGGTACGACAAATACATGAGCATCTACGGCAAGCCGTTCAGCGAGGTGCCGCAAGACATAATAAAAGGTACGCGCGAACGGCTGGCACGCATGCAGAGCGAGCAGCCGCTGGCCAGCATCGTGCTGATAGCCTACAACGAGGAGACCCACCTGCAGGCCTGCCTCTGGGCCATCAGCGAGATACAGTGCAAGTATCCTGTAGAAATCATCGGCGTGGACAACGACTCGAAGGACCGTACCGCCGAGATCTACGAGCAGTCTGGCATTCCCTGGTACACCGAGTATCAGCACTCCTGCGGGTATGCCCGCCGGTGCGGCCTGCAGCATGCCAAGGGACGCTACTACTTCGACGTAGACAGCGATACGCTCTACCCCCCACTCTACTATGAGGTCATGCTGGAGCATCTGCTGAAGCCCGGCGTCAGCTGCGTGTCGGCCACGTGGAGCTATTTCCCCGACGCACAGCACAGCCGCCTTGGACTGCGACTCTTCGAGATGAGCCGCGACCTGTTCCTGTGGATTCAGCATTTCAAGCGGCCGGAGCTGTCGGTACGTGGCCTGGTGTTTGCCTACAATGCTGACTACGGCCGCAAGGAGCCTTACCGCGTCGACATCATTCGTGGCGAGGACGGCTCAATGGCCCTGAACCTGAAGAAGTACGGCCGTATCGTCTTTGTGCGCGACCGCCGTTGCCGGGCCATCACCGGCTACGGCACCATCGGCAGCCAGTCGCTGTGGCAGAGCTTTGTCAGCCATGTGCGCATCCAACTGAAAGGCATCAGCCGCATCTTCCACAAGACCGACCACTACGAGGATGCGGAGGACAATCTGGTAAAGGAACGCTGATAAAGTGTCAACAAATTTAGTATTCATAAATAATGTAAAAAAGGGCGATTCGTCGCTCTTTTTTTGTACCTTTGCACCGAAACTACTAAAACAGATGAAAAAGATGAGAGTAATTCAGACTTTACTGCTGTGTCTGATGACTGCCTTGACTGCTCAGGCCAAGGTGTGGAACCAGCAGGAGTACAAGCAGATTGAGCAGAGCATCCGCATGCCACAGTTTGCGGAAAAAGTGTATGACATCACCAAGTTTGGTGCCAAGACCACCAACACGGCGGCCAAGAACCAGCAGGCCATCCAGAAGGCTATCGACAAATGCTCGAAGAAGGGCGGCGGTCGCGTGGTGGTGCCTGCAGGACAGAAGTTCCTGACGGCTGCCATCCAGCTGAAGAGCGGCGTCAACCTCGTCGTCGAGGAGGGTGCCGTGCTGGAGTTTGCCTTTGAGCCGGAGCTGTACCCCATCGTGCCGACCCGCTGGGAGGGACTGGACTGCTGGAACCTCTCGCCGCTGATCTACGCCTACCAGGCCAGGGACATCGCTATCACGGGTAAGGGTACCATCGACGGTGGAGGCTCGAACGAGACATGGTGGCCGTGGTGTGGCAGCAAGAAATTCGGCATGAAGGAAGGCGGTATCGCACAGAATATGGGAGCTCGCGCCCGTCTGCTGAAATACGCCGAGGACGGTGTGCCGATGGACGAGCGCCGTTTCGGTCCGAAGGACGGTCTGCGTCCGCAGATGATCAACCTTAACAAGTGCGAGGGCATCCTCATCGAGGATGTCACACTGCTGCGCTCACCGTTCTGGGTTATCCACCCCCTGCTGTCGAAGGACATCACCGTTCGTCGCGTACATATTAATAATGACGGTCCCAACGGCGACGGCTGCGACCCTGAAAGCTGTGACCGCGTGCTGATTGAGGATTGCTTCTTCAATACGGGCGATGACTGCATAGCCATCAAGAGCGGACGCAACAACGACGGCCGCGAGGGTGGCCAGGGCAAGTTTGCCGGCACACCATCGAAGAACATCATCATCCGCAACTGTAAGATGCAGAACGGTCACGGCGGCGTGGTCATCGGTTCGGAAATCTCTGGCGGTTGCCAGAACGTCTATGCCGAGAACTGCGAGATGGACTCTCCCTCGCTGGACCGTGTGCTGCGTATCAAGACCAACTCGTGTCGTGGCGGCATCATCGAGAACATCAACATGCGCAACATCACCGTCGGTCAGTGTGGCGAGGCCGTGCTGAAGGTCAACACCGACTACGAGCCGCGTGAGGTGTGCTGCCGTGGCTTCTACCCCATCGTCCGCAACGTGCTGATGGAAAACGTCACCTGCCAGAAGTCGAAGTACGGCGTGATGATTGTCGGCTATCAGGACGAGAAGCTGGCCTATACCGTCAACAACATCACCGTCCGCAACTGTCAGTTCAACGGTGTCTATAACAAGCCTATCCACCAGGTGGGCCGTGCGCAGGACATCACCTACGACAACCTCGTCATCAACGGTTCGCTGGTGCTGCAGCAGAAGCCCTATAAGCACTATTCGGAGTGGCTGACCTACTCGGAGATGAAGCGCGTGCCGGAGTCGTACATGCTCGACTTCGCCACCAAGCCCAAATGGAGCTACGTAATGGGCATCGAACTGGAAGGCATGCTCGACACCTATCTGCGCTACGGCGGCGAGGACATCCGCAAATACTGCCAGATGTACACCGACAAGATGATTGACCAGCAGGGCAACATCACCGGCTACAACATCCTCGATTACAACCTCGACAACATCCGCACCGGTCATTTCGTCACCCGTATGTACCAGCAGTGGCCCGAAGCCAAGAATCTGCTGGCCATGAAGCTGATGATGAAGCAGCTGCAGGAGCAGCCGCGCACCATTGCCGACAAGGTGTACTGGCACAAGGCCATCTACGCCTACCAGGTGTGGCTCGACGGCATCTTCATGGGACTGCCCTTCCGCTGCCTGACAGCACCCATCACGGAAAAGGTTCCCGCTGCCAAAGGTAAAAAGGCAAAAAAGGCTGTTGACCCCGTCATCGCCATCTACGACGATGCCGTCAACCAGCTGAAGATAACCTACGAGCGTACACTCGACCCCAAGACGGGCCTGAACCGCCACGCCTACGACGAGACGCGCAAGACCTTCTGGGCCGACAAGCAGACGGGACTCTCGCAGCACTGCTGGGGACGCGCCCAAGGCTGGTACACCATGGCACTCATCGAGGTGCTTGACGCACTGCCCGACGACTATGCCCGTAAGCAGGAAGTGATAGAGCTGCTGGTGAAGGACTTCGATGCCATCCTGAAGTGGCAGGACAAGAAGAGCGGCGTGTGGTACCAGGTGATGGACAGCCCCGACCGCGAGGGCAACTACCTCGAATCAACCTGCTCGGCCATGTTCACCTACGCCCTGCTGAAAGCCTACCGCAAGGGATATGTCGGCACAAAATACCGCGATGCCGGCATCAAGGCCTACAAGGGCATGATCAACAACTTCATCAAGGTGAATGCCGACAAGACTATCTCGCTGACCAACTGCTGCAGCGTGGCCGGTCTCGGCCCTGCCGCCACTCCTGAGGTGGAGGCCGCCCTGAAGCAGGTCAACCCCAAGGGCAGCGTCAAGGAAAACAAGCGCCGCGACGGTAGCTTCAAATACTATCTGAGTGAGTCCATCCGCGACAACGACGCCAAGGGTATCGGTCCGTTCATCTGGGCGTCGCTGGAAATGGAAATGCTCGGTTACACCACTGAAAACTTAACAGCCTCGATTGACCGCGAGGCTGTTCTTTTTCGCAACAACCCCGTCATCACCGCTGCCGACCCGCTGGCCTCGCTGACCGTCGGCAACGGACGTTTTGCCACTACCGTAGATGTAACTGGTATGCAGACTTACGTCGATGACTACAAGAACGGTATTCCCCTCACAGCCATGTGCGACCTGATATGGCACTCGTTTCCCAACACGCTCGGCCTCAAGCCTTCTGACAGCGAGAAGACTTTTGATCTTGGCCACGGCCACGAGGAAGTGTATGCCGTGGAATACAAAAAGGGTAGAGCCGCCGACCGCAACATTGCCGCCACAGAGTATTTCCGCGTCAACCCCCACCGTCTGAATCTCGGTGCCGTGGGACTTTCACTACAGGACGCAGAAGGGAAAGCTGTTCCCCTACAGTCTCTCACCGGCATCCATCAGGAACTGCAGCTCTGGAACGGCCAGATAGAATCAACATTTTCCGTTGACGGCTCCCCCGTCAACGTAACTACCTTCGGACACCCATCGCGTGCCGCCGTTTCCTACCGCATTGCCACACCGCTGCTGAAGAAAGGACAGGCTGCCGTAACCCTCCGTCTGCCCTACCCTACCGGCAAGCATGCCGATGACGCTGCCGACTGGAACAAGCCGGAACTTCACCAGAGCCGCATCGTCATTCAGAGCGACAATCATGCTGAGATACAGCACTGCATCGACAGTACCATTTATTATATATATATAAGGTGGGAAGGACAGGCAAAACTCTCTAAGACAGCAGCACACACATGGCTGCTCACCACTGATGCCGACGAGCTTACATTTGAGGTGGAATATCTCCCCAGAGCCGGACACCAAGAGCGCCACGTCATTCTTCCCTTCCGATTCTCCGATGCACAGAAAAACACGCAAAAGTTCTGGCACAAATTCTGGACAGAGACAGCATTTGTCGATTTCGGCCAATGCACTGACCCACGTGCCAAGGAACTGGAGCGCCGTGTAGTGTTGTCGCAGTACCTGACCCGCGTCAACTGTGCCAACAACATGCCGCCGCAGGAGACGGGCCTTACATACAACTCATGGTTCGGCCGTCCACACCTGGAAATGACGTGGTGGCATGCTGTCGATTTCGCCCTGTGGAACCAGCCCAAGGTTGTGGAGCGGATGCTCGAATGGTACAACAAGACAGCAGCCCCTGTTGCTAAGAAGATTGCCGAGCGTCAGGGTTTTAAAGGCATCCGCTGGATGAAGATGACCGACCCGTGGGCTGGCGAGGCACCGTCCAATACCGGCAGCTTCCTCATCTGGCAGCAACCGCACTACATCTACCTTGCCGAGGAGATGTATCGGGCTGAGCCAACTGCCGAGACGTTGCGGAAATACGCCGACAACGTAAAGGCTACTGCCGAATTCATGGCTGACTTTGTATCCTTTGATAAAAAGAACAACTACTATTACCTTAAAGGAAGCACCGCCATGCAGGAGTCTATGTCGAAGGACTTTTCGTACAATCATCCTTTTGAACTGGCCTACTGGCAATATGGTCTCAGCGTTGCAAACAAGTGGCGTGAACGTATGGGTAAACCGCGCAACCAGCAATGGGATGACATCGCGGCCCACCTCGCCCCGTTACCCACGACAAAGGATGGTATCTATACCGCAGGCCTACCCAAGGGCAAGACCGACGGCCTGAAGTCGTTCGACCCTTTCGATGCCGTCGCCAGCGGTGCCAAGCCTGCCGTCTCTACGGAGACCTTCGCTGAGAAGTGCCGCAACGACCACCCCGCCGTGCTGGGTGTCTTCGGGCTTCTTCCTTCCTGTCCAATAAGCCGCGACAATGTCACGGCAAACAAAACGCTTGCGTGGGTGATGCAAAACTGGAACTGGCCCACCACCTGGGGCTGGGACTACGGTATGACAGCTATGGCTGCCGCCCGTCTCGGCCAGCCGGAGACTGCCCTGCAGGCCCTGCTCATCGACACGCAGAAGAACACCTATCTGAAAAACGGCCATAATTTCCAGACTTCCGACCGTCTGCGCCTCTATCTGCCAGGCAACGGTGCCCTGCTCACCGCCGTCGCTATGATGTGTGCCGGCTGGGACGGCTGTCAGGAAGTCTGCAATCCGGGCTTCCCTAAGGACGGTAAGTGGAACGTCCGCTGGGAGGGGCTACGCCGCATGCAGTAGAAGTAGTATGACAATCGCCATACCGTAAACGTTTGCAGTGGAATTAACGCCAGACACCCCACCGCTTTCGCTGAAAAACCCTACCTTTGCAGCAGAAAACGAACAAGACAAACAACAATGAAAAGACAACTACTCTTCCTGCTGGCCACCACGCTTACGCTGCTGGCCAATGCCCAAGACCAAGTTCCTGCATTCCCCGGTGCAGAGGGTCACGGACGCTACGTCACCGGCGGACGCGGTGGCACGGTGGTTCACGTCACTAATCTGAACAACAGCGGCACCGGCTCGTTCCGTTCTGCCGTCACGGGCGGCAAGAACCGCATCGTCGTCTTCGATGTGGCCGGTGTCATACCCTTGGCCAGCGACATCTCGTTCAAGGACAATATTACGGTCTGCGGTGAGACGGCTCCCTACCCCGGCATCACGCTGCGCTATCGCACGATACGCCCCGGTGCCAATAACATCATACGATTCATCCGCTTCCGTCGCGGACAGGAGAAGGACATCAACGACGGTGCCGACGCCACATGGCAGCGTAACAAGACGGGCATCATCTTAGACCACTGCTCCTTCTCGTGGAGCATCGACGAGGTGGCCTCGTTCTACGACAACAACAACTTCACCATGCAGTGGTGTACCATCGGCGAGAGCCTCGTCAATGCAGGTCACGACAAGGGTGCCCACGGCTATGGCGGCATCTGGGGCGGCAAGCTGGCTTCGTTCCACCACAACCTGATACTGCACGTTGCCAACCGCTCGCCGCGCTTCAACGGTGCCCGCTACAACTGGACGGGATACACCGGCAACAAGTTGTACAGCGAGTACAACTGGCAAAACGCCGTACAGGCCGAGAACGTCGACTTCCGCAACTGCGTCGTCTACAACGCCAACGGATGCTATGGCGGTCCTGGCGGCGGCCAGATTAACATGGTCGGCAACTACTACAAGAGCGGACCGGCAGCCACCGTCAACCGTCTGACCACCGTCAGCATCGGCAGCAGTGGCAATGCCAGCGGCTATGAAATCTACTGGGGCATGACCAGCCGTTACTTCCTCGACGGCAACCAGATAGACGGCAAGGATGCCGGGTGGGAGAAGATGTACTACGACAGCGGCACACCCAACTACAACGGCGCATACTACACTAATGACCCCAACCATTACTATGGCGACGGCCTCACCTACACCAACATAAACGGCACCGACTGCCTGCCCATCAAGCTTGACGAGGCAGCACCTGTCGGCGAGGTCACCACCCACAGCGCCGCCACAGCATTCAGCAAGGTACTCGACTATGCTGGTTCCTCACTCTACCGCGACCCTGTTGATGAACGTTACGCTGACGAGGCACGTACTGGAACGGCTACGTACAAGGGCTCTGTCACCAAAAAGTGGGGACTCATCGATGTGGTGGCCGACTGCGAGGGCTATACTGAGGCAGACTTCCCCACTGGCAAGCGTGAGGCTGGCTACGACACCGACGGCGACGGTATTCCCGACGAGTGGGAGGTGGCCAATGGTCTGAACCCCAACCTCAAGAGCGACGGTGCAAAGAAGACGCTCGACACCGAGCGTGGCTGGTACACCAACCTCGAGGTCTACCTCAGTTCGCTCACCGAGCACATCATGAAGGCCGGCAACAGCGATGCCGACACGCCGTTCGAAGACTACTATCCCGCCTATAAAACCCCTTATGACACCCCTGCCTTGAAGGGCGACATCAATGAAGATGGCACGGTCAACGCCCTGGACATCCAACTCGTCATCACTGCTTCAGCAGCAGGGTCTACTGAAGCCAAGTACGACATCAACGGTGACGGCATCGTCAATGCGTTAGACATACAGGCTGTCATCAATATTGCTGCTGGAACTACGGCTGCAATTTGAAGAAACCTTGGTAATTCTTTGGTGATTACGGAAATAATCACTACCTTTGCCGTCGGAGCGGATGAATCCCTTCCGACGGCAAAATGCTATGTCATAAAGCCAGCAGACGAAAACAAGACATCATAACTAAGAAACTACAAGCATAATGAAAAAGAAAATCATTTCCCTCGCAATTGCCCTCGTGGCAACGGTAACGACATTTGCGCAGCAGATAGCTGTGGTGTCGAGTGGCTCAACAGACATCTACGCCACCTTGGCTGATGCTATAGCGGGAGCAGCCCCCGGTAGCGTCATCTACCTGCCAGGCGGTGGCTTCCCCATTTCCGACGACGTAAAGATCAACAAGAAGCTGACCATCATCGGTATCGGGCATAATGCGCAGAAGGACAATGCCGACGGGCGCACGCTGATTGCCGGCAACCTCTACTTCCAGGACAATAGCGACGGCAGCGCCGTGATGAGTTGTTACATCAACGGCAATGTATGTATTGGCACGGCCGAGACTGCTGTAAACAGGGTGCTGGTGAAGTATTGCAACCTGAACAGCGTTCAGGTGCTTAACGCAAACAGTCTGGAGGTCATGGTAAACCAGAATTATATACGCGATGGTTCTAAATGTAGCAATGCGAAAGTGACTTTCACCAACAATATCATGAATTCCGTCTATCAAGTTAGAGGTGGTCTTATAAGGGACAATATAACTACAGGCTATTTCCATCCAGGTTATAATTCTGACGTTCGTACTTTTTGTAGTTGTGACGATTGTTTGATCGAAGGTAATATAATATTACATACTTATGATGATTTTAATGTAAATCGTATTCATAGTGGCTCAAACACCCAGGCAATAGGTAATTTGCTGATGCATGGAAGTTGGGGCGAGAATAGTGAAGCTGTCGGTATAAATGGTTGGGAAGGCGTCTTCGTTAACAATGCAGGAGTAACGCCAACGTCCAACTATCACTTCACAGAGGATTTCCAGAAATACGAGGGGAAATATGGTATTTATCACGGCACTGGTTTCAGCAAAAGTGAGCTGCCTCCCGTTCCCTATATCAAACTGAAGAACATCCCTGACAAGACGGATGCCTCGGGCAAGCTGCATATCAGCATTGCGGTGAAGGCTGGCGATAGTGAGTAACAAACGGACAATCGACAGAAACATGATGAATCGGAGACTAATCCATTGTCTGTTGACGGTTCTGCTTGCGCTGCTTCCCGCAGTCCTTTCGGCCCAGCAACTGAGCTATTGGGAGTATTGGTTCGACGACGACAAGGCCAACAAGACGGGATTTGCCATCAGCGGAACGGAGCGTGACATATCGGCAGACATCTCGACCGACGGGCTGGCACCGGGGGTACACCAGCTGCACATCCGCGTGGCCCGGAGCGGCGGCGAATACAAATATTCGCCCGTCAGCACCACCACGTTCTTCAAACGGCCTGCAGGCAGTGGCCGTCAGATGGAATACTGGTTTGACGGCGACTACAAAAACCGCAAGGCCTATGCCATAGATGCCGACGGCGAAGTAGAGGACCTGACCCTCGACATGTCCAGCCTCTTCCCCGGCCTGCATCAGGTGAGCATGCGAGTCGCCAGTCCGGGACAGGCCTACAGCGCCGTATACTCTGCCGTGGTCCTCAAGGTGGGGTCTGGCAACGTCGACAAGCTGGAATACTGGATAGACGACGACTATGCTGGCAAGAAAACGATCAGCATGGTTTCAGGCAACGACGTTACGGCACATTTCGTCAGCGACCTGGACCTCAGCTATCTGCCGATGGGTGTCTACCGTCTGAACTATCGCGTCTTCAGCAGCACGGGCAATGCCGCCAGTGCCGTTGGCTCTGCAGCGGTCATCGTGAAGACGGGAGCCACCCCCGTCATCGAGTACTGGATAGACGACGACTACGAGCACGCCAAGACGCTGGAGGGAACGGCCATGACTGGCGGCTTCCACTTCTCGAAGGACGTTGACTTCAGTACTGTTTCGCCTGGTGCCCACCGTCTGAACTACCGTGCCGTCATGACCGACGGCAAGGTCAAGGGTGCCATCAGCTCGACTCCTTTCATAGCCAACTCCCGCTACGACGGCGACGGCTCAGATGCGGTGGTGACAGGGTATAGTGTATGGGTGGATAACGATGAGAGAATGTTCATACCATCTATTACACCAGAAGCTGAAAAGAATTTTGGCTATACGGTTGATGGTAGAAAACTGTCGACAGGTGAGCATACACTCCATACGAAGGTGTGGAACTCATACGGATTGAGCCATGAGGAATGTGATGTGTTTTCTGTGGTAGAGCCAACGGCCCCCAATCTGGTATTGCAGGCAGAAAGTGTGAAAGGATTGGTGAAGTTGAGGGTTAACCCTATTGCTAACGACATCAGCTACCACGTTTTTCGCATTAATGAAGATGGCGCTTATGCGAGAGTCTATTCGACAAAGCAGAGTTACCCGACAGATGTAACCTTTATCGACCATCCAGGTGCAGGCAGTTATAAATACTATATCCTTGGCATCTATACGGACGCTGACGGGAACATACTGTCGGTAAAGAGCAATGAGGTAGGAACGGCTGTTACGTCGGAGCTTCCAGTAGTGACAACTAAATATGGAACCATTAACGGCAGGCTGACTACTGACACGCACACGCCACAGTCAGGAGTGAAAGTGGTGTTCTCTGACCAAGTAGCAGTAAGAGTTGTCAACGGGTTGTTCCGTCGTGAGAATGTTCCCTGTGGTTCATTGACGTTAACAGTTCAGGGTGACGATGCCCATGAGTACGACGCGAAGGTCATCGATGTGAAAGAAGGACCGAACCAGGTGACACTGACAGGAAGACTGATTGAAACCCCAACAGAGAATAACCTGACAAACGACCTTGCCTTTGCTTCGAGCTTGTCGTGGGAGCCAGCCCAATACCTGAAGTTTAAAGTAAAGAACCTGACGGGTAAATACTGGAAAGGCAGGTTGCGTGTTCGCATTGTCAGAAAGAATGAGAAAGCCGAAGTTGACATCAGTGGGGATGCACAGGCCGGAGCGGGCAGCGTAGCGTCTTTAAATAAGGAGAAAAACTACGACGTGATTACAACCGACGAGCTTGAAGTGTATGGCAGTCCACTTGAAGTGGAAATACCATTGACGGAATTCAAGCCACGCCTGACAGACTGGTATGACTTTTATGTTGAGTCATTGAAGAGTGAAGAAGGCCCATTAAAGCTGAATCCCCCTTACAAGATGGTGGCAAGAAACGCTGACATAGAGAATCCCATTTGCCGGAAATTGGAAAAGATTGACTCTGACGACCTGACGGAGGAAGAAGAGGCCGAGATGGTGGCCAACTGGATCGTTTATCTGTGTGGCAAGGTAAAGGATCTGGATGGCAAGTTGGCTAAGTTGGGCAAATTGGAGAACGACATTGCCAGGATTACTGGCAGCCAACTGGCTGGCACAAAAACCTACGAGGAACTTGAAAAGCGTATCGATGATCTCATCAAGAGCGGTAGGGTGAAACAAGACAAAGACATGAAGACCTTGTCGGAGAAGATTGCCATGCATATTTCTGATGCTGCCGCTATGGATTATGTGGCTATCAAGAAATTCCGTGATAACGTTTCAACTGCTGTGAAGGTTGCCAAAGACATCAGTAAGTTCTGGGGGTATGTCAAAAATGCGGTCGGTGCCGTCAATGAATACCAGAAAATTCACGGAATGGATGGTTATGAGAAGTTCTTCTATTGTTCAAAGAAAGTGCTGGAATTGTCGAAAGACCCATTCACTGAAATACTGAAGAACTATATTGACATCGGCGAGAAGATTGTCAATTACGCTTTGGGCATTGCCATGAATGAATATGCTCCGTGGATACCAGCACGAATCTCTGACTATGTACCCGAAAGGGAAGATGTTGAGCG
>JAEEGG010017067.1_pt1 | contig 14981 bp, 17 predicted proteins | sample 9134161 | NCBI WGS metagenome assembly JAEEGG01 (sample SAMN16246543, study PRJNA631951) | gut metagenome | biome: gut microbiome; feature: rumen; material: CR-attached | host: Bos | place: Iran: Karaj | collected 2018-10
GTTCTCCACTACTGTAGTGGTGGCCTGCTTCTGGCTTCGACAGGAGTGGAACGTGATGGAGAGGCACAGCAGCACCACTACCAGCAGCAGGATGAACACGATGCCCTTGAACAGGTTCTTGAATTGGTCATTCATAATTGTACTTATTAAGTGGTTACACTTTAGCATACTCTTTCTTGGCATCAAAGCAGGGGCACGCTTTGGCGGCGAACTCACGATGGCCGTGGACCGTGGCACGCGGGAAGCGTTGCCTCAGTTCACGGATCAGCGACAGCAGCGCGGCCTTCTGGGCGGCGGTGCGGGTGTCCTTGGGCTGGCCGTTACGGTCAAGCCCGCCGACATAGCAGATGCCGATGGAATGGGCATTGTGGCCCTTGCAGTGGGCACCGGCTTTCTCGAGGTGTCGGCCCTTGTGGACCGTCCCGTCGAGGTAAACCACATAATGGTAGCCGATGTCCGCGAACTTGCGCTGCAGATGCCACTGGCGGATTTGTTGGACGGTAACGTGTTGCCCTTCCCGCGTTGCGGAGCAGTGGACAATGATTTGATCGATGCTTCGCATGGCGGTCAGAGTTTAGCAGCCGAGACGGGGGTGAGAACGCCCGCGTCGTAGGTCTGCTTGTTCTTGTCGATGACGTACAGGTGCTTCTCGACCATGGTGAAGGAGAAGCTGAAGTCCAGCCTGGTGATGTGGGCCACGAAGAACGTCCACAGCTTGGGGGTGATTTCCCCGGCGATGCTGTCAAGCGTGCGCTGGAAGAAGGCCACAAGCTCGGGCTTCGCCTCATGGTCTTCGGCGAGGCTCAGGCTTGACTGGTCAACAGGCTCGCCGTTGCTGATGAAGCGGATGGTGCCCTGGCCGTCGATGGCGTAGTAGTGCGGGAACCGTTTCTGCGGCACGCCGATGAGGGGGGCATCAAAGCGAAGCTCGCTCTGCTGGGAGTCGTCGCGCAGGAAACAGCCAGCGACTTGGATGTCCTTGACCTCTATGGCGTTGGGAAACGATGCCTGGAACACGGCACGAGCCTCGGGGTTGGTCAGCTCGGCGCTCATAATCACGGAGTGCAGCGTGTCGATGGAGGTGATGAACATCTCCTTGACGCGCTCGTTGTGGGTGACTGTATGCGTGGGAAGTTCGTGCATGCGGCCGTCGCAGCCCTTGTAGCGGACGTAATGCTCGTCGCCCTCGCAGATTTCCTGCGGTTTGATGTTAAGAATCTTCTTGCTCATAGTCTTGGATCGGGTTTGTAGTGTTAGTATATGGTTGATTGTTCTCTAATAGTTTCTTGCGCTCCATCAGTTCCATGGCCTGCATGACGATGGCGGCGATGTCGTCCTTGTTCTTGACGATGACGTTGAAGGTGTGCGCCTTGTCGCGCAGTTCCTGCTTGTCATGGGTCGATTCAAGGACGGACTTCCATTCGCAGAAGATGTTGAAGCCGCCCATCAGGATCGTGAAGAACGGTGCGGGCAGGATGACCGATGTGATGATGTCGATGCACGACAGGCACAGCATGGGCAGGAAGTATTTCGTGGCCTTCTCCACGGTCATCTTGAAGCCGCGGGAGGTGGTGGCGATGCCCGCCTGCTTGGCCTTTCGGAGCCCGGCGACGAAGTCCACGGCCATGGCCAGCATGACGGCGATGTACGTCAGTGCGAGCCAGACGGCGGTGTGGTGCAGCGACAGGTTTTTTAGGATTTCGATGATTGTCTGCATTTTTACTGTTTTTCTGTTGGTTATTAGGGATTTTTGAGTTAACTTTGCGCTCGAAAAGAAGACTTTGGGTGTGCTTCGGCTCACCTTTTGTTATAGGGATGTGCTTCGGCTCATCGTCCGCTATTGAGGTGTGCTTCGGCTCACCTTTTGTTTTTCATCACCTCTCGAATATCCAGGCGTAGCTGCCGTTCTTTATCCGTGTGCTGATGTGGAATTGGATGATGGGCGTGACCAGAGTGGTCTTGTCCAACAGCTTGCGGTTGTCGGGCTTGGCCGATGAGAAGGCGATGCCGTACATCAGGCGCACCTTCTTGGGCACGAATACCTTGCCCTGTTTCTCTGCGACTACAATCCTTATCTTGCCATAGCTGGCAGCGCGGTTGCCCAACTTGTCAAGCGCATCTTTGACGAAGTACTGTGCCTCATGGCGGTACTTCTGGTCGCCATCGTAGCCACGGTGGATGACGGCGGCATCGATGAGCACCGTCTCGTCGTTGCCGATGGTCACCGTATCGGCCTTGCCGAGCACGTTCCAGCCCTTGCGGACGGGGCCGTGTGACTTGTCGCCGCTGATGTTGACACGGTTGCGCTTGCGGGTGTAGCGGAACAGGTAGGGAGTGTAGCCCTTGGCGATGAGTTCCTCAGCGCCGCGCAGGTGCAGGGCGCCGGTTCCCTTGTTGATCTCGATGCCGAGACCGTAGAATGACTTTGATTGGGCGGTAGAGCCGCCGCTGCCGAAGACCGCCTGGCGAAGCTGGTTCAGCTGGGTGACCATGGCGGATGTCATCAGGCCCGCGTTCTGGGTGTCGGCGCCCGTGAGGAAGAGGCGTTTCAGCACGATGTTCTGCTCGCCGGTGGCGACGTTGTAGCCGATGATCTCAAAGCCGATGCGATCGGCCGCGGTGTAGTGCTGGCGGATGTCGTCCACGAGGGCGCCGCTGCCCTGCACCTTCTGCATGGCGGCTTTCAGGGCGGTGATGTCGGTCTTGGCGGCATTGAGGGCGATGACATGGGCGGCGGTCATCGCACCGGCCTTCTGGTCGGTGGCGCCGTTGATGACCAGGGCGGCGGTCGCCATGGTCCCTGCTCCGTTGAACAGGTTGTAGCGGCTGGCGGAGAACACGACCTTGTTGGCGTCGCTGTTGCCCTCGGCAAAGAACTGCAGTACATTGCCCGCCGCGCCTATGGCGTTGAGCCTGGCGGTGTGCTGGTCGATGATGTCCTGCATCTCGAGCACGGTGTCGGTGAGTTCGTCATTTGTCTCACCGATACCCTGGATGCGGATGTAGTCCTCGGCGGTGAGCACGCCGGCACGGGTGCGTGTGGCCGGGCCGATGGCGAGCGTGAGCGACGAGGTTGCTCCATCAACCATGCTGCGTGCCATGAGCTGCAGGATGACGTTGCTGTGGTCATCGACGTTGCGCTGCTGGATGTCATAGAGGAAACGGAACTGCTGGAGCGTTTCCTTCCAGAAGCGGATGATGTTGTACTCGGTCTCGCTGGTGGCGGTGGCCAGCAGGTCGGCGATGGCCTGGAGGATGGAGCCGACGGTCTCGGGCGAGATGCTTTCTTTCTCGGTCTCGACGCGGAACGCGGAAATCAGGGATGTGAGTTGTTGGATGTCAATCATAATCTATTGCGTTGTAGGTTACGGTGCAAAAGTAGATTGATTGAAAGGAACCGTAAAAGACAAGGTTTTTAAAGAAAACGTTGTATATTTGCGACCAGAATCTAATGACGAAGCGTAAGGCTCGACCATCTGATACAATTGATTAAATCTGCAATTTCATGAGTCCATCAGAAGAAGAGTCATCAGTGCCACGCTTTTGAACAATAAAAGCTCTTATGGCTGCTGGAGAGCGATAATAACAGTAAAATTATGGACATGGATTTTATTAACAAGATGAGTGATATACACTCTTTTGTTGAACTTCACGAAATTTTTAAATCATGGATTAATGAGGGAGTTATAACTGATAGAGCTGAAGAGATTATGTTGGGATACTCGTCTCTGATAGCATATCCCTCCATTTATTTGACAAAAGATGGATCAGGTAAAGAAATTGCTGCTGCAAAAGAATGTCATGAGATTATGATGAAATACTCAAAAGATAGTCTTAATCGATTAGTGGAATCACATGATGAAAAGACACAACTTTCTTCCGCTTTATTGATTATGCCTCCTGAAAAAGCTATTTTATCTGTATGTAGCGAGTTCTTTAATTTGAATTATCTCCTAAAAGGATTATATTCAAACTACACAGACGAGCAGCTTGCGAATGTCAATGGAGATGACTATGCAAAAGTATGGCTCAATATTCTCTCTAAAGGATACCATTTTGAAGAGACGGAACGAGATATCGAATACGACCGGAATCATTGGAATGAATCTTACATTTTAATTTCTAAAATGCAACTATCTCCAATGTATAAGGATGAAATGAATATTGATAAGATTAAACAACGACTTGAGACTTATTATAAACAGAATAATAGTGGAAACAGCGGGTCTGGCTGTGTTGTTCTTATTTTGCTATTCTTAATGTCAACTCTATTCGTGGCATGTTCTTTATAAACATTTAGTTAGTGATTTTGTCTAAAATCTTTCGACAAAGCCGAAGATAATATCCCGCAGAACGTCCTCCCTACGTTATCTTCATAGAATTCTTTCAGTCGCATGACAGAGGCATAATACTTGCGGGAGAACCAGCGGCGGCGCTGGCGACGTTTGGCTCTGCCAAGATCGCCACTGTTACCACGGGGCGTCTCGCGGCCCGTGCCGTAGTCCTGCCACAGGCCGTACTCGAGGAAGGACTGGGACAATCCTACCTCGAAGAAGCGACCGTCGGCTCGCAGCGGCAACGCCTTGGGCGATGCGAGCAGCGCCCCGGTGTCGACGACACCAAGCAGGGTGATCTGCTCCTGCCAAATCCTGAGCATGGTGTCGTTGAAGGCGGTGACGAATTTCTGGCGCTCCTGCAGGGCCTGTTGTTCGGTAGGCTTATTCCCATTCATCGGCATTGTATCTCAGGTCGGTATAGACATCTACGGCTATTTGAAAGTAGGCGCAGGCACACCCGCTGAAGAAGTATCGGTCAATCTCGTTGAACGATATCCTCGGGTCTAGGTAGATGCAGTGTTGCTCCAGCTTGGTTTTTTCCAGGATCAGCAGCGACATGTACTGACGGAAGAGCTCGCGCAGGGTCTCCATGCAGCGTGTACGTGCCGCCATGTCGTCAATCTTGTGGCGCTTTGCCAGGAACACGGTCTTCACCCGACGGGTGTGGGGCGTGTTGTTCAACTCGGTAAAGCCGTTGGCGATGTCGCTGACGCACACGAAGGCGGTTGTCCGCTGCATGTGAGCCAATGCTTCCTCGAATCCGTCCAAGCCGCTGACATGGCAGAAGGTGAAGCGTTCACTTTTTGCCAGGCGGTTGGTCGCGGTCAATTGCTCAAAATATTCTGAGGCATCCCAGATGCCCTGAGGATATTGCTCTGTCATCTGTTCGGGTATTTCTTATTAAAATCGTCATATTCCTTGGCCAAGGCGTCCAATTCGGTGAGGGCCCGCCAAGTGTCGATGGCGAGTACCTCCTTCTCCTTGGTGACGTCGCCTTTTGTCAAGGCACGAATCTGTGCATTAACTGCGTCCTTCAGCATATTATATTCTTCCACCATTGGCTTGAACATGTTGCGGTCTCGGTCTATAGTGATGATCGGAGTGAACAGATGTGAGAACTCATGAGCAAGATATGCTTTGAGCGAGGCAAACCAATAGAACATGTTAAGGCGTTCCGCATCGGTTAGCTTCAAGTCGTTTGACTCATAAAGGTGCGCTGCCATATATTCAAGTAGCTTCTCATTCTTGGTGGACAGATAGCCTTGATACAAGTTATCGCATATGATGAACGTCTCGAAAGGCACCTCTTGGAAATCAGCTGGCAAGGCCCTGTGCTTTCCGATCTTCTCAATGCGGACGGGCATAGCAGGCATTTTGTCGAGCCAATTAAGTGAGCCGATAGCTGCGTTGACTTGTTCTGCAGTGACAACAAATTCGTCGTCAGCGAATCTACACATCCAGCCCCTACCATACTTGTATAGGACTTGCATGCCCGACCAACGTATAAGGCAATAAGTCTTCAACTCGGGAGCTGTAAGGCCTTGAGCAATCAGTCCGAACACGTATCGGAGTTGGTTGTCTGTTAACTCATCCCATCCTTTGGGAGCTTTTAAATCAATCGTAATCATAGTCTTTTACACATTAAAATTAAAGGCGGTTACTATACTCTGCAAAAGTATGGTAACCGCCTTTTTGCGTAAAAGACATGCTTAATTGCCAAAAAGAGGAGATAACGCTCTGTTAATTGCTATTCGAACATCATCAGCTTCTGTCTCTCCTTGCCCTTCGGCTGTACATATACAAATAGGTTCACTTGTTTTAGCTGAAAGAATCTGTATTGTAACTTCAATCGTATAATTTCTTCTCCCACTCTCACCATAGTTGACAACAATTGTCTGATCCAACAAATCTGGTTTTAGCTCAGGCAAACGTATAAAGCCATTCTTCAAGAAAATTCCAGAAATCACATCACTTGGATTAATGGTTTTTGATGTGTTTCCATACAATCCATTTCCAACGGCATATGCTACACCAGTACTTGATGTGAGTTCTGCAGTTGGTGTGATAAATACATATCTGTAGCCATCAATTGAACTGAATTGATGAATGGCCGGAGCCTTCAAAGAGCCACAGCTGTTAAACAACAGGAGAGTTAGTATTGCAATTGATAATAATTGAATCCGTTTCATGCCAATAAAGATTTTTGGCAAAGATAATACTTTTCTAAAAATAATAGGTCATTTAGAATGTTTCAGGGTCAACTTCAATGATATGCCACTGCGTCCATTCCATTAATTCGTAAACCCAAAACTTCTGTTCATCATCCAATTGGTCAAAGTTTCGATTTTTTCTATACTCTTGATAATGTTAGTGAAGTATTCTTCTGGGCCCGAAAATCCTCCTTTTGAATCATGTTTAATGATAATTGTTCTTAGTCTTTCAATACTTTTGTCAGACAGACGATTATTCGTTTTGATTTCGCGCTTAATATGCCCCACTTTAGTGATAATGCTCCTATTTCGTTTTGGCATTGAGTAAGGACAATCGGAACAAATTTCTTTTTTAGCCATAATGAAAATCTTTTTAAATGATTAATTGAATTTGATGCAAAGATATGTCCTTGAATTATTAACACCAAATACAATTAACAGTCATTCACATTTGATTCTCTTATAGGGCCAATTGACAGCAAACGGAATTTCTTAACTATTTTTCAGAACCAATAACCGTGATTAACTTTCTTGTTCTCGAACACGGGAGGCTCGAAGAGTTTGTAGGTGTTGGAATTGCGGAAGTGCGGGAACGAAGTCTCGTTCTTGCGCATCAGGTCAACGATGTCACGTAGCGACTGAATAGGCACCTGGTTGCCCTGCAGGGCGGTGACAACGATCTGCCGCAGCTGCTCGATGACACGGGTATGGTGGGACGTGGCGACGGAAATATCCGTGAATGCGGACATGACCTCGCTACGGAACACTGCCAGTTGCTCGGGCGAGATGTATTCCTCGGCCAGCCGTTGCTCCACTTCGATCGCCTTGGAGCGCAGGCCCAGGTAGTTCGCCCACCGGTGTTCGGTGAAACCGCACAGGTTGGCCAGGTCGATATTCGGGAACAGCGTTGCGCTGAACCATTGTCTCTTGGGGCTGGCGCTCCACGAGCTGTTGAGGAACAGGTTGTGGATCAACTGCTCGATGGCGATATCCCGGCTCGTCTCCAGCGAGCCGAGGAGCCTTGATATCCTATGCGGACTTGCGGGAGCGATGTTCTGGTTGCTCACAATGCCGAATCCGTTCGGCGTGAGCACCAGGTCGAGTGACGGTACGGCCCGCATGAACGCCTCGTGGACCACAACTAGCGTTGCGCAGGTGCGCAGCGGCTCGGTCTCTTCCATGGCGAGCAGTTCAGGTGCGAAGTCGTCACCGATAAACTGGGTGAATACCCATCGTTCTGCCTGGTCTAGCCATGGCAGGATTTTCTCGTGGAAGGTCGTTTCGCCTTCCACTGTGTCGAAAGCGTTGGGCAGGTATCTGCGCAACTGCTGATCGGATATGATTAATTTTGTTTCCATATTGTCTAGGGTCAATTAAGGTAAATTAGGGCAGATAACGGCAGGTCAAAGGAAAAGCCCATTATCCACTTTTGTAAACTTCTAAATATCAGCCATATAGAAAATCGATTTCAGGGCAGATAACGGCAGATAACGGCAACTCAAGGGCAATTAGGCATCATCATTCATGGTCACCTGTTTTGCATCCTGATGTTCGTCCAGCGTCGTCAGCTGGATGAAGGGGCAGTCGGGATAGGCACCTGTCCAGCCGTTGAAGCGTATGACGATCTGGTGGACCGTGAACAGCAGGTCGTGATACGGCTTCTGCAGGGCCTGGGCAATGGTGTACAATTCGCGCTTGTCGCTGCCCGAGTTGTTGCTCTGCGACTTCCCGGGCACGCTGCCCACCAGGTTGCTGTGAACGCGCATGGTGAAACATATCATGTTCACCGCCTCCTGGATGTCCGTTGACCAGTCGCCGCCCTCCTTGTCGGAGTCGATCTTGTTGATGACGACCTCATGCTGGACCTCGCCAGTGGGCGCCACATAGAAGGTGGAGAACCACACCTTGCCAGCGTTTTCCACGCCGGTAAGGAAGTCGAGGATCTGCTGCTTCTCCTTGACGATGCGTTTCTGCTGCTCGCGGCGGTCGGTGATGCCCTCGCTCTTGAAGATGGAGTCCCAATACTTGTTCGAGATCTCAATCTGGTACTTGATGGGGGCGATGTTCTTCAGCTTGGCCTCCTTGGCCATGCCGATGAGCTGCTTGATGTTGTACCACTTGCCGCGGAACAGGGCGCCGTAGTACGGTATCGGGTAATAAGTGCTGTCGGGGGTTGGGACCCGCGTCAGCACGGCGAACTTGCGTGACTTGGTGCGGACGCGGCGCTTGCCGTCGTCACCGGCGATGCGCCCCATGCGTATCGCCAGGTCGCGCCAAGGCGAATTGATGTCGAGCAGGTCGATCACCTCGATATCGTCACGGCTGGCCACGGGCTGGCGCCAGTTGGCGTAGAGCACCTGGCGTATGCTGCCGTCCTTCTCCGCAGGGGTAAGACGGCAGTAGCAGGCCTCCTTGCGGATCAGTCGTACAATCCTCGTGCCCTCGGCATTGAGGATGATGACCGAGACGCAGAAGGCGAAGTGCTTGAAGTCCTGACACACACCGAGGAAGTACGAGGGCAAGGCGTTGTCGAGCAGGAAGTCCTCGACCTCCCGCTTGACATCGCCGCCACACGAGTCGGTGTTGTACTGCAGCCCGCTACCGTAGCACACCTCGGCGTTGAACATCTGGCAGGTGGCGAGGGTCTCGTCACCCTCGATGAGGTTGATGATGTGGTACGGCATATTGTTATCGCTTCCCCATGGGATGTAGGACAGCGATTTGTCAATGATCGTCGGCACGATGTCCACGTCTTCCTTGAACACCTTGCCGCTGTCGGTCTTGAAAGCGACCGATGCGTTGAGCACCGGGATGGTTTCTACTGAATTGAATTGAAGTTCTTCCATAATCTGAATGGTTATATATCACTTGGCTGCCAGTTGCTGCAGCCCTCGTCATCGTCGTGTTCCATGCCATACTCGTACATGGCCACATCATAATCCGCGTCGAGGATGCAATGGGCATTATTTTCTTCGTCTCTCGCATAGCTCGCCAGCATATCCTCCGATGCTGACGGGTATTTCTTCCTGAGGTCATAGATCAGTTCCTCGTCTGTCATGTTGAGCGTTGTGAGGGCATCTATATGCTCGGGTACGAGATTCGAAAACTGTTTACTGACCATCTTTCTGACATCTTCCCTACTCCTGTAATATACTTCGGGAAGGTTTTCCCTCGCGAATTGATTTATCTCATCGGTCACCTTAATTAGGTAGTCTATAATCCCAATTCCCTTCTCCTTTATTAAGATGGTTTTCATTACGACGTGAACCCGTTCTTTGCCCCATTCCAGATTTGTGTCAATATGTACCCCAACGCCCTCTTTGTCGTTCCAAAGAATAACAATGCTATCGTTTCTTTCTACTCTGATTTTTTCCATATTTCTAGTGATTAATGGTTTATATTATAAGAATAATCTAAACCTTTTTATAATCTAATATTTTATTTTTCATCGTTCAGTATAAAGTATTTGCGTCAAAATTAGTTTATATTATCATTTCTTAAAAAGACAACCTTTTTGAGAATATTAACCAACTAATTTTTAAGCAAAAAATGGATACAAAAAGTTTACAAAGCCGTTATCCTGCGCTTTTAGAGTACATGAGAGCGATTGGATACCACCATGTGACTATTGCCAGATTCCATGCTGAAATCAAAAGGATTATAAGATTTGCTTCCTCGCCAGAAGTAGAGTCTTACGATGACTTTTATGAGAAAATGTATGGTAAATCCGTCTTTGGTGTACCTGCGTGGAAATCAAGAGAGAAGAAACGTTTGCTGAATCAAATAAGATTGTTTGATGAAGAAAACATTTTTCCAGACAACACATTTTATCGTGTTACGTCTGCAAGAAGTTGTTATAACCAGTTGTTGCCGGAGTTTAAGTCGATCGCTGACTATATTGGAGATGTGATGGCAAAACGCAGGTTGAAACCCACCACTATTGCGACTACTAAAAACTGTATTGGTGCCTTTTTCCTAACCATCTGCAATAATAATAAGGTTAGCCGAATACACGAAATTGATGAAGATATGGTTTCAAGATACTTTATCCGAGATAACAAGTTATACCTTTGCTCTGGCTCTGTCTGTAGAATCAAGAGAGCCCTTTTGGATGCATCAGGCCATAAATATGGTACTGAATGTGCCAGAATCGCAAAGTTTATTCCTAAAACCAAACGGATCCAGCGAATGTACCCAGGGTTAAGCGAGGAAAATAAAGAAAAAGTAGAACGATATATCTTGGACGAAACTAATAAGCTGTCGAATCGAGATAGAGCCATCATGCTACTGATTTATTATACGGGGCTTAGGAGTTGCGACATAGCAAACTTGAAAATAGATAATCTTGATTGGCAAAGAGGACTTCTGCTGATTGAACAGCAAAAAACCGGTGCTGAACTTAAGTTGAAATTGGAGCCGATAATAGGAAATGCCATATACAACTACATCACGACTGAACGACACAAAGTGAGCATCCCTAACATATTCCTTGCTGCTGACCATCATTACAGAGCGGTTAAGCCAGGCACAATTGGGGCTATATGTACAAGAGTGATGACAGCAGCGGGAATAGATGTTAAGTCTTGCAGGGCCGGAACTCATGTGTTCAGACACAAAGTGGCCACAGACTTGATTGAAACAGGCATCAACATCCCGACCATATCCGCCTTGCTTGGACACACCAAACCTCAGTCTGTCAATCATTACGTGGGTTCGACATACCATCGCTTAAAACAATGTGCTTTGAGTATAGAAGATTATCCAATAAGAAAGGAGGGCTTATCATGATGAGCATACAGGAAATGACAGAGAAATATATTGAATACCGTTTGTTATCTGGCCTAAAACCCTCTTTAAACTCAGGACTGGCTTATTTCCTTAAGTTCTGTTCAACGAAAGGTGAAAGGATAACGCAAGAGGCGGTTGACGAATGGTTCGTGAAGAAAGAGAGCGAATCACCCATATCATTCCAAACCCGTTTTTACCATGCATTATCATTTATCAAACATGCCAATGAAAGAAAATGGATAAAGGTTATCGAGCCAAAACGTCCGAGACCTGCTAAGTCTATCTATGTTCCTCATTTTATGACGGCGGTTGAAATTAAAAACTTTTTTGCTTCTTGTGACAGCATGCTTTCGGAGCCGTATCATAAGAACTCTAAAAAAATGGAGCGGCGTCAAAGACTGGTAAACATTATTGTGCCCGTGTTTTATCGATTGATTTTCAGTACTGGCATGCGTCCGATTGAAGCCAGACTTTTGCGTCGGAGTGACGTGGATCTTAAGAACGGAGAGGTTATTATACGCCACACAAAAGGCTACAATGAGCACATGCTGGTCTTACATGACACAATGCTGGATCTAATGAAGTCTTATGATGAACTAATGAATCTGCTTTTTCCCGATCGGAAGATGATGTTCCCGAACGAAAACGATGAGCCATACGATGCTTCATGGCAGAACCGTATGTTCCAAACTCATTGGAGTAAATACAACGACACAAAATGTGTGGCATATTGTTTTAGGCACAACTATGCTATCACAAACATCAATAAACTGATCAGTATTGGGACTGAGGCAACAGAACAACTCGTTGCCTTGAGTCGTAGTATGGGACATGCCTCCCTAAAAGAGACTTTACACTATTACAGTTTAGTCCCTCAGTTCGGAAAAATATTAGAGGATCTGTGTGATAGCGAATTGGATGAATTATTACCAAACATTGATAGTTATGAAGAATAATAGTGCAATTAAAGTAGCAAAGATCTACGCAGATTGGATACATGAAAGAAGCTCATCGCACAGTGCCCATACAATAAAGTCCTACAATACAAGCATGTTGCTCTATCTGCAATTTTTAGAGGACAAAAGGATGATTAATGTTGGGGAGTTTTGTGCAGAACAAATGTTCAGCCACGAAATAATCCAAAGTTGGATGGATTGGCTGGAAAAAGAACGAAAGTGTTCTGCGCAAACATGTAATGTAAGGCTTGCCAATATTCGATCTTTTGTAAAGTACATGGCAGAAAGAGACCTGACTTATCGTTACATCTTTATGGATGTATCATGTGTTCGGCCAATGAAAACAACTAAGAAAAAAGTTGAGGGAATAACCAAAAGAGCAGTAAAAGTTCTTCTTGGTTGTCCAAATACCAAAACGAGAGTTGGTTTTAGAGATGCCGTCTTACTGAGCATGTTATATACTACTGCTGCTCGTGTCGATGAACTACTTTCCATAAAACTTCAAGATATAAATCTGGATGTTGAATATCCCTATGTAATCATCTTGGGCAAAGGGTCCAAAATCAGGACTCTTAATCTGCCTAAGAAACTGACAGAGATGCTAAAACACTACATTCAGGTTTTTCATTCAGAAATGTACGCACCATCCAATTACTTGTTCTTTTCAAGAGAAAAAGGCATAAACTGCAAACTCAGTGCAATGGGATTACATAAACGCATAAGAATATATGCAGAAAGAGCAAATAAAAAGTTCAATGAAGTGCCTGTTGATCTTCATGCGCATCAATTACGTCATGCAAGGGCGACCCATTTATTAGATGATGGTTTGAACATTGCTCAACTATCAAAGTTTTTGGGGCATGAAAATATCTCTACAACGATGATTTATCTCGATATAACAGAGGATATGAAGTCCTCTGCCATAAAGACTCGAATGAATGAACAGATTAAGGCTGTTAAACCAAAATGGAATAAAAACAATGTGAAATCATTACTCTCAATTTTTGGCTTTAACAAGACTTGATACTAGTAAATTAATCCCAACCATTTGTATTATATATAACTGAATGTTAGACTGATAATTATAATGGTTGGGATTATAAAAAGGTTTAGATTATTCCTTTAGTTTTTTGTGAGAAAATCATTATTATCAGAGAAAAAATGGTACTTTTGCCGTATGGCAAATAATTTGATCATTTCTGAATCATTTTCATCATCAGTTGAATTGCTTCATGCATTTCAATCGGAGATGTATCAAATGTATCAAAGCTTATTCGAAACATCAAGGAACGTCAAAAAAGAGCGCAAACGTCTACGTTCTATGTTGCCATATCATATTAATGTAATTGATGAATTACATATAAACGAGAATGCGCATAGTCGAATTTTGACAAAACTCCTTCAATTCAGAGATGCTGAAGGACGCTATGTTATTCTTGATACATTGTTAGAATACATCAAAAGAAGAAGCACTGCTGGAGAGTTTGAGAATTTAAGCTTTATATCCCCTTCTATTACACAGGAAAAGGGCCGAATTGACCTTTGGGTTCAGGATAGCAAATCAAAAAATGCGTTAATCATTGAAAATAAGATTTATAATGCCCCTGAACAGCGTAAGCAGCTTTATAGATATATAGAAAGAACCAGACAATGTGGGTATAAAAACTCGAATATATACATCCTTTATATAACACAAGAAGGGTATGATCCCAGCTCACAGTCATGGGGGGATGATAATACTTATAGATGCTTTCAGTCTCGATACATGGCATTATCATATCGTGATGACATTATGTACTGGCTGAAATTTTTTGTTCTTCCAAATCTTAATCAAAATGACAAATATTTATTGAGCGCCATTACTCAATATGTTGATTTTTTGGAAGGGCTGTTTGGTGTTAGACAAATCGAAAAATCATTAAATATGAATCTACAAAAATTTATTTCTGAGAAATTGGGATTATCCTCCGAAAAGGATCCAAATGAGCGATATCAGTCAATTGAAGAAGCAATAATTGATATTGATAGACTGAAAAACTCTCTCATTGATATGCGAGAGCAAGCATTTCAGGAACAACTCAAGTACTATTCAGACAAATGGAAATCAGATTATAAAAAACCGTCATCAAAATTTCAAATATGTGATGATTATTCTGAGTATGAAGAAACTTACCTCTTTGGGGTGAAATTTATCTGCGATGAAAAACCAACTCATGTCGTAATTGGTTATGACGAAAGAGAAGATGGGTTGTATTGTCAAGTTCTACGTGATATCTCAAATAGGAGCAAGAAGCTAACACGGAAGACCACTAGTATTTATTCATTGATAAAAGAGCTATTAAATCAAGAAACTGATGATAACACATATATTTACCAGTATTTCAGTAGAGATTTTCAAGCAGTATATGAAAGGTTCTGTAAAGTAGTTAAAGCTATAAATAAAGAGATATAGCCATTTCAGAACTAATGAATGTCTTGTCTTTTGGCATCCAAGCATAGCTCCATAATTTTGCGGAAACTAAAACCGCGAGATTATGGAGTTAAATTTTAATAGTGTAGAGACCATCCCGATGCTCAACGCATCGGCCGCTTTCAAGACCGACAGCGGCAAGGTGTTCAAGGAAGACGTGGACATCGTGCCGACGATCATCGACAAGTCGCTGTCCTACATCCCATGGGGAAGCGATAAC
>JAEEGG010017071.1_pt1 | contig 14980 bp, 8 predicted proteins | sample 9134161 | NCBI WGS metagenome assembly JAEEGG01 (sample SAMN16246543, study PRJNA631951) | gut metagenome | biome: gut microbiome; feature: rumen; material: CR-attached | host: Bos | place: Iran: Karaj | collected 2018-10
ATAAGGGAACATGTCGAGAACATAGTATTTGGGCTTAGATTTGTCGATAACAGCCTTGTAGGTGTCGTGTTTCTTCCAGTATTCGCGCCATTTGCGCTCAATTTCCGTAAAATTGTATTCCATCTTCTAAAAATTTTGAAGATGCAAAAATAAGAATATTTGCGCTTAGGCGATTGAGTTTTTTGCGTTTTTTTAGCAAAGTCTGTCAACAAACAAAACAGAGGTAAATCTGAAACAATATTGCCATTAATATTGCAATAGGAATTATAATTTTTGCCATTCTAAGCAAAATCTCATTTGTTATGCTTCTGTCCTCCAATGCGTAGCAAGTATGTAGCGAAAGTGAATTTTGCTCGATAAGTTTCTGCAGACTATTTTCCACATCGTCTTTTGTTATGCCAGAGTTTTTTGTCTTTTTCATGACTTTTTCCAATAGAATTGTCCTGTCGATGAAATATTGACCGTTGGCGGTTTCCAGAATGCACCTTTCGAGTTGCGTGTAGTTTTTCTTTTTGTTTCTCATGACTTTAATGTTTTTTTTACAAATGAACATTCAGGTTGCGCCAAAATATGTCGTAAGACTCATCAAATCTTGGAATTAATTAAAAAAAATCCTAAAATTACCCAAAGCATCCTCGTGCTTTTTGAAAAAGCATTATCTTTGCCAAGTCTAATTTAAATTATTACGAATATGAAGAAATTATTTTTTCTATTAGTTCCTGCATTCATGCTTGTAGCTTGCTGCAACAACGAACCTAAGCAGGAAGCCGCTGAAGGCGAACACAAGTGCTGCAACAAGGAAGGTGAACACAAATGCTGCAAGGATGGCGAACACAAGTGCCACCACGAAATGAGCGAAGAGCAGAAGGCAGATATGGCTGCTTGGGAAGACTGGGCTAACCAGACCGACGAAAAGAAGGCTGAACTCTTGAACAAGCGCAAAGAATGCTTCGACAAGATGGTTGCAGAAAAGAAGGCTAGAGAAGAAGAAATGGCTGCAAAGAAGGCTGCTTTCGAAGAAGGAATGGCTAACTGGGACAACCTGAGCCTCGATGAAAAGAAGGCATTGTTCGACAATATGCCATGCTGCGGAAAGTGCCACAAAGGTCACGGCTGCCATCATGGCGAAGGCAAGTGCTGCAAAGAAGGCGAACACAAGTGCTGCAAGGATGGTGAACACAAGTGCGGCGAAAAGCACGAAGGTTGCCAGCATCACGAAGGTTGCCCGAACCACAAGGACTAATCGAAATTTCGAAAAAATCAAAAAAGCTACGCTTAGGCGTGGCTTTTTTGTTTGTATTTTTCTCTCCCAACCTATCAAAAAAACACCTACCTTTGCACTCTCAAAATTCAAAACGATGAAAGTTAGAAATACATTGATATTCATATTGATACTATTTGCAGTCATTGCTGGAGTGATGGCTGTTTTCCCGAAAGATGGCATAAGGATTGGCGAAAACTTTGTGCTTCACTGCCCGTCGTTCAGCGACTTCCTGCCGTCGTCGGCAAAGGAAGAATCAACCGTAAACCTCGACTCGCTGCTTTCGAACCAGATCGACATCGACAACGAAATCCCACAAAAGGCACAAGCCAAACTGAAGGATATGCCCGAATACGAGGAGCAACCCGACCCAACATCAGACAATGTTGTAAACGACGACGCTTCCAACTACAACATCGAGGAAATAAAATCGGCAGTCAACCCGCTCGAATTTCCTGCCGGCAACAACACCGCACTCGACCATTTCTTCCGTAAGTTGTCGCACCATGGCGAATACGAAAAAATCAGGGTTCTGCACTACGGCGACAGCCAGCTCGAAGGCGACCGCATAACAGCTTACATCAGATACAAACTGCAAGGTCGCTTTGGAGGCAACGGTGTGGGAATGTGCTCGCCAGTAGCCATTTACTCACAGTACAGCATGAAACAAAGTGCTTCCGAAGGTTGGATTCGCTGTCCTGGATTCGGAAAACGCGACCCTGCCGTAACCCATAGGAAATACGGTCCTATGATGGCATTCAACCGCTTCTCGCCAATTCGCGATTCGCTGTGGGAACGCCCCGAAGAACCTTACAAGGCTTGGATAAGCTTCACAAAGTCATCAATGGGCTACGGAAACACGCGCAAGTTCAAAAATGTTTACATTTACTACGGCAATTGCACCGAAGAGGTGAATGTAACCGTGAAAGTAGGCGGAGCCGTTGTAAACGAAGGTCGTATGCCGATTTCGGAAGGTTTGAATGTATATGCCTACAAGTCGCCCGACTACATCAGCGATGTAACTCTCGAATTCGAGGCATTCGACAGTCCCGACTTTTATTGTGTGTCGCTTGAGGACGACCACGGCATAATTGTCGACAACATTGCTATGCGCGGATGCAGCGGCGAAGTTTTCACAGGCACAGACCGATCCCTATTGTCCGCTTCGTACTCGAAACTCGGCGCAGATTTGTTCATTTTGCAGTTTGGAGCCAACGCTGTCCCCAACACAAAAGATTCAAAAGGCGCAACATATTTTGTAAATCTATTCATGTCGCAGGTTCGAACCATCAGGGCAATGTGTCCAGAGGCATCAATTATGATTGTCGGTCCAAACGACATGTCGGTGAAGAACAAGGATGTGTACGAATCCTACCCTATCCTCGACACTATGGTCAATATGCTACGCGATGCAGCCGAACGCAACAACTGCGCATTCTGGGATACCTACAAGGCCATGGGAGGACGCAACTCAATGCCTAAGTGGGTTGAAGCCGACCCGCCACTTGCTGCAAAGGACTACACGCACTTCTCGCCACAAGGAGCACAGGTCATCTCCAATATGCTTTACAATGCAATAATTGTCGAATACACAAACTATCTGCAGAGAAACAAGTAAGGTATGAGTTTTAGGGGCTACATAGGAAAGATTTTTTTGATGCTTGTGCTAATGGGCATTTCGATAGCCAGCATTGCACAGTCTCTCTCATTCCCCTACCCCGAAAGGAAATACGATTTCGTAAACTACGATTCGTCAACACTTTATACACCATCAGGAAATCCTAATCTCGAAACTTTCTTTGGCAAGCTTGACAATTTCTACTTCGATGGTGATGAAGGATTTACAGTATTGCATCTTGGCGACTCTCACATTCAGGCTGGCATGGTTTCTTGGTGTCTGCGAAGGCACTTCGAGAGCCTTTGCCACGATTCGCATGGCGATTTTGGATTGCTTGCTCCGCTTTCAATAGCACCAAAGAACAACCATCCATATTATTATGTGTCGCGAAGTTCGGGAAACTGGGAATTCGAACGGATTATCAAAAATGTAACAGGAACCCCAATAGGACTTTCGGGATTTGTCGCATTCACAAAGGACAGCATTGCAAACCTGACATTTGCCTTCCCCAAACGCTCAATGAAAGAGATGCACGAGTTTACAAAGGTAAAGCTTCTGCATGATGCCAACGACACCTGCTACGACATTTTCACCAACGTGGACTCGATAATGGTTGACTGCACGACAGATTTCACCGAAGGCAGTACCGAAATGGTCTATTCCCACTCTTTTGACTCGCTTGTTTTCAAGTTTGTGCGCAATGTCGATTCGCGTTCGGCAAAACCGATACACATTCACGGCGTGCTGGTCGAGGATTCGCTACCGAATGTAAATTTTATAACCATCGGAACCAATGGAGCATCAACCGAATCGTATGTCAAGGAAAAACTTTTGCTCAAGCAAATGGACGCCGTGAATCCCGACCTTGCCATAATTGCACTTGGTGTAAACGATGCTTCAGGAAAGAACTTTTCAAAGGACAGGTTTGTGCAGAATTACCGCAAAATAGTTGATGCCATACTTGCTGTAAACCCCGACTGCGCGATAATCTTCGTCAGCAACAACGACTTCTGCGGATACCGTACCGGACACAATAACAACCAGCCTCTGGTAGTCGAGGCAATGAAAGAACTTTGCAAACGTTACCATGCATCTTTATGGAATCTATACGCAGTCATGGGTGGAAGCAAATCGATTTACACATGGCAGAAGCACGGACTAGCCAACACCGACAGGATTCACTTTACCAACGATGGCTACATGCTCGAAGGCGACCTGCTGTTCGGAGCAATACTCAGGGAGTACGAAAAGCATTTAAAGGCAATGGAAAATTGACATTTCCTTCCCAAACATAATTCATCAAGGAAACTTAAAATAAAGAATAAAGAGTTATATTTGCCGTTTTTAGAATGTAGAAAATTATGTGGCAGAAAATTGCTAGGCTGATATTGAGGCAGAAGCTGTATCTAATCATTGGTATAGTGATAGTTACGGCATTCTTGGGTTTTGAGGCTCTGCACATTAGCATGGACTACGGCTACGCCCGTATGCTTTCGGAAGACGATGAAGTATATTTGCAGAACAAAAAGTTCAAGGAACTTTTCGGAGACGAAGCCAATGCCATTGCCATAGGCATTGAGGATAGTTGTCTGCTTACCAACTACGAGCATTTCGATAAATTCCGCAAATTATCGCATCAAATAAAATCACACAAGGATGTAAAAAAGGCATTCAGTCCGCTTGAAGCAGTAAACTTACGCAAAGCAAGCGTTACCGATGAAAACGGAAATAAGAAGCAGAAATTTGAAACAGTACGCATTTTTGGCGACTCTATTTCATCGCAGACAGAACTCGACAGCATAAGCAACATCTTCTTCAGCCTGCCGTTCTACACCAACCTGCTTTACAGTGCCGATACCAATGTGTTCCTGCTCACTATTTCTCTCGATCCCAAAATACTAAACAGTTCGGAACGCCAGCAGTCTGTAGCCGAAATAGAGGACATTTTGCAAAAATATTCTGAAGAAACTGGCATAAATGTCCATATTTCAGGACACCCATATATCCGCACCGAAGTTACAAACCTTATTAAGCGCGAACTGCTTATCTTCACACTTCTAGCGGCTCTTGTCTGCATAATAATACTTTACATATTCTTCCGTTCCCCGAAGGTAATATTTGCCTCGCTCATAGTGGTGGCACTTAGCTTGATTTGGGTTTTCGGCTACATGGTACTGCTTGGGTATCAAGTAACAGTCCTCACATCCATGATTCCGCCATTGCTGATTGTAATCGGCATTCCGAACATAATCTACATGTTCAACAAATACCACGCTGAGTACAAGTTGCACGGACAGAAGGTAAAAGCCTTGCACCGTACCATCTGTAAAATTGGTAATGCTTCATTCGTTACCAACATAACCACAGCATTCGGTTTTGCCACATTCATAGTTACCACAAACACTCTTCTCATAGAGTTTGGCGTTGTGGCTTCACTCGGCATAATGACAGTTTTCTTGCTTTCATTGCTGATAATCCCTATATTCTTCAGCCTATGCAAGCCTCCTTCAGAGAAAGCTACCAAACACATCGACAACAAAGTGATAACTTCAATCATTGCCAAGATTGAAGACATTGTTACTCATAGCCGCAAAACGGTATATATAGTGTTTATCTCATTATTTGTCGTGATGCTGTGCGGAATTTTCTTCATCAACCGTGCCGGCTACATACTCGATGATGTTCCTAACAACAGCAAGCTATGTCAGGACACCCATTTCCTTGAAGAAAAGTTCGGTGGTGTATCTCCAATAGAAATAGTTGTGATTTCAAAGGATTCGCTTCGCAACGACCACGACTACATCGACCAGATTGTTAGCCTAGACTCACTACAGCAACGCCTGAAGAAATATCCAGAACTTTCGCGTTCGATGTCGATTGCCGATGCAGTGAAATTCCTATATCAGGCATACACAAACGGCAAGAAATACGAACTGCCGCCAGACCCGAACACATATTCCAACATCATGAAGCGAATGCCAAATATGAATGGCGAAGGTCTTGCTAAATCGTTTATCGACAGCACCCGCACTGCAACACGCATCAGCATGAACATCCGCGATGTAGGTTGCGACCGCATAGAGGAACTGCTACCTCAACTGAGAAGCGAAATAGATTCGGTTTTCCCTGCTGATTGCTACGAAACAATTGTGACGGGTAATACCATTATGAACTTTACCAGCCAGACATACCTGACAAAAAATCTTTTCATCAGTCTCGCTTTGGCAATAGTGGTAATTGCTCTGTTCCTATTCTTAATGTTCCGCTCGATAAAGGTCACATTGCTTTCGCTGATTCCAAATGTAATCCCTATGGTTGTAACCGCTGGAATAATGGGTTATTTTGGTATTCCAATAAAGCCATCAACAATACTTGTATTCAGCATCGCTTTCGGCATATCTGTTGACGACACAATACACTACCTCGCCAAGTACAGCCAGGAACTCAAGCATACGGACGGAAACATAGGTGTATCTGTAAAAAATGCTCTTGGCGAAACCGGCATGAGCATGATATACACCTCAATCATACTTGTACTCGGATTTGGAATGTTCACCATTTCCGAATGGGGCGGAGCTCAATCAATGGGTATCCTGGTATCAACGGCATTATTCGTAGCAATGTTCTCAAACATTGTGCTATTACCATCGCTACTGATGACTTTGGAACACCACTTCAACAAGAAAGTTTTCAATGAACAATTTATACAGATATACAACGAAGAGGACGAAATAGACCTCGATGAACTAAAAATAGAAGGAGAAGAATACGATGAAGACAAGTAAATCGCGCCACTCATACAAACGCCGCATTTTGGTTACCGGCGGTGCAGGATTCATAGCTAGTTCGCTGGCACAAAAGTTAGCCGACGACGAGTCGAACCTTGTGGTAATAATGGACAACCTCTCGACTGGCGACCTGCGCAAATTGCCTCCGATGAAAGAAAACATTCGTTTTATTAAGGGCGATGTCAACGAGTACAAGGATATTATGGAGATAATGGTATCGTACCAATTCCACTATGTTTTCCACTATGCAGCGATGGTTGGCGTACTTCGTACTCAGGCTCATCCCGTTGGTGTACTTGAAGACTTGCGCGGAATCGAAAACATCTGCCGTCTTAGCAAGAACACCGGCGTAAAAAGGGTATTCTTCGCTTCTTCATCCGAAGTTTACGGCGAACCCGTAGAGTTCCCGCAAAACGCACACACAACACCGCTCAACTCGCGCGTACCGTATGCTGTGGTAAAGAACATTGGCGAAGCTTTCCTTCGTTCGTACAACAAGGAATTTGGTCTGAACTACACTATTTTCCGTTTCTTCAACACATACGGGCCAAAGCAAAGCAAAGACTTCGTAATCAGCAAGTTCCTCAACATGGCACTTCGTGGCGACGACATCTCCATTTATGGTGACGGGTCGCAAAGCCGTACTTTCTGCTACATCGACGACAATATTGACGCTACCGTAAAGATTGCATACGCAGACGAGTACATCAACGATGTGGTGAACATTGGTAATTCACGCGAAACATCAATATTAGAGCTTGCAAAGATTATTATTGACATTACAGGTTCGAAATCAAAGCTCGTATATCTGCCTCCGCTGAAGGAAGGCGACATGATGCGCCGTTGCCCCGACAATACCGATATGCTAAAGGTTCTTAACCGTCCACTCGTAAAACTCGAGGACGGCATCAGAAATATCCTTGAAAAAGGATTCTTCGAGTGGGAACAGAATAGATAGACTACCTATAATCGGATAGCCTGTCGCAATGATGCTTTTCGTTGCCGACAAATTTTGTGCTGGCATACTTGCCAACAAGACTGCGGTAATACCTTCCAACATACGAACCATCCAGTTCGATTCCAGCTCGCATATACTGACAACGAGCCAAAAGTTCGCTGTTTTGTGTCAAGGTTTCTGCCTCATCAAGATGTGAATATACCTTTTGGTAACGATCCTGCAAGATGTACGACTTCGACGTGCGATAATCCCAGCCGTTGTCGTAGTGCTGCAAATCTTCCAATTTGGTCACAGTACCATAAAGGCCTTCATAATTTACATAACTTCCCTTGGCATACTGAGTCAATGCCCAGCACCAATCGGATGACTGCGCAAGTCCCACCGCGTATGCGTATTTCATTATTGCGCGCTCCTCATTGTCAGTAACTTTACCTTGGTTTTGTTCCAAATCGCGCATTATCCTGCAGAACTGAAGTTTTGTAGGCACCGATGAATACAACTTTGCCGGATTGTACTGCTTGTAAATGCTACCCTTTTCGTTGTTTGCTGTAATCCAATCTTCCATAAACGGATTGCGCTTCAGATATTCGGTTATGTTTTGCTTTTTCCAGAACGATGGGGCAACCTTTTCCAAATATACAATTGCCGAGTCGTACTCGTGAACGCGCATATACTTTGTAGCTATCAATTCGTTAATCATCGACTCGCCTACATACCCCCTACTTACAAGCGACTTTTCCAACTTGGTTTTGCCACCCGACTTTACAAAAGCAAGGAAATTCTTCACATTAACAATCGAAGTGGTGTCAAGATAGCGGAAATACCATGTGTAATATTCCATATTGCCAGCCTCGTTAGGATCCTTGCGCTTTGATTCACGAGTTTCCTTATCGTAGCAATGTACCTCGTCGAAAGCATTTAGTAAAGCGGCTGCCATATTGGATTCTCCAGCATCAACATAATGAGAGAAAGCATTCCTTAAAATAACTCGACCAAGCATATCAAGGCTATGCTCGTTGCCTCGACCATTGTTTGCCCATAAATGGTCAAGTTCGTACACCTTTTTCAGAAGCCAAGGCAAATCCCTGTTCAACTTGTCGGCATAATCGGCAGCATCGGTCATAGTGGAATTGTACAGAAGGCGGAGCATCCGTGCATTTTCCTTAGCCATCTCAAGGCCTTGCATATCGGGAGCCTTCTCTATTTGTTCGATAGCCTTGGCAACATCACCATTAAGGAATGACACATGAGCAAGTGCCGACTGCCAAAGCGCAGGATTGTCGGTTTTCTTTTCGCCAAGAACCTTTTCGCAGAAAGCAACAAAATCCTTGCAATCAACAGTTACCTTCTTGTCCTGATAATTGTTCAAGTAGTTTTGTACAAAGAACATAAAAGCCTTCGAACTTGGATTGTATGCATACAGCTTGCGCATAAAGTCAACATCCTTCTTGAAGTAATGCATACTTTCCCAATCCTCGTAATCGGTGTATATTTCGGCAGCCTTTGTTGCTTCGTCAGTATAGAACAACGCACCTGCATAATACAGATGGCATTTTTTCTTCAATTCCTTGTCATTCCATTCTGCACTGCAATTTTCCCAAACCTTCTTGCAAACATCATACTGCTTCAGATAGAACAAAATACGCATATACAAAAATGTATATCTTTCCTTCAATTGCGACGATGATTTGTCGCACATCTTTTCGAGGTCGGCAACCCAGCGAGTCATCTCTTCCTTTTCAGCAGGCTTTGGATAGTACCACGAATCGCCCATTCTTTCCGAAAAAGTCTTGTTTATAGTCCAGTAGCGCAAAGCTTCCTTATCCCTCTCCTTGTGCAGATAAACGAAGAATCCGTTTTGTCCGTTGTCAATATCATCAACACTACACTCGTACAAAGCCTTCTCTATTTCCGATTTTTCGACCTTGCCACCTGTATAATCGTACCAAAAAGCAATGTTGCTTTTCCATAATTCATCGGGTTCCCACCAATTTCGTACGCCACTATCGTAGGTCTTGAACATATAAGTCCACTCGCCACCAATTACCTCAACGTACCCGCAGGCAAAAGTTATAATTGCCGATGCAAGGCACAGCACGCTAACGATAAATCTTTTCCACATCATCGTCCGAAAGTTTTGAAAGGTTAACAGAATCAAGATGATACATCACAAATTGAACTGGAGCAGAAGAAAGATTCTTCAGAATCATGTTCTTGGCATCAAGAATTTCGTCCATCGAAACTTCTTCGTGACGAACGTACTTGGGAGTCCAGTAGTCATCTTCATCAATATTTATTTCGTACTTGTTTGCCGATAGTTTCTTGAATCTTTCCGTATCCGAAAAATCGTATTTGTCATACTCAATGCCCCTCATATATTTTTCGCCTTCATTATCATAACTATCGCTGAACGTAACGTCCCACGAGAAGCACGGAAATGCTACCGACAACGGCAGTTTGCATTTTCCCACCTTACCAAGATAAGGTTCTACATCCCTTGTGTCGAGTATGGAATTATTGGTATCCCAATTGCGTATGTCGCCAGTGTTGTAGCACATCAGAACTCCATAGTCAGCGGCAGGAGTTTCGTATCCGAGCTGGAACAGGCGTACCGTTGTCGAAAGAGCAATGCCCTTGGGGTCGAGTTTTGCTTTCAAATCCTTCATGAATGAAAAATATTGCTCGGCATGGCTTTCTGTCCAGTCGCAGTCGATTTGCATTTCGCCGAATTTTATGCCGTTAACATCGGCCATGTCGATTACGCGGGTCAATAACTTGTCGATGAACTGCGGATAATCGGCAATAGCTTCGGATGTAATAAATACCGTCGGAACAATTTCCAAATTACTGGGAATACTGTCGATAAAAATGGTTGTCGCCAATGGCACAGCCTGCTCACCTTCCCACGACTTGTCCACATCGAAAAATTTCAAATACATTTTCTTTATGTCATGCTTTTTCAGGAAATCGCGCTCATAGTCGTTCATTCTGAATACCGTCCGCCAATAATAGATGGCATTTCCGCTTTCTTCGATCTTTTTCCCATTATTATTGCAACTTTGCATCACAGCCAAACACAGCATACAAAGCGCAAGAGATATAACAAATGTTCTTTTCATTTTTAGTATCGTTTCTATGATGCAAATATATAAAAGGCAAAAGTTTTAACAAGCTTATAATATCACAAAAAAACGGGACTAAGTAGATAGTCCCGTTTTACTAAGTAATAATCGTATTTGTTATCCTAATATAGAACGGTCACAGTTCCCTTGTAAGCCTCTGTCTTTTGGTACAAATCAACGATATACAGATAAGTTCCTGCTGGCACATAATGTCCGCGATAACTACCGTCCCACGGCTCATCCTTGCCAGTACCCTTATACAGCATCTGTCCCCAGCGGTTGAATACATATATGGTTGCATCCGGGAACATTTCTATGTTCTCGATTATCCACTGGTCGTTTACACCATCACCATTCGGGGTGAATACATTCGGAATCTTGATGCAGTCGCCTGCCATATCGGTAAGCATTACAGAAGCCACCTGATATGAACACTTGTTTGCATCCACTACGCTGACATTGTATTGTCCCTGACGCAAGCCAGTCAGAATCGGAACATCGGTATAGTACGAATCCCATCCGTACATGTACGGAGCCGTACCGCCTCTTGCCGATATTTCTATCGAACCGTTGTTGTTTCCGCTACACGATGGCATCGTAACATTGTAAGAAGATACGAATTCGTCAGGTTCTACAAGCTGTATTGTATTGTTAGCCATACAACCGTTGGCATCCGAAATTTCCATTTCATAAATACCAGCAGGCAAATTAGCCATATAGTTTCCTGAGAAACTATTTCCATTCATTAATACAGTGTACGAATATGGAGGATTACCACCTTCGCCACTCAATGCTATCGAACCATCAGTCTTTCCGTAGCATGATATAGGCTTTACATTTGAAACAAGCATTAACTGGTCAGGCTGAGGCAGATCAATTGATTCTACCCTAGCACACATATTCGCATCAATAACCGTCACAGAATAGCTACCTGCAGCAATATTCTGCAATGTCTCGGTATGTTCTCCGTTGCTCCAGTCGTATGTATACGGCGGTTCTCCACGAAGAGCAACTACTGTTGCCGTAGCATTGTTGTATCCGTAACATGTAACTCCGGTACCCGAAATACTTACCTCAAGTGTATTCTGCTGTTCGATGCTAGATGTTGCATTTGCAGTACAACCCCAGTTATCTGTAATCGTTACATTATATGAACCAGCAGAAAGGTTCGATGCTACTGCATCTGTAGAACCTGTATTCCAAATGTACGAGAATGGAGATATACCTGATTCAGCAACTGCCTGCAACCTACCCGCCGACATATTGGATCCACAACCAGGAAGTGCCACTACTTCAATTCTAGCAGAAATTGAACCATGAACACCGATGGTTGCCGAGGTTGTTGCAGAACATCCGTTGTAATCGGTAACTGTAAGATAATATGTGCTCGGAGCAACATTAGACAGACGTGCACTTGAATATGTCAGGCCTGCCGAACTTACCCATGAATATGTTGGCATTCCCATACCGCCAGAAACATTAGCAGTAACATTTCCGCCAAGGCCACCACATGTTGCATCATTTGCTGTTGCCGAAACTTCAAGCAAATTCGGCTGTGTTATAACTGCCGTTGCCGATGTTGTACAACCATGAGCATCGGTAACCACTACAACGTATGTTCCAGCCGGCACATTAATAGCGGTCTGAACATTCTGTACAGGACTTGTATTCCATGTATAATTATATTCAGGTGTACCACCAGAAACAACTGCCATAGCAGAACCTGTTGCCATTCCGTAGCAAGATACATTTGTAATATTAGCATTGCCTACTGTAGCTGTCAACGGGGTACTCTGACCATTGATTGCAACTGTTGCTGTTGCTATACATCCATGAGCATCGGTAACCGTAACAACATAACGACCAGCAGCAAGATTTGCAATATCCATGGTCGTACTATGGTTAATGTCGTTCCATTCGTATGTATATTCAGGAGTACCTCCAGTTACTGATACTGAAGCTGAACCTGTCGTCTCTCCATAACAATCTACATGATGAACTGAAGAAACTGGTATGCTTGCCGATAACTGCAACGGCTCAGGAATATTAATGTTGACATTTGAAATACATCCATTTGCATCCGATATTACATAATTGTGCGGTCCGGCATATTCAACAATCTGTCCTACTCCATTATACGGAGCCGTTCCGCCAACAGCCTCAATGTTAACTGTTGATGGTTGGCCGGCACAAGTTATATCGGTAAAGCTAACTCTATGTGTTAATGTTTCCGGTACAACTGCCATACAATCTATATATGTGCTGTTTCCACATGCATCTGCAACTGTAACCCTGACTGTTGTATTTTCTGTTATCAAGGTTGCATTTCCTGCAACTGGTGACTGTGTAACGACAAGGTCAGATGCAGAAGTACAGTTGTCGGATGACATTAATCTAACAATTGCAGTAAAGTCTGGAAGCGGGTAGCTACAATTATACCCCTGTCCAACTTGCAACGATGGTGCAGCTCCAGTGATTACAGGTGAAATGTTATCATGTACTGTTATAGTCTGAGTACATTCACGCTGGTTACCTGCCATATCCTCAATACGATATGTTCTTGTAATTGTTTCTGGACATGTACGGTTATCTGAAACCTGCGAAACCAGAACGAAACTTGATTCGTCTATGCCGTTTGGATCGGCAGCAGAACCACCTGCAGCGGCAAATTCTTCGTATGTCTGATATGCGGGAGGAACATCACCTATACATGAAATTCCAGTAATTCCAGCAGGGCAATTTATCTCTGGAGGCTCGTTATCGTATACATATACATTGAAGGTACAAGTATCTGTAAGTCCGTATATATCGGTAGCAACCCACGTTACTGTAGTTGTACCGACATTGAAACGCTGACCGTTCAATGTAGATGACAAGCCATTTACTATGGTAGTTGCACCACTTACTGTATATGTAATAGATGCTATTCCAGAATTATCATTTGCGGTAACATTCCAAGTATCATCATTGTGCTGATAATATGTAAGACCAGAATCAGCTGGTACATTTATCGTACCCGTACTATTTGTAATGCTAGCACAACTGATGCCATTTGGTGCTACAGGATTGAATGGATCGACAGGATCATTCGGGTCACAACCTATGCATGGCGGATCATCATCGCGGACATATACTGTAAACGTACATGTGTCACGATTTCCACTATTATCTACAACTATCCACAAGACAGTAGTGGTTCCTATTTCAAAATCACGTCCATCAAGTGTGGTAATGTGACTTGCGATAAGATTGTCGTGCATATCATAAAGGTTGCAATATATGCTATCACGTGGAATTCCTACATTGTCACTTGCAGTAATATTCCAGTTAACACCTTCATGATGATAGAAGTTGTTAGGTTCTGTTGTTCCAACTTCTACAGTATTTGGAATCGAGCTTCCGCCTTCTGCAACAATTCTTGCGCAACTTATACCATTATGTCCGTTTGGATTATCAGGATCAACTGGTGTGAATGGATCAATGGAAGTCGAATCACATCCTATGCAAGGAGGCTCGTTGTCAATAACCGTAATCTCCAACGGACATGTGGATTCAAGTCCGCTGACATCAACAACATGCCATACAACACTTGTCGTACCAATATTGAAGCGTTGTCCGTTAAGAGTAGTGTCGGGCTGATTGATTTCAGTCGTAACACCAGTAATAGTATATGTTATTGAAGCAATACCTACATTGTCGTTAGCAGTAACATCCCATTCATAACCTTCATGGAGATAGTAGCTGAGATTCTGACTTGTGTTTACAGTGAAGCTGCCTCCATTATTTGCAACCGTACCACCCATTGACTCAACTATGCTTGTACAGCTGATGCCTGTGCTCGGGTTGAACGGGTCAGGATTATCCGGATCAGGATCACAACCAATGCAAGGATATTCGTTGTCGCTCACGTGTACGTAGAAGTCGCAGCTCTCGGAGTTGCCGTACTCGTCAGCTACCGTCCAGACCACATGCGTCGTGCCTATCGGGAAACGGTAGCCGTCAAGCGTCGGTACGTCGTCGCTCGACTCGCGGCCAGAATGGCTCTCAACCTCTTGATCTGATGCGTCAAGGATGGTCAGTGTAACAAGTATGTCGCGGTGCGCAGTCGAGTTGTCGTGGTAGGTTACGTCCCAGTCGCCGTCTGCCGCGTCGTCGTTGTCGTGCTCGTAGTAGCTCTGGTGGCTGCTCGTCTCGCGCTCTACCGTGCTGCCGCGCGTCGTGCCAGCTATGGTG
>JAEEGG010017073.1_pt1 | contig 14978 bp, 12 predicted proteins | sample 9134161 | NCBI WGS metagenome assembly JAEEGG01 (sample SAMN16246543, study PRJNA631951) | gut metagenome | biome: gut microbiome; feature: rumen; material: CR-attached | host: Bos | place: Iran: Karaj | collected 2018-10
ATAGCGGCATGATTCCGTTGGTTTATGCCGACGTTGCCGAGGTGCTTTCGAGAGAAGGCGTTCTTCTGAAAGAAGAAGGTGACAAGGGCAAGGATTTGAATTTGCCGACTCCGCATGGCGAAGAACTGGGCTTTGCAAAAGTGGAAGCCGATATTCGCGGGCATCATTCAATTTATACAAAGTGCAATGTCGATGCACAAAAGTTTATTTTGAACAACATTGACAAGTGCGTTGCACAGGCGAACGAACGCTTGGCTAGACGCAAGGAACGTGCTGAATCAAGTGAATCGGGTCGCAGTGGTAAAGAAAAATTCCATGTGACGGACGACCAGCTCAAAAATTATCCGACAGATGAAGCTCCAGTGCCGGTGAGCGAAATTGCAAGACGCTTGAACGATTTGCTCCCGCAGGATTCCAACGTCGAAAAGATTTACTTCAAGACGATTCGCGATTGGTTTGTTTCGCAGAATTACCTTGAAGAAAAGAAGAATGCACTTGGAAAGATTTTCTTTGTGCCGACGGAATCGGGTGTACAGAACGGCATTGTGACGCAATCTCGCGTGGGCAAGAATGGCGAAAATTACGACGCGGTCTTGTACAATGGCGTGGCGCAAAAGCTCGTGCTCGACCATGTGAACGAACTCGCGTAATTCGTCATTCACAAACCTGTCATCCTCGACCGTTAGTGAGGTTCACCTTCTCATTAAGTACTTCTTGACTTTTCTAAGAAAAGATTGTATATTATGATAAAAGCCTGTTCGGGACACGCCGGTGGCATGCCGGGTCGTGAGTCCGATACAGGTTTTTTCTTTTTTTATTCGCACGTTATCATAGTCTGCGGGATCTACAGGAAATGCATGACTTCCTGTTTTTGAATTAATTTGTTTTTTTCGCCGAATCCAATTTTTTTGTCCACTTTGACGATTTCTCCAATTGGATATCCGTCACTATCGAAATCAATTAACCCTGTTCCCCTTATGTTTTCTATTTCTTTGAAAATATCAAACTCTGTATCAAAGAAGGCTGTTCCTGCAAAACCGAGTTTTTTGGATTTTGCGTCAGCTAGTTTAAACTCGTACGTTCCGGTTATATGTCTGTTTTGCTTATCCCTGTTTATTTTATTAAATTCTTTGTTTGCAAGAAATGCTGGAATAAGGTTGTTCAGTTCGTATTCTGTATAAACGCCGTGCTTTCGGGCTAACTTTATTTTTTTGTTTATTGTCATTTTTCTAGTAGAACACATGCTATCACCAATCCAATAAGGATTTTGTATTAGTAAACCTGTTGTGACAAGTTTTTTTTGTCTGCAAAAATGCAGACGGTGCTCTACGTTGATCGCCAGGGGGCCAGTTTCCCCATAGGGTGTATGCTGCCTCGAATTGTTCGCCTGTCTCGTGAACAAAGGGAGGTCGGCGTCAAGCAGATAGTGGAACAACCTGCCCGGAACGAATGCTAAGTCAGCAGGACGAATGCTATCGTGAGTGAATATACATAAGTTTTGGGCGGAGTGCAACAGGGGGCGGTTTATGCATTATGAAACAACAGACCCCGGCACAGAGGCCGGGGTGACGGCGTTTCATTTTGTAAGGGCTGCGTTTTTGTCATGCCCGCCACCGATTGACTTTTTTTCAAGTCATCCCGGCCTTAGTGCCGGGATCGGTTTACGCATCTCGAAACGCATCTCCTTATCTCAACCGTCTCAGGCCCTTCGGCATCGGGACTTCCTTGCCGTCTTCGCCGAGCAGGTAGATGTTGTCGAGGCTGATGTAGCCTTTGCCGCTGTGGCGTGCGCGGAACGCGAAGTTCTTGATTTTGGTCGGGTCGAGCTGCGGGATTGTCTTGCCCCAGCCTTCTTGCTTCATGTTCTCCCAGATGAGCGTGTCGCGAACCCAGTTGCCGCGAGTGTTCTTGAGACGGATCATGAATTCGTCGTAGTCCTCGACTTGGCTAGACATGATTTGTAGTTCGATGTAGCCTTGCGGATTGTTGTGCGTTGTGGCGTAATCGAAAACGATGCCGACGGATTTCTTGACTTCTTCGGGGACGTTGTAGTATGCGCCGGAGTAGTTCGGCCAACCGAGATTAGGCGGTTGTTCGACGATGAAGTCGTGACGGATGTAACCGCCAAGCGGAGGATTCCCGTTATAGACTTTGGCATCCATGGAGGTGGCGTTGTCGCCGTTGACGACCGGGAACCACGATACGTTGTCTAGACCGTTGTCGAAATTCTCCATCACGCTTGTGGTGCGGTAAGCGCCACGGACGCGGAACGGAATGTTGAGCGTGTCTGGGACGCCGAACTTAAACCCGTTCGAGACGGTGAGTTTGATTTCCTTCTTGCCGATAGATACTTTATTTGTAACAGGAACTTGAATGTGGAAACTTTCGATGGAAGAATTCCATTTGCCGTCATCAGGTGTAGCACGGACGGTAAGCGTCCCTTTATTGTCCCACTTCTTGATTTGAATGTTGGCTCCGGTGATCGGTATTGAAGAACGCTCCTCTGCGGTTACGAAGAGGTCTAGCGTGTCGCCGACGGTCATCACTTTCTTTTCGAGTGCTGCGGCTAGAATATTTGGGCGGTTGGGTTTCATATGGTTGAATGCATTCATACGGACAACGACAGTGCCGAATGGTGGAATCTCGATATCGCGATTCTTGCCTTCAAGCAAACGACCGCTTGGCCCCATTTTGGGGTACGGGTATGCGTCTTTCTGGTCGCCAATCCACTTGAATTGTTCTGCTCCGAATACGTCAACTTCGGTGCGATAGTTGCCCGGCTTCTTTTTTTCGCTCTTGCGGTCAACCTGCACAATTTGCTTGGTGTCTGTGAGGTTCACAAGCAAAACGTGACAGCGGTTTAAATCGTCTCGATAATCGCGGGGATTGATATCTTCCTCCCATCTGTCGCTACTGCAAACGGCGTATGGTACGACGGATTCGGTTGTGCTTTTGACGGGAACGACTGCAAAGGGCAAATGGTCATCGAGAAAACGCCTGAACGCCATATAGACTCCGTAATACTCGGCGGTGGGTTCAAGGCTTCCCCAGAGGTTCCAGGAACCTTCCTTGACGAGGGCGGTCATGCTGATAGTTCCCCACGTGTGGTCCGGGCCTTCAAAGACGTTGCCGAAAGCATCCCACGGGAGTGCCTGGAATCGATCGCCAAAGCGGACGAGGTATTGTGCGAAAATGTTTGCCATGCCGGCGGCTTGCGGGTAGTCCATCCAGATTTGGCTCCCTTGCACAGACGTGCTGAATTCCGAGAGAAACACGCCACGCTTGCCTTCGAGATACTTGTTCATCCAGGCGTTCAGTGTATCGGCGTTGTGGCCGACATCCATCGTCGCCTTGAGCATGTCTTTGGCGTTCAGGTTGTTCGGTGCCCAGTACGGATAAGTGTGCAAGTCAACGACATCGAGATAGCGTTTGCCGTCGGCCTTTTCGGCTTCACCGACGATGCGCAAAAATTCGGCCATCCAGTATTTTCCATCGTTGAGGCCTGCACCCTTCTGCTGCATCTTGTGCGTACTGAAGAGCGGTCCGTGCAAAATGATGCTCGAATCAACAGCCTTCATTGCACGGGCGTACTCGATGAAACGTGCGGCATATTGCCTTGCCGAAAGCGGACCGGATTCTTCCCATTCGCCGTCAAGTTCGTTGCCGATTTGCCATTGCTTGATGTTGTATTTTTTGACCTTATTGGCGTAGTGGACCCAAGCGGCGGCTTCCTTGGCTGTGCCTGTGCCTGCGTTGACGCAGATAACGGCGTTCGGCCTCCATGCAAAATTATTGATTTCTGCAAACTTATTGATATAAGTCATGAACTCTTCGAAATGCCACTTGATGCCTGTCCAGTCGGTGCGAGGCTTGTCGCCATTGCGGGTGGACATCGCGAAGAATTTGTAATCGTTCCCGGCGAGTAAATCATCGATGCCGCTATAGAGTTTCATTTCCCGGATTTGTACGCCCTTGGACGGTAAGTCGGTTGTCCTGAAGCGGACTGCTACATAGCGTGCGCGAGTCGTTGCGAACTTGTACTTAGTCTGGCCACTCGTGACCTTAACGGTGCCCCATCTCTTAAGCTTGTTTTCAAGATTCTGGTGAACGCCCGGATATTCGGCGTAGTCTTCGGTCCAGTATGAAAGTTCAAAAGACTTCGGGCGGAGATTGCCCCAGTCGATGATAATGGAGTCGAGATCTTTCTTTTCGGGAAACTCAATGACGACCCAAGGCGGATCCTTCGGGTCGAGAATTTCGCCCCACCACATCGTATTCATATCGCCATCGGCGAGGTGGCTGCGACGGATGAAACCGTAGTTGTCTTTTGTCGTGCCGCGGTAAATCGTTTCGCCGAGGAATCCCGGAGCCCAGCTTGTGTCGCTTGGAATCCAAAGCCCGGTGCTATCGTATTTGCCGGCTCCATTCCAGTGGTAGTCATTGCTCAAGCTCCCGTTCGGGAAACGGAAAATCCAGTAACCGCCTTTGGCGAGGGCGGGTGTCATGTCGTAATAGCGGCTGGGCGGGTTCCAGATGGCGAGATCGGCTCCCAGCATGTTATCTGTGTTGATTTTAATGCCCGGGCGAGTGTCGTCAACCTCGATGACATTCTGTGCGGCAAAAACAGGCGTTGCAGAAAGAGCAAACGCTGTCCCGCACAAAAATTTCTTGATATCAAATTTCATAAAAGCTCCTCAGGAATGGGGTAGGGCTTGTTTAGTAAAATTTAATGAATTTTAATTTCGCTATAAGATTCGTAATGGTTTGCGGTGTAGTAAATTGTACAGCCGCCTTGATACATAAGTCGCTTTGTTCCGCGATTGTTTGCGGAGTAATCGACATCGGCTTCGTGGTAAGAGCCTTTCGGCAAAAGTCCTTCGCTATTGCTGTAGGTATCGCCGCCAATCATCACGCCGATTGTTGTCCACGGGTTGAAATTCCACTTTTCGAAGGTCTTGCCGGTCTTGGATTCGTAAAGCTTTTGGCCATCGTTCTTGCTCACGTAATTGCTTGGCAGTTTGTCGAACTTGCAAAGATATGCCGCGACGGAATCGCGTGTGGTGTACTTGCCGGATTCTTGGATGGCCTCATAGATACTTTTGACTTCGACCGAAGATGAACTCGCTACGCTACTAGACGAATTTTTTTTTGTGCTGGAAGAGCTTTTGGCTTGGCTGCTTGATGAAGACTCATTATTGCTAGAAGAAATTTTTCTGGCACTGCTTGATGATATTGCTCTGGAGCTGGAAAATTTTTCTGTAGAACTGCTGGATGATATTTTTACGCTTGACGAACTTTGGGTTCTACTGCTTGATGAACTTAAAGCTGTGCTACATGAAGAGGGTTCTTCATATTCTTCGTTATCGGCGGGGGCCGAAACTGTACATGCTGTTGCGAAAAAGCAAACTGCGGTCGCGAGAAAAAATGTTTTTATCGATTTCATGTTTTAAAATGTAATAAAAGCGATTGAATAGAAAAAAGAAATTGAAAAAAACAATAATGGCTTATTGGATAGTGTTTTTTTAATGTCTGAAACAAGTCGGAAAAATTACATAAACAGAGCGAGATAAGTAGTTGTAAAATTTAAGGATAACGGTTAATCGTCGTGAGAATGGAGGCGTCGGCCACAACCTTAAAAGGCGAACGCAGCGGGGCTGCTTGCAGACCCATTGCTGAGCCGTAGGGTTGGCGCTTGCGCCAGGATGGGTAAAAAACTCTGAGCTGGGGCCCCGCCCGCATGATTTATTTATTGCAATAAAAATCATTGGCGGTGAGCCGAAACTAAGGCCTAATCCTAATGTTCGTTCTTCTTGTCAAGATTTTTTTATTGACGAGATATAATGCGTATGCCGCGAAAAATGAAATGAGCATGGTCAAAAAGTTCGATGAATCTTTATCAAGGAAGTCTATAAATTCGTAGAATAATTTGTATATGAAAATATGGCACAGGTATAATTCCAAAGACATCAGCCCCATGATAGTGAAAATTTTATCAATAGTTTTGCATTTTTCAAAAAGCATTGCAAGGAGCATGCACAGAACAGGGGTTATGACGATGTAGGGAATATATGCTAGTGAACATGTTTGTAATTTGCTGTGTAGAAAATTCGTAAAGCAAATTAAAATGATGAATGCAATGATCGCAGAACTTAATCCAACCTTTTTTAATTTATTTGTCAATTCGATGTCGCAACCATCTTTAGCCCAATGGCCAAATATCGCACCAATAAAAAATATCGGAATCCTTGCGTATGTCAGTATAATAAATCCGCCGTAGTTTTTGTTGTTGTAACAGAGAATACAAGTTAACGCATAGATTAACATTAAAGAAAATCCTGCTCCGATGAAACAAAAGGACGTTTTTATCCCGTTTTTTTTGAACAGCCTAAAATAGATAGGGTATATTGCATACAAAAAAACTATGCACGAAATAAACCAGGATTCGTCGCGGTAGCCAATCCAATAGCCTAATGTTGTCGCTCTGCATATCAAGGAATAAAAACTTCTGAGGCTAAAATCCATTTGAGCCAAGAACACAACGCTTAGCACGACCCAAAATTCAGGGAGAATACGGAAAAAACGGCTTTTGTAATATTTCTTTATATCAAAGTTTTTCCTAGATAGGGAATAATAGAGGCCAAAACCGGATAGGAATAAAAAGATATCTACGCCGCCGTAACCGATAGACCTAAAAAAATCCACTGCGGCTAAATCTGTGGGAACTCGCAAATGAAACAGCATGACCCATAATATGGCAAAGCCCATTATGGCGCTTCTGTGCTTTGAAACTAATTGAAGCATGTCGTTCATTTGACGGTTCCCGTACTGTTACAAATAAATCTAATAGCAAAAAAGAAAAATGTTATGATAATTGCGTGTAAAAAAGTTCTACATTGCTGCAAAAAAGGTTCATCAAGTAGGTTTTTATGGAAGAAACATTCAAGACGAAAGGCACATGCGCCACGACCATCCAGTTTACCCGCGATGGCGATAAAATCCGCAACATCCGTTTCACGGGCGGTTGCAACGGGAATCTCAAGGCTATTGCCAAACTTTGCGAAGGCATGACTGCCGAAGATATTGCTGCAAAATTGCTTGGCAACACTTGTGGCGGTAAACCGACATCCTGCGCGGACCAGCTGGCAAGAGCAGTTCTCGGTCGCGAACCGTAAAAGCCAAAAGTAACATCTTATGAAAAAGCCAATCCCGGCACTCCGTCCCCGTGAGCATTGTGGACACATAAGCAATAAAATTGCAAGTTTCCACTAACAACTAGTGCGGGGATGGTCCCGCCGGGGTGACAAACGCAAAATGAAACGCCGTCACAAAAAACGCACACCCATGAACCGCTCGCAAATGATGCAGGCGGTCCATTCGGAAGATACAAAGCCCGAACTCCTGGTTCGTCGGGAACTTTTCCATGCGGGATTTCGTTACAAGCTGCACCGTCGCGATTTGCCGGGATCGCCTGATTTGTTTATCCTCAAGTACGGTGTGGTCGTTTTTATCAACGGGTGCTTTTGGCACCAGCATGGCTGCAAGTTTACGAGCCGCCCTAAAAGCAATTCTGAATTCTGGAACAATAAGTTTACGAATAACATAGTTCGCGATGTCAAAACGAATTGGGAGCTGTCGTTGCAGGGTTATCGCGTTGCGACCATTTGGGAATGTTCCATCACGAACGATTTTGATCGGTCTATGGAGCGGCTCAAGGCATTTATTGTAAGCGATGAAGAAACTATTGAAATTTAGCCATGCAATAACGAAATAAAATATTTATTTTTTATTCCAAAAAAGGTAGTTGAGGAATTATTTATGCAAATAAGTTATGCCGAATGGATTTGCCCAGAATGTAAAACAAAGAATCGTGAATCATGCAACACCTGGATGTACGGGAGCCCGATTCGCGAATGCCAAGCATGCCGTGCCGAATATTTGGACAGGCGTTGGCGTGAGGTGGCAATTGACGGATTCGACCCGCGAAGCAACAATGCGAAAGTATATGCGAAGGGAACTCTGTTCCTTTTGGCTATAGCCGCCATTTGCGGAATTCTAATTTATTTTCAATACGCCAAAGGATATTATTCTATGAAAATAATTATTGCCGGAGCTTTGAGTGCTTTGGCTGGCGTTGCTTGCGGTATTAACGCACTCCGCATCAAGCTCGGATTCCAGAACAAGGACAACGACAAGTTCATGGCAGAATCCAAGGCCCGCCTGAGCGACCCGCAGTACGTCGAAAAATTGCGGAAGTACGGGTACAAGGTTTGATGATCTTTTCGCTCTAGAGGCTTTTCAAACCGAGTAAGCTAGGAAACTAGTTTTACGATGGATTTTTTTGTTATAATCCAATACATGATTTTGGGGAGTTGTTGCACTCCGTTTTTTAAAGACGAACCCTTCGTGTGTGAAGGGCTTCAGCATTCTATCCCCCGTCTTTATAATTTTTACGAAATGATTGCGGCCTTGTGTCAGGGCCGTTCCTTTTTTTATAAAAAGAGGTCAAAAATGAAAAAGTCTTTTCGCCTGTCATCCTGAAGAGGCGTAGCCTCGATAGAATCCATAGCATTGTTCTTCGCGGCCTGCGGCGACGATGTGACAACTCAGGTTATACAAGACAACAACATGTCTATTGTATTCACGTCCAAAGAACTCCCCAAATGCACGAAGGACAATGAGGGCGAGCAAGCTTTTGTCAAGGGCGAAACTGCTCCGCGTGTTTGTATGGACGGAAAGTGGTTTGCGACATCTTCGGGCGACAAGGATACTGTTCTTGTAAAAGATACCGTTGTCATGAAAGACACCATCGTTGTTAAAGACACTGTTGTATTAAAAGAAAATTCGGGTTGCACGACGAAGGAACTCAAGGACAAGAGCGGTGTGAAAATTATTTGTGGCGGCGATTCCGTGGGCGTTGTGCTGAACGGCAAAAACGGTGAAAAAGGCGACAAAGGTGATGCTGGTGCGGCTGGCAAGGACGGAACATGGGATAGTGCCCAAGTCAAGGCGGAAATAGCGGATTCTGTATTGAGCAAGGATGCACAGAAATTGTTGCCCAAGTATCGTGCCAATGTGAAGGGCTGGGGCCTTTCGACGACTGAGCCCGCCTTTGAAAAGTACATCCGCCGGTTTGCAAGTATCGAAAATGGACTTGGCGTGAGCGGCAAGTGTAGCCTTCCGCTGGGGTGTGTCTGCGAACGCTGCGGGGCTCATCAACGAGCCAATGCACGTTTTCCACTCGGTTCGTTGCATCAAGGATTCGGAAGAATAGCTTTTAAACAAGCAAAAAAACAGTCAACAAAAGAATTGAATTCATTATGCTTTATTACAAATTCATAAAACCCGATATTGATAACCTGAAAAGATGGATTGATGGAAAAATCTTGTTTTCTAAGATTCCTGATTTAAATGATGATTCCGAAAAATGATTGCATTGCAATAATCAAGAAAACGTGGCCAAATATTAAAGTGACTCAAGCACGAGTGAATGATTTTGGTAATATTGAAATAAAAGACTAGAGAGAAATTTACTTCACGAACTTCTCGATGACACACTTGTGTTCTTTAGTTTGTTCATCGTAGTTTACGCCGACAAACAGGAGGTCGCCAGAATATTTTTCAAGCGCGGCTCCGTAATTTTTCGCACGGATTTGATCCAAAGCTGTTTTTTCGCACTTGTTCCGCTTGAGTTCGATAATCAGGGCGGGAGTGTTCGGCACGTAGGGAATCATCACCACGTCGGCGACACCTTTGCCTGCTGGCATCTCTTTGATAATCGTGTACTTCAAGTTGGCGTAGAAGTACGCGAGGCAAATCACCGCCTGGAAAGTTCCTTCGTTATTGTAGTTCAGGTTGTTGCAAATCTGTTCGTGGGCTTTGTCGAGTGCTGTTGCCACGGCATCGGCTTCACCTTCGATGGTGCTTTCTACCAGTTGCTTGCTGGAGTTCACCAGTTCCATGACGCCCCTGTAATCGGGGGATTGCTGCACCGAAAGAATCCACTGGTCGCGCACTTCGCGGTTCGGAATGTAGCATTTTTGCTCTTTACGATCGTATGCTAGATAACCGAGATGAACCAGATAGGTAAAGACGTCGTCCTTGTTGTGGAAATCCGTCATCGTGTTCAGGTAGCTGTTCACGTTCACAGCGACCCTTCCGCCGCCTATCATCGTCTTGACATCGTCCAGAATGCCTTCAAAATTCATCAAGATGTAATTTTTGAGAGCCTCGTAGGAGCCAGTCTGCGTCCAGTAACTTTCGATTTCGCCATTATCAACCGCTGAAACGATTGATTTCGGGTTGTAAGTTTCCACATTGTTGATGTTGTAGCCGTCGTACCAGCGTCTGCATTCCTCGAAGTCAAGCCCGCTGTCCTTGCATAGTTCCTGTACTTCTTCCGCGGTAAATCCGACAAATTTAGCTAAGCGACCCGCGCCTGCCATAGTGTATTCGTCGAACACGTTCAACTTCGACTGCACCTTGTCGCGCACGACCGGCAGAATCCCTGTAATGTAGGCGAGCGCTATGGCCGGGGCCAAGTTGTCGTTCTTGAACATGGCGTTCAAAAAATTAAGGTAAGATTTGAAAACCTGTTCCGAAACACGTTCGCGAATGAGCACGTCGTATTCGTCCAGAATTACCACGAACTGTTCGCCCGTCTTGGCGTATATTTTGAGGAGTGCGTCGGCGATGCTGTCATCTTCGGTAATGTCGCAATTAGGGAAAGCGGGAATCAGTTCCTTTACGACTGCCCCGTTGAAAATTGGCGTTATGTCTCTGGTCTTCCGGTCAACCTTTTCTTCCTGTTCTTTTTTTGACAGGTTCGAGTAGAACGAGTTTATGTCCAGCTTTATTACGTTGAACTTGTTCAGGTGTTTCTCGAAACTTGGATCCTTCGCAATCTTCAGGCTTGCAAACAGTTTGCGGCTGTCGCTGCCCTTGGTAAAATAGGCGCTGAGCATGTTGCCAGCCATCGTCTTTCCAAATCTGCGCGAGCGTGAAACGCACACGAATTTCTTGTTGGTGCGCACGAGACGATTGATTTCGGCGATAAGCATGGACTTGTCCACATAGATGGGCGAGTTCAAGGCTTCTTCAAAATTCGCTGTATTCGGATTGACGTAGATTCCCATGCCCTTAATATAACAATTTGACGGATAAAGGGGTAGTGTGTTGATTTATCAAGGATATATCGCCATTGAAAGTTCCATTTATAATTTGCGTCACAGAAACTTGAAATTTTTTTTATTCCAATACATGATTTTTGGGAGTTGTTGCACCCCGTTTTTTAAAGCCGCCCCCTTCGCATGCGAAGGGCATCGGTTTTCTATTACTCATCTTTATAATTTCTACGAAATGATTGCGGCCTTGTGTCAGGGCCGTTCCTTTTTTTATAAAAAGAGGTCAAAATGAAAAGGTTTTCCAACTTCCTGTCATTTTGGAGTCGCTCTCTCCGCCAGTCATTCTGGAGCCTGTCATCCTCGAAGCGAAGCGGAGGGGAACCATTATTTCTTGGATTGCATTTGGCGATAGGATCCATAGCATTCCTCCTCGCGGCCTGTGGCGACGAGGTGACAACTCAGGTTATACAAGTGTCTTGAAATGATCAGTCATGCCGGCAAGCAAGGTTGTTGACATGACGCTCGCCTTGAGTTATATGGCACTCCTTCGGAGTGCATATAGGGCGGCTCGGTCATGCCAACAAGTAAACTTGTTGACACGACGCTCGCCTTGAGTTATATTAAAGCTATGGCTCGTAAATTCCCTATAGGCATACAGACATTCGCGAAAATTCGCGAAGATAATGCAATTTACATTGACAAGACCGACTTGATTTACAAGTTGGCTAACGACGGTAGTGTCTATTTCCTGTCGCGTCCGCGTAGGTTCGGTAAGTCTTTGCTTATAGATACGCTTGCCGAATATTTTTCGGGAAATAGGGAGCTGTTCACGGAGCTTGCCATCGACAAACTGGAAACGGAATGGAAAAAGCATCCCGTATTGAGGTTTGACTTTAGCAACACCAAGTTCGAAAAATTGGAAGACCTAAAAGAGCTTATCGACGTTCAGCTAGAGGAATACGAGTCGAAGTTTGGAATTTCTGGACTTACACCATCTGGCAAAAAAAGAAAAAACAGCATCCGCCTAAAAAACATTATACTAGCCGCAGAGCAAAAGACTGGTCAGAAGGTCGTTTTCCTTGTCGATGAATATGATGCCCCCTTGCTTGACACTTTGGTTGACAATGCATCGTTTGAAAAAATGCGTCAGACGCTCCGTGACTTTTATAGCCCGCTCAAGGCAAATGATGCGCACATCAAGTTTATCTTCATTACAGGTATCACCAAGTTTAGCCAGCTTAGCATATTCAGCGAACTGAACAACTTGAAGAACATCTCCATGCTTGACGAGTATGCTTCGATCTGCGGCATCACCGAAGACGAAATGAAGACGCAGATGAAGCCTGAGATAGAGGTGTTTGCCTATGCCGTTGAAAAAAATTTTGAGCAGGCTTGCGTTGCACTCAAACAAAAATACGACGGCTACCATTTTTCTCCAAAATCTCCAGACATATACAATCCGTATAGCTTGTTGAACGCCCTTCAAGACAGGACTCTCAAAAATTACTGGTTCGAAACGGGAACACCAACATTCCTAGTTGAACAAATTAAGAAATTTAATTTGTTGCCCGAGTCGTTCTCCAACGGTTTTGACGCCATTGAGAATATGTTCAATGTTCCGGCTGAAAATGCGACCGATCCCTTGCCTGTTTTGTTCCAGAGTGGGTATTTGACGATAAAGGGCTATGACGTTCGCGATAACATCTACACGCTTGGATTCCCGAACGATGAAGTTGCTTACGGCTTTTCGAACTGCCTAATGCCTTATTATGCTATGCCGACGGCCACGCAAAACGACACCTTCTTGATGCGATTCATCAGGGCTATAAAGGCTCACGATATCGAGACCGCGATGACGTTGATGCAGTCTTTCTTTAGCAGCATTCCCTACACAACGGAGCGTCAGGATGAAAACCATTACAAGACGGTCTTTTACTTGATATTCCGCTTGCTTACAAATTTCAATGTTCGTACGGAGGAATGCAGTGCCGCGGGCCGTGCCGATGCGGTTGTGGAAACAGACGATGCGGTCTATGTTTTTGAGTTTAAGTTGGACGGCTCCGCTGACGAGGCTTTGAAGCAAATTGACGACAAGGGGTATTTGATTCCCTATTCCGCAACACTAGCCGAAGACGGTACTCCGAAAAAGCTTGTCAAGATCGGTGCGAACTTTGACAACGCAAAACGCACCCTCGGCGAATGGAAAATTGTGGAAGGACGTTGAGTTTTTGTTATATTCCAATACATGATTTTGGGGAGTTGTTGCACTCCGTTTTTTAAAGATGAACCCTTCTTGCCAGGGCCGTTTCTTGCTTTTATAAAAAGAGGTGAAAAATGAAAAAATTTTTCCACGTATTCCACTTGTCATCCTGGAGTCGCTCTCTTCACCTGTCATCCTGGAGCCTGTCATCCTCGAAGCGAAGCGGAGGGGAACCATTATTTCTTGGTTTGCATTTGGCGATAGGATCCATAGCATTATTCCTCGCTGCTTGCGGCGACGAGGTGACTACCCAAGTGATTCAAGACAACGTGTCCATTGTATCTACGTCCAAAGAACTCCCCAAATGCACGGAGGACAACGAGGGCGAGCAAGCGTTTGTCAAGGGCGAAAAATCGGAACGCATTTGCGTCGATGGCAAATGGGTGTCCATGACTTCAAGCGGCAAGGATACGGTTGTTGTTAAAGACACTGTCGTTATTGATGAAAATTCAACTTGCACGACGAAGGAACTCAACGACAAGAGCGGCGTGAAAATCATTTGCGGCGGCGATTCCGTGGGCGTTATCCTCAATGGCAAGCAGGGTGAAAAAGGCGACAAAGGTGATGCCGGTGTGGCAGGGAAAGACGGTTCAAACGGCAAGGACGGAACGAATGGAAAAGATGGTTCTGATTGCTCTGTTGCGACGCTTGCCGATAAATCTGGCCTCAAGGTTATATGCGGTGGCGATTCCGTGGGTGTCATGCTGAACGGTGCTAAGGGCGAGGCCGGTGCTGCTGGCAAGGACGGCTCAAACGGCAAAGACGGAACGAATGGAAAAGACGGTGCTGATTGCTCTGTCACAAGTAAGACGGATTCGACGGTGACAATTGCTTGCGGTACGAACAAGTTTACAATGTCGCTTAACGGTGGCAGTACTGTCGTAAATCCCGATACCGGCAACGTTGTGTATAAAATTGAAAACGCCTCGATCAGCGGTGTGTCGCAGAAGGGGCCGTTCGTGAAAGGTGCGACGGTGACCGCATTCGAATTGGACGGCAGCAAGTCTCTTTTGCAGACGGGCCGCACGTTTGTAGGCCACATCACGCAAGACGACGGACGCTTCAATATGAGCAACGTAACGTTAAAGTCTAGCTATGTACGTTTGTCCGCAAATGGCTATTACCGCAACGAGGTTTCTGGCGAAAATTCTACTTCGCCGATTACGTTAAATGCAATTACGGACTTGGATTCCCGCAATACGGTAAACGTGAACTTGCTGACGCATTTGGAATATGGCCGCGTGGCTCATTTGATGGCACAAGGCGACGGAACGCTCAAGATTAAAAATCTCAAGAAACAGGCCGAGGGCGAAATTTTCAAGGCTTTCTATTTCGATGACTTGGCCGACTTCGGCTACTCCGAGGATTTGGATGTGTTCGGCAAGACCGACGCTGACGCGGCTTTGCTTGCGATATCCATCTTGTTGCAGGGCGACCGCAACGAGGCAGACTTGACGGTCCTGCTGTCTGATATTAGCAACGATTTTAAGGACGGAAAGTGGGATAGTGCCCAGGTTAAGGCGGAAATTGCGGACTGGGCGATGCTTGCGGATCTCAATGGCAGGCTCGCAACATTTGGCGACAATGTGAAAAAATGG
>JAEEGG010017074.1_pt1 | contig 14978 bp, 13 predicted proteins | sample 9134161 | NCBI WGS metagenome assembly JAEEGG01 (sample SAMN16246543, study PRJNA631951) | gut metagenome | biome: gut microbiome; feature: rumen; material: CR-attached | host: Bos | place: Iran: Karaj | collected 2018-10
ACGAAATGGTTCTTATAAGTGGTGAAGTTCAAACCATAGTTAAGCAAGCACGTACTTCACAGTATGTTGTTTTTAATTTAACTCCACCTGATGCTGTTGTAGAATTAGATGGTGAACTTCTTAAAACTGAAGGAGGTGTTGCATCTAAGATGATGAAATTTGGTACTTATAATTATCGTATAAAAGCACCAGATTATCTGTCTGAGGCAGGGTCTGTAACCATTGATGACCCAAATAACAAGAAATGTTTCAATGGGTTTCCTGAGAGAATAAGAACTATCGTCCTCGGCCTCAACAAATGGTATGTTTGCACGTTCAACTACCATTTTGTATTCAACACGTTTAGCTTTGCCCGTAATATACAAATAGATAATATCCCCTTCTTCAACTTTTTCTCTTTGAAGATATTCTACATATCCAACATCCCTAAGATAATCATGGATGCGGAAACGTCCAGGGTTTGCTCTAAATATCCAGCTACTCATTTTATTCAAACGTTAATAGTTTATTCCTGTAATAATCATATTGCTTTTCGCGCTGAGAGAGTTGTGCCTCCAAGTTCTGGATGCTCGCCTCGAATGTATCGAGAATAGAGACAATGCGTTGCTGCTCTTGGAGGGAAGGGACTGCTATCAAAGCGCGTCCTAATTCTTTTGCAGATATTGAGCAAATCTTGCCGTCAACGACACCCATTCTGATTTGTTGATGATAGTTCCTTGAACGCATAAAATGAGATAAATATTTGGGGTTCATTTTGTGCTCAAAAATAAAGCAAGCATCATGCACAACAACGGGCTCTTTACCTAACCATGCAACTCCTACGCCGATATCTAAATCATTTTCTCCTGCAGCTACAATTACTACATCACCATTATTTGCAAAGCGCAATTTAGAAGAAAGTTCTTTTGTCAGATGTGTCGGAGTCTCTTCTGCCGAAACTCCGTAATAAGTATACATATCACCATAATGAATGCATGGAACGCCTTCAGATACTATATCCGTTCTAACAAAACGACGTCCTCTTGTAAATGTTCCTAAATCATCTAAAGATTTAACTACTGTTTCACCTCTTTTTGCAGCCTTTAATAAATCTGATTTACTCGCATAAAACATTTGGTCACGATAATACTCATACTGCTTGCGGCGCTGGGCGATTTGCTCTTTTAGGTTTTCGATGGAAGCGGTGAACGTATCGAGTATACCCACTATTCGGGTCTGCTCTTCAATAGAAGGGATAGGTATCAGATAATTATCTGTATCAGCAACACACAGCTGTGGGAGTTTTACAGAATTAGCTTTTGCTTTTTTTCGAAAGAAATCTGTTTTTGTAGTCAAATAATAGTATATATACTTTCCTTCTTGTTTCTTTTCAAAAGAATATGACCACATTTCATTTTTATGAGTAAAGGGTTTCTCATAAAACTCAAAATCTATATATCCTCTTGATTTTACTATTATACTTGGTAGTTTATGAGCACAATTTTCAGGAAGTTTAGATTCATCAATATCAGCTATTGTTGAACCTGCTGCAAAAACTCTAACGTTACCATCAACGGATGCTAATTCGCTCATTTGCCCAGCTGTAATAGGAATACCCTTATTTCTTCCCGTTATTTCTCCTAATTTCTTCCACTCCACCATACTTTACTCTCCTAATTCCTTGATGATAGCATCAATCTTCTGATTCAGCGTTTCACCTTCAGCAACAAGATCACTGAGTTTGGCGTTGACCTCAACGATATTAATCACCTCGCGAGTGTCTTCCTGTTCTACATAAGCCGAAACACTGAGGTTGGCCTCATTTTCGAGAATATCATCATTCTTCACCAACTTTGCCAAATACTGCTCATCTTGGCGATTCTGGAATAGCTCCATAATCTTGTCCTGATGCTCAGGCAGAAGCACATTCTTGTTACCATCTTTCTGGAACAGCTTACTGGCATCAATGAAGAGCACTGAGGCATCGGTCTTCGCACTCTTCTTCAGCACGATGATACAGGTAGCGATTCCAACACCAAAGAAGAGGTTTGAGGGCAACTGAATCACAGTATCTACGAAGTTATTCTTCACAAGATACTGACGTATCTTCTTCTCATCGCCTCCTCGATAGAGCACACCCGGGAACTCTACGATAGCGGCTGTACCCTTCTCAGAAAGGTGCCAAAGCATGTGCATCGTAAATGCCAAGTCGGCAGCATTCTTTGGAGCCAAAACGCCTGCTGGCGCATATCGCTCGTCGTTAATCAGAATGGGATTATCTTTGCCCTCCCATTTCAGCGAATAAGGTGGATTCGAAACGATAGCATCAAAGGGTGCATCCTGCATGTGCTGAGGTTTCAGCAGCGTGTCCTCCAACTGAATATCGAAGTTATCATAGTTCACATTATGAAGGAACATATTGATGCGGCACAAGTTGTAAGTCGTTGGATTCACCTCCTGACCAAAATACTGCAAGTTGGGATTCTCACGGCCTACAGTCTTTGCGAACTTCAACAACAGTGAACCTGAGCCACAAGCAGGATCGTAGACCTTATTAATGTTGGGATTGTTCCAAGAGGCCAAGCGAGCTAACAGCTCTGACACTTGTTGTGGTGTAAAAAACTCACCGCCGCTTTTTCCTGCTTGTGAGGCATACATCTGCATCAGGAACTCGTATGTATCACCAAAGGTGTCGTTGCTGGTGTCATTATATCTTGATCCCAGCTCCATCTGAGAAACAGTATTAAGCACCTTCGCCAACAACTGATTGCGTTTGATGACGGTTGTTCCCAGTGCAGCACTATCTACAGAGAAGTCGCTGAACAGCCCTCGAAGGTCTTCTTCTGATGGAGTCCCCACCGCAGATGCCTCAATGCTTCGGAATATGTTGGTCAGCGTCTCATTCAGATTCTCGTCCTTTTCTGCCTTCTTGACTACATTCTGGAAAAGTTGTGAGGGGAGGATAAAATATCCCTTTTCCTCAACCATCTTCTGACGGATGTTCTCTGCCATATTATCATCAATCGTTGCATAGTCGAAATCAGGCTGCCCCGCTTCTTTCATTAACTGATGAATATAGTCACAGATATTCTCTGAGATAAAGCGATAGAATATCGAACCTAAGACATAAGCCTTAAACTCCCATCCGTCAACGCTTCCTCGCAGGTCGTTGGCTATCTTCCATATCGTCTTGTGCAGTTCTGCACGTTCCTGTTGGTTACCCATATCTTTTATAATGTTTTTAACTTATCTATGATGGCGGTGAATTCTTCATCGCTCATGTGCATCAAGTCCATCCCTAAGTGGAGGCCGAGAGGTTGGAGTTTGTCTTTAATCTTGACGGTGACTGTCGGACCCAGACGGCGGGTTTTCATGATGGTCAGTTCGTCGAGCTGAACCAGGTCGCCGAGCGTCTTGCAGCCGAGATCGGACAGCCCGATCTGAGTACCTGTCGAAAAACCGAGTTCCGAAAGGGGCGTGCTGAAGGGTGTGGGACTCAGGTCGCGAGTGCGCTCCAGCTCGATTATTTTTGTCCGTAACCGTTCTACTTCCTCTCGCAGTTTGGCGTTCTCATCTCGCAGTTTTGCATTCTCATCGCTCAGCGTCTTGTTCTCGTTTCGGTAAGCAGGGAAGTCGATTTGCTCCAGAAGAACTGGTTCTATCTTATGCCAGCATAGTCTGATGCTGTCGCCTGAACAGCCCATTTCTGCACCGATTTCTGGTAAAGGCTTCCCTTTCAGTATGCCAGAAGCTACTTTGAGCTCTTTTTCGGTCAGCTTTTCCTCAGCAAAAGCCAAGAATTTATCGGCAACATGTTCGAAAAACCGCTTCTGACATGTTGGTCTATTCTGCTCTATGACGAGTCTTTTAGCTTCTAAATATTGCTCTACGTAGTCTTTCATAGGGTCTGATTCGTTAAGGTTCGACACAAAAACAACGCCCTCCCACTAAAGGATGGAGCCAATAGCAGAAGTGGAATCTGGCGGTTTGACGAGCAAAATCGCCTAAACAACGATGTTAGCTTTTTATACCTATCACAAAATAGGTGTGGGCGTAACATATTGGTTATCAGTGTGTTACACATTGAGTCCACAATATTTATGTATAGGTTATTTGTCATCATGCTGCAAAGGTAATAGAAATAATCCATATCACCAAATGTTTATTCAAAATTTAATGTCTTGCGGTCATTAAGGTCATTTGGTCATTATGTCATTAAGGATTTCGGATGTGTCATTTTAATCACTATATAATAAAATATATTTTATTATATAGTGCGGTTTTGACCGTTTTCAAATTCCTTAATGACAAATGACCTTAATGACCTTAGTGACCACTTGTGATGATTTGCCTGTTTATACTGTTTTCAAAAAGTGCTTTTTTAGGTGTCATTTTTCGATTATTATTTGGAAGTTGCTTGAAATATTCGTACCTTTGCATTGTCAATGAAAAAAGATGAAATTTGCGGCCTAACTGGGCGACAAATAATGCCAAGCGCGCGGGCACGTGTTACCTAGTAAAATCGCAAAAAGGAGTCCAATCGGCGACAAGTAAAAATAATTAACAAACAATTTATTAACCATTAAAATTAGAATTGAATTATGGCATTAAAAGTAAAGGCAGTTGAAAGACTGGTAAAGTTTAACAAAGAAGACGCTGGTGTTTACCGCTACGTGATGAGTCCCGAGCTCTACATCGCGCTGAGTCAGGCAAAGGTGATCCGCGAGGCAGCTCTCCGCTCGGGTGTGAGTCAGGGTGTGATGAAGGCCTGCTGGGATGCAGCCGGTGAGGTGATCAAGGCGTGGGCAACCGAAGGTCACTCTGTGGCGCTGCCAGGTCTCGGCACCATGCGCTTCGGTCTGCGCGCCAAGTCAGTCGAGAAGGTGGAGGACGTGAAGGCTGGCCTCATCTCGAGCCGCCGCATCATCTTCACCCCGACGCAGGATCTGAAGGACGAGCTGGCCGACACCGCCATCCAGATTACCTGCTACGACCGCAACGGCGACATCGTGAAGCGTGTCACATCGGCAGATGCAGGTACGGTAGAGGATCCCGAGGGCGAAGGCACATCAACAGGTGACAACACCCAGGGCGGCAGCACTCAGGGCGGCAACGACTCCGGCGATGGTCCTATCAATGACGATGGCGACGGACCTGTCAATCCTTAACCTATCGGGGACTTGCTCACAAAAGAGTGAGTCCCCTACTCTAACCCAAAACATGTCGAACCATTAAAATCTTAACCGCGTATGACTAAGAAAGAAACTATCAAATGGGTTGTGCAGATCATCGCCTCAGTAGCGTCTGCCATCCTCACTGCACTCGGCGCAACGTCCTGCATGGGACTCAACTAGAAAAGAAATCTCGCTCAAAAAAATGGGCGAGATTTCTTATTTTATACTAATTCTACCTCTATTTTATGTGTTTTATCATTTTTTTATATTTATTTCTTTTGATTCTGAACTATTTATCGTATCTTTGCCGCATAATAGAAACAATCAAAACATATTATTACTATCATGAGAAAGATATTTTTAGTTTTTTTGACGATGGCTTTATTTAGCCAAATTCAATCATTTGCTCAAAATGATTTGTTGAACAAGGCTCTTCAGAAGGAATACAAAGCAAAAATGAAGGAATTCAAGAAAGGAGGATGGGAGATATTCGGCAGTTCCAGAAGTCTTGAAGTTGCCTTATTAAACCACTATGATAAGCTAAATAAAGGTGGAGATAATGTTTATGAGATAGTTGGAATAGCCAGTGCTTTCAAATCCAAAAATATTGGAAGACAAATGGCGATGAATAATGCATGCGTTATTTATTCATCTCAGGCTGGCTCTCAGGTTAAAGGTCGAGTCGTCAGTGACATGGGAGCCGATGCAGATAACCTGACTGTTGAATTTGACCATTTCTATGCTGCTTACGAAAGAGCTGTAGAAAAAGAAATCAGAGGAGAAATCAAAGAAAGTTTTAGCATCATCAGGCAAAATAAAGATGGCTCTTATGAAATGCAATCTTTCTTCCTATTCGACGAAGACTCTGCTCTGAATGCGAGGGTTAAAGCATTTGAGAATGCTGCAAAAGAATCAGTAGCAGCTCAAAAGTATGCTGATATTATATCCAAATATATCAATGAGAAGGTTAATCCTTCTGAGGCTCCACAAGAAACACCCCAACAAGCTAATGGAATAGATATCTAAAATGATGAGAGCAATTCTATCATTTATCCTATTGGTAACCAGCATATATGCTTTTCCACAAAGTGTATCGGAGATAAAGGCAGATAGTAATTACCTGTCAGGAGAAGGATGGGGCACTACATTAAAGCAAGCTGATGATGCTGCGTTGCAAGACCTCATCAGCAAAATTTCTGTGAATGTAAAGAGTTCATTTACCAGCGTTGAAGAGGAAATGAACAAAAACGGGAATCTTGATGCTTCTTCTGTATATACTTCTATAATCAAAACCTATTCTCAGGCAACTCTGACTAACACCCAGCGCATAGTGATTGAGAATGAGCCAGATGCTCATGTGCTTCGATATGTTAAGGTTGAAGAAATAGCCAGAATTTTCGAGGGACGCAAAGCGAAGGTCTTCGATATGGTGGATTGTGCAGAGCGAGCAGAGCAGAAAGGAAAGATTGATGATGCCCTTCGTTATTATTACTGGTCTTTATGCCTTTTAAAGAGCCTTCAATATTCTAATGAGGTCAAATATAAATGCCCTGATGGTAAAGAAAGGCTTCTTTCAACATGGATTCCAGAGAAGATGAATGATATTTTCTCTGAAATCAGAATAACTCCTGAAAATAGAATGGGAAATGAGATTGTCCTGTCTATCAGTTATAAAGGTAAGCCTATAAATAGCTTTGACTATACTTACTTTGACGGTATGGATTGGAGTAATATATATAGCGCAAAGGATGGGCAGGGAGTAATTGATTTACGCCCAGGTCAGATAGCAGATAATCTGAGAGTAAAATGTGAATATGAGTTTGCAGGTGAGAGTCATATTGATAGGGAGATGGAAAATGTAATGGCTCTTACTGGTGGTATTTCTTTCAGAAATTCATATATTAATGTCGGATCTGCTCCTCAGATAGTAAGTCAACCCAAAACGGAGATAAAGAACTATCAATCTGCAACTAATACAGAGACCAAACAGGGAGACTATAGTAAGCATCTTGGGATACTGAATGATATTTCTAAGGCAATATCTCAAAAAACATACGATACTCTACAGAAACACTTTACGACAAAGGGTTGGGGGCAATTCCAAAAATTGATTCATTACGGGCGAGCCACATTAATTGATAATGCAGATATACAATTTAACTCACTTGGTGACAAGGTTATCTGTCGTGGTCTGACTATGTCATTCGGCTTTAGGAATAATAATAGGAAGTTTGTTGAGAATGTGGTCTTCACATTTAATAACCAGCTAAAGATAGATGAAGTGTTGTTTGGTCTTGGAAAAGAGGCATACAATGATATCATGATGAAGGGTGTCTGGAATATGGATGCTCGCCTGATATTAGCAAACTTCTTGGAAGAATACAAGACTGCATATGCATTGAAGGATATAGATTTTGTTAGAAATGTATTTGATGATAATGCGGTTATCATTACAGGACGTGTCTCGAATCGACCTAAGAATGTTATCGAGAAATCACAATATTTGGATTCCAAGATTATAAAATATAACCGCCAAACAAAAAACGAATACTTACGAAATTTGGAGCATTGCTTTGCTGGAAATGAGTACATCAACATTCGCTTTGCAAATAATGATATTGTAAAAGCTGGTGTTGGCGGTGAGACCTATGGAATACAGATTAAACAGGACTATTATTCTAGCACATACGGAGATACTGGATATCTTTTCCTAATGGTTGACGTGAACAATCCCGACAGCCCGATTATTAAGGTAAGGACATGGCAGCCTGAAAAGGATCCAGACTTCGGTATTTACGGACTTTCAAACTTCTAATTATGAGAAAGGCGTTCTTTATTTCTATATTATTGTTTCTCCCTTTTTTATCAGCTGTAGCGCAAGACAAGAAGGATGATTTCCAATCATATCGCGAGAAGATGCTATCAGGTTTCCAAGGATTCAGGAAGTCCATCATGGACGATTACGCCAAGTTCTTGAATGGTGTATGGGACAGATACAAAGCCTTTAAGGGGGACAAAGCGTACCCTCTTCCCAAGCCTAAAGTTCAACCCGAGAAGAAAAAGGATGAGCCAACGCCCAAACCTAAAGAAGTTGTGCCAGAAGAGTTTAAGCCATCAGAACCAACAACAGGTGACAAACCGAATAAACCCAAGCCTGTTGCTCCAGATCCATCAAATATTGTAAACTTTGAATGGTGTGGGATGAATATGCAATTGCCTGACGCTAAGATTCAAGGAAATTTGAGAGGATTAGACAAAGAAAGTCTCCTCTCATATTTCGAAACACTCAATAATTCAAGTATTTACGATAAGGTACTGCCGCAAATTGCAAACATAGCTTCTGGTGCAAAGTTCAATGACTGGTGTTTATGCCTCTTGATACAAAGCTATGTCAAAAAAATAAAGCAAAATGCTAATGCCAACACTCGTAACTTTATATGTTGGTATATGATGGCACAATTCGGATTTGACGTAAGGTTATCGTTCATCGGTAATGGGCTTTTCTATCTGATCCCCTTTAAACAGCGTGTTTTTGCTCATAATTATATATTAATACATGACACCCCGTATTACGTTTGGGGAGAAGGGAATTTGGATGAAAACGCGGACATTTTCACACCATCCGTTCCTGATGATGCGGGCGATTACATTAATCTTGTTCTGACGAGACCTCTTGAAATTCCATATAAGGCAAAAAGATTTTCTCATAGTTTTTCTGGGCGGACACTTAATGGTGAAGTTAATGAGAATCTTATAAGAGTGATGTCTCAATTCCCACAAATGCCAATTCCTGCATATGCAATCTCTCAGGGAGACAATAAAGCGAGAAAACAGGTGCTTGATCAGATGCAGAAATTAATCTATGGTATGTCAGAACTTGAAGCAGCTAATTTTATTCTTCAGTTTATTCAGTCATTTGATTATGCCACCGATGATGAGCAATTCGGCTATGAGAAACCTTTCTTTGTTGAAGAAACGCTATATTATCCAAAATGTGATTGTGAAGATAGAGCCATTTTCTATTATTTTTTAGTCACCAACTTATTAGGGAATGATGTGCATTTAGTACATTATCCCATGCACGAATGCACTGCAGTAAACTTCTCTCAGAAGCTGAATGCAGATTATTATATGTATCAAGGCAAACAATACGTAATATGTGACCCAACATACGTCGGAGCCTCAATAGGTATGTGTATGCCTGATTTCAGAAATGTAAAACCAGAAATTGAATTATCAAGCAAATAATGAAACGAGCATTTTTTCTTATTCTATTTTTAATATTTGTAGGGAGTATTTATTCTCAAAATATATCTGTTAGCAGTTTTAAGTTGCTTGCCACAGATCTAACAGCTAACACTTCTGGAACAATGGAGCAGGATCAGAACGGTGAAACTGCTGCTCTCATCAAAGTAGTGACTACTCAGACTGGCTTCTCCTTTGATGGAGGGGCGATGGGTATTGTGAAAACTGTTCTGAAACCATCTGAAATATGGGTCTATGTTCCAAGGGGGCTGAAAAAAATAACGATCTCGCATCCACAGCTTGGTATTTTAAGGGACTACTATTTTAATATCCCTATTGATGCAGCAAGAACTTATGAGATGAAACTAGTTACAGGTGAAGTTAGGACTATTGTTCAAGAAGGAAATTACAGTCAATATTTAGTGATTCAGGTAACTCCTACAGACGCTATTGTAGAAGTAAATAACGAATTGATTCCTGTATCTGATGGTATTGCCCAAAAGTTCTTGAAATTTGGAACTTATGATTATCGCGTTCTTGCCAAGAACTATCATACTTCAGCAGGTAAGGTAACGATTGACAACCCCAATGAAAAGAAGGTCTTGTCTATAGACTTAACTCCTGCATTTGGATGGATTGAAACTGCTGATAATGAAGAATGGGACGGCGCTCTCGTTTATGTTGATAACTCATTTATTGGTAAAACACCTATAAAATCGACTGTTCTTTCAAGTGGTAAGCATATTATTAAAGTAGCTCATCCTCTTTATCATGCTTATGAAGAAGTTATCAATGTGCAGGATAATGAAACAACAATAATAAAACCCGCTATGGTTCCTGATTTTTCTAACGTAAATATAAAAACTGAAAATGATGTGGCCATATATGTAAATGACGAGTATAAAGGAAACGGATCTTGGACTGGGAAACTAGGTTCAGGTTCTTATCTTTTTGAAGCAAGAAAGGCAAATCACAGATCGACTAAGAAGAATCAAGATATTACTTCTTCGCAAAAAGAATATTATATCCAGTTAGAAAAGCCTAATCCTATAACAGGAAACATAAACATTACAAGTAATCCATTGTTGTCAGATGTGTATATTGATGGAAAGTCATATGGCCAAACTCCTTTATATCTTCCAGAATTCTTAGTTGGTAATCATAAGCTAGTTGTAAAACATCAAGGTTATGGCGACTATTCTTCTGTTATAAAGGTTGAAGAGAACAAATTGTTTGATATAGAAGCGATTTTGAAAAATACGGTAACCGTTTCTTTCGCCTGTAATCATCCAAATGCAAATCTTTATATTGATGGGAATTACGTGGGAGATGCAACTTGTACGAGAGAATTGGAGGTTGGTGAACACAGAATTGAAGTAAAATCGAATAGCAGTGATAATTATGCAGAATATGTAAAATATGTAACTGTCAGTGGGTCGAATAATCATATTGATATAAATTTGGAACCGAAGTATATTAATGTATATTTTACCAGTGACAAAGAAGATGCATATGTGATTATTGATGAAAAAGCTTCCCTTACAAATTTATCTATGAAACCTGTAAAGGCTCAATTCAAGACCGGAGTACATGAACTGAGATTTAGTTTGAATGGGAAGAAAAGTATAAGTAGGCGTGTTGAATTCAAGTCTTCGCAAAATTTCTTTCACGTTTCTTTTAAAGATCGTGAGATCTATGTTCGATAAAAACAAAATTGTATGAAAAGATTAATAATTATTGTTGGACTATTTTCTGTTCTTATAGGCTCTGCTCAGACAATTTCTGTTAGTAGTTTCAAATTACTCGAAACAGATTTAACAGCTAACACTGCAGGAACAATGGAGATGGATCAGAATGGTGAAACTGCTGCACTAATCAAAGTTGTGACAACGCAGACAGGTTTTACTTTTGATGGAGGATCTATGGGTATTGTGAAAACAAAGCAAACACCAGGAGAAATCTGGGTCTATATACCAAGAGGTTCCAAGAAAATCTCTATAAAACATGCTGAATTAGGAGTCCTCCGTGACTATTATTTCCCATGCTCTATAGAATCAGGTAGAACTTACGAAATGCTTCTTGTTAGTGGTGAAGTTCAAACCATCGTAAAGCAAGCACGCACTTCTCAATATATTGTTTTTAACTTAACTCCTCCTGATGCTGTTGTTGAGTTAGATGGTGAACTTCTCAAAACTGAAGGAGGTGTTGCCTCAAAGATGATGAAATTTGGTACTTATAATTATCGTATAAAAGCACCAGATTATCTGTCTGAGGCAGGGTCTGTGACCATAGATGACCCAAATAACAAGAAAGTGGTCAATATCTCTCTTAAGCCTAACTTTGCCCAAGTTACTATAAAGGTAGATAATAATGCAGAAATATGGGTAAATGGCGAGAAGAAGGGCGTTGGATCATGGTCTGGGAATCTTGGTGCTGGCACCTATGAATTAGAAGCTAAGAAAGCTGGTCATAGAAGCACTATGACAACTCGAGATATTGATGTAACTCCAGAACCTCAGATTGTAACGTTACAAGCACCAATTCCTGTTTATGGAGAAGCTGATATAAATAGTTCTCCAGGTATGGCTGATATCTATATCGACGGGGAGAAGGTTGGGCAAACTCCACAGTTAATATCTGATTTGTTAATAGGAAAACACGACTTATCAATAGTAAAAGATGGTTATGCTATAGAATATAAGACTATTGAAATAAAGGAAGGTGATGTACAAAGTATTTCAATTCAATTAAAAGAAAAGAAAAATGATGATTTGTCAACAGTTTCATCTAATTATTCAAATAAAGATAATCAACTAAATACAAATAATTACCCACAAAAAAGTGATCCTAATGCACTAAAGGCTATCCTTAATACTTCAAGTTATTCTCAGGCTGAATACATATTGAAAAATAATATCAATAACTTAACTATAAAAGATAGAGCTGTTGCATATAATAAACTCGTCGATCTTGCTTACAAAGCATTCAGTGCCCAGAGCACAATCCAGACTGAGAACCAGTTAGGAAAGAATTTAAAACATTTCGACGAGAAGCTCATGTCAGAGATGGCTTTCGCTGCTGTCTCAGCTGCGTTAGAGTGTGACAAGTACGACCAGATGCCCAACGAGAAGGGTAAGGTATCTCCCAAGTTCGCCAAGAAGAACGCTGAGCGCCTGTGGACAAGTCCACGATTACAACTGGTTAACGCAGGTCAGGAGGCTCTCACCGCTGGCGACAACGCTAAGGCACGCAAATACTGGGAAATATATGCACTTTCTGATTTATCTCCAATGTTTAAATACTGCGATCGTGAGGCTCAGAAGCCTTTCTTCGGCCAGGTAGCCCGCTTCGCCGCTGTCTTCGCATTCCAGGATAAGGATATGGCCAAGGCCCTCGAACTCGCCGACATCGCCATGAAGGATCCTGAGGAGAAGGAGAATGCCCTCTACCTCAAGCTCGAGATCCTCGGAGCAGAGCTGAAGACCAAGGACGACTCTGTGAAGTTCTGCAACCAGCTGAAGGACATCTACGCTAACGACAAGAACGACGGCGTGATGGAGAAGCTCTACAACGTACTGCTCGGACTGGGCGAAGAGGCTGCTGCTTACAAGATCCTCGACGATGCCCTCGCTGCTAACCCCAACAACTTCGTAGCCCTCGCCGACAAGGGGCTCGCTCTGCTCCAGGCCAATAAGGCTGCCGAGGCTGTGATCTACCTGAAGAAGGCATTCGAGCTAAAACCCGACAACGCCATTATAGCCACCTATGCAGGTACCGCATACAGCGTACAGGCACAGAATACAGATAATAAATCTATAATGAATGATCTATATTCTAAAGCTATTTATTATTTCGACAAGGCTAAGGAGCTCGACCCCAACCGTCTGCAGAGCAACTGGTGCTACAACCGCTATAATGCCTATTATCATATATACGGTCCTGATGACAATAAGACCAAACAAGCAGAAGCAGATTGTAAATAACACTAATAACATAATAATCCCCGCTTTTAGCGGGGATTAATATATTCAAATATCTATATAGACTTAACTGATTATTTGTAATCAGCTTCAGCCTGCTTTGTTTCAGGAGCATCCTCTCCATAATAGTTGTAGTAAGCACTCCAGCGGACATAACCCCAATTGCTTTGAATATGATCAGGATCAAGTTCCTTAGCTTTATCCAATATTGTTATTGCTGTTTTATATAATTCCTTCTGCTTAGCTTTGTCTTCTGTATTTTGAGCACAAATAGTATAAGCTGAGCCTGCATAACAAGCGACTATAGGATTGTCGGATTTGAGATCAAATGCCTTATGCAAATATTTAGCAGCTTCAGAAAAATCCTTTTTTACATTAAGATTATACAATCCCTTATCAGCAATAGCCACAAAATTATCTGGGTTCACAGCAAGTGCATCATCAAGCATCTTAATTGCCTCTTCATCCTGACCTAAGCCTAACAAAACATTATAGAGTTTCTCCATCACGCCGTCGTTCTTGTCGTTAGCGTAGATGTCCTTCAGTTGATTGCAATACTTCACTGAGTCATCCCTGGTCTTGAGCTCATTGCCGAGGACCTCAAGCTTGAGGTTAACAGCAAATTCCTTTTCTTCAGGGATCTTCATAGCAATATCTGCCAACTGGAGAGCTTTAGCCATATCTTTCTCTTGGAAAGCAATTTGAGCTGAATAATGGGCTACCTGACCGAAGAAATCTTTCTGCTGATCACGATTACACTCAGCGAACATGGGAAATTCATTAGACTCTACGAACATACTCCAATACTTAAGAGCTTTTGCATTATCTTTAGCAGTGAGAGCCTCCTGACCTGCGTTAACGAGGGTGTTACGCAAGCCTGTCCACAGGCGCTCAGCGTTCTTCTTGGCGAACTTAGGAGATACCTTTCCCTTCTCGTTGGGCTTCTGGTCGAACTCATCGCAGAGCTTGGCAGCTGTCAGGGCGTTGAAAGCCATCTCAGCCATCAGAGCCTGATCAACGGGCTTCTCTTCCCTACCCATCTGCTTGTTAACCTGGTTCTCGGTTACAATCGAATTCTGCTCGTTGAATACTTCGTAAGCGAGGTCTACGAGCTTGTTGTAAGCCTTAGCCTTCTCAGCATCGTTAGCGAGTGAAGAAAGACTGCTGTTGATCAGCGTCTCAGCGTCTGCATAGGTCTTTGCCTTGAGGATAGCCTTCAAAGCGTCACTGTCACCGGCAAATGCTGTAGCGCTTGCTACGAACATCACTGCCATCATCATTAATTTTTTCATAAGCCTTTTAAAAATTTGGTTTGAACTATTGTTTGTTTTTAATCGTTTGACGATATTATGTTACGATGGTTTAATCCTCGGGGGTCTCGATGGTCGGGGTATCGATAGCTTCGGTGAGCTCCTCATCGACAATCTGTGCCTCTTCTATGTCTTCCTCGGGATCTTCGGAGTGCTGCACCTTGCAGACGCTGGCGATGACATCGTTCTTCTTCGTGAGATTGATCAGACGCACGCCCTGGGTTGCACGACCCATGACTCGCACCTCGGCTACCTTCAGACGGATGAGTACGACCGACTTATTGATGATC
>JAEEGG010017089.1_pt1 | contig 14970 bp, 13 predicted proteins | sample 9134161 | NCBI WGS metagenome assembly JAEEGG01 (sample SAMN16246543, study PRJNA631951) | gut metagenome | biome: gut microbiome; feature: rumen; material: CR-attached | host: Bos | place: Iran: Karaj | collected 2018-10
CATGTGGCAAAACAATGCTCCTGGCCACTGTATGTGCCGCCAAAGATGCAGTTCCCGGAACTGATTTCATGCCGCTGCAGGTAGAGTACAGAGAAAAGTATGCGTCAATCGGACGTTATCCCGGCGGCTTTACCAAACGTGAGGGACGTCCCTCTGACTATGAGATTTTGACATGCCGTCTTGTGGACCGCGCACTGCGTCCTTTGTTTCCTGACAACTACCACGCTGAAGTTTTTGTAAACATCATACTGTTCTCCGCCGACGGAGAGCAGATGCCTGATGCTCTGGCCGGTCTGGCAGCATCAGCAGCATTGGCTGTATCGGACATACCTTTCCAGGGTCCGATTTCCGAGGTCCGCGTAGCCCGTATCAACGGAGAGTACGTTATCGACCCCACGTTCAAGCAGCTTGAGCAGGCCGATATGGATGTAATGGTTGCCGCAACCTATGACAACATCATGATGGTTGAGGGTGAGATGAAGGAGGTCAGCGAGGCTGATCTGCTTGGTGCCATGAAGGCCGCTCACGATGAGATTAAGAAGCACTGCAAGATCCAGATGGAACTGACCGAGGAGGTTGGCAAGACCGTTAAGCGCGAGTACTGCCACGAGGTCAACGATGAGGATCTGCGTCAGGCCGTAAAGGATGCCTGCTACCAGAAGTCATATGACCTGGCAGCTCAGGGCAATGCTGACAAACATTCACGCGAGGCCAACTTTGAGGCTGTACGCGATGAGTTCAAGGAGCAGTATCATGCAGCACATCCCGAGATGTCAGAGGATGAGCTGGCAGAAAAGGATGCTCTGATAGACCGCTACTATCACGATGTAGAGCGCGATGCAATGCGTCGCTGCGTTCTGGATGAGGGTAAGCGTCTGGATGGCCGTAAGACAACCGATATCCGTCCTATCTGGTGCGAGGTAGGTTACCTGCCCGGACCTCACGGATCATCAATATTCACCCGTGGTGAGACACAGGCTCTGTGCTCTGTAACACTGGGTACCAAGGACGATGAGAAGATGGTGGATGACGTGCTGGATCAGCACGACGAGCGTTTCCTGCTCCACTACAATTTCCCGCCCTTCTGCACAGGTGAGGCTAAGGCTCAGCGCAGCCTGGGACGTCGTGAGATTGGTCACGGCCACCTGGCATGGCGCGCTCTCAAGGGCCAGATTCCTGAGGATTATCCCTACTGCGTACGCGTAGTATCCGATATCCTTGAGTCCAACGGTTCTTCATCAATGGCTACCGTGTGCGCAGGTACACTGGCTCTGATGGATGCCGGCGTAAAGATCAAGAACCCCGTATCAGGTATTGCAATGGGTCTTATCAAGAACCCGGGCGAGGACAAGTACGCTGTTCTGTCAGATATCCTTGGTGATGAGGATCATCTGGGTGATATGGACTTCAAGACCACCGGTACCGTTAAGGGACTTACCGCCACACAGATGGATATCAAGTGCGACGGTCTGTCATATGAGATTCTTGAGAAGGCTCTGGCTCAGGCCAAGGCCGGACGTGAGTATATTCTGAGCAAGATCACCGAGACCATTGCAGAGCCTCGTGCCGATCTCAAGCCCCACGCACCCCGCATCGAGACCCTTACCATTCCCAAGGAGTTCATCGGCGCAGTCATTGGCCCGGGCGGAAAGATCATCCAGGGCATGCAGGAGGAGACCGGTGCCAGCATCAGCATTGATGAGGTTGACGGAGTAGGCAAGATTGAGGTTGCCGCTTCAAACCGCGACAGCATCGAGGCTGCTCTTGCCAAGATCCGCGCAATCGTAGCTATCCCCGAGGTTGGTGAGGTTTATGACGGTACCGTACGTTCAGTTATGCCTTACGGTCTGTTCGTAGAGTTCCTGCCCGGTAAGGACGGTCTGCTGCACATCAGCGAGATTGACTGGAAGCGTTACGAGACCATCGAGGAGACCGGTATCAAGGAGGGTGACAAGATCCAGGTTAAGCTGATTGACATCGATCCCAAGACCGGTAAGTTCAAACTGTCACGTCGTGCTCTCATTGAGAAGCCCGAGGGTTATGAGGAGCGTCCCGCCCGTCAGCCCCGTCAGGACCGCGGTGAGCGTCAGGACCGCGGTGAGCGTCAGGACAGAGGTCCCCGTCAGGACCGTGGCCCGCGTCACCACCACGACCGCAAGGATGACAACAATTCCGTAGATAATAATGAAGAGAAGTAATTCAGCATTACTTATCCTTACCCTTTTAACAGTAGCCTGTCAACCCCAAGTTGACAGGTTTACTTTAAATGGTCAGATAGTAGAGGCCGATGGCAAGATGCTTTATCTGGATCATATGGGTCTGGATAAGGTTGAGGTCATAGATTCAGTTAAACTGGATACTGAAGGAAAGTTCTGTTTCAATCCCGCAGCACCCGCTGACTGCTTTGATTTCTATCGTCTCCGGGTAGACGGCAAGGTGGTTAATGTCTCGGTTGATTCTACAGAGACTATTACCGTAACCGCCAGCCTGCCGGTGATGCAGGTGGCATATATGGTGGAAGGCTCTGAGAATACCGCAAGGCTCAAGGATCTGGTAATGACTCAGATAGGGCTTTTGCAGGAATTGCGCAGGTTAAGTTCACAATATCACGGACAGGACCTTGATTTGCTTGAACAGAAGATTAAAGAGACAGTCGATGTCTACAAGTCCGAGATAATGACCGAATTTATCCTGCCCACTCCGGGTTCTCCGTGTGCCTATTACGCTCTTTTCCTGAGCATAAACGGCCGGATGCTTTTCAATCCGCAGACAGACCGTCAGGACGCCAAATGCTTTGCTGCAGTTGCCACTCAGATGGATATTAATTATCCCGATGCCGTCCGTTCCGCCCATCTGCACAATGTCGCACTGAAGGGTATGGCCAAGACATCGCCCTCACGCAATAAAAGTGAGGCTAATGAAGAGGCAATCCGTCAGTTTGCCGAAATGGTGGTCGAGTCCGGTCTTATAGAGATTGAATTGCCTGACTGCCATAACAGGATGCAGAAACTCAGCGATCAGAAGGGAAAGGTTATCCTGCTGGACTTTACGGCATATAAGACAAACTATTCTCCTAACTACAACCTGAAACTCAGAGACCTTTATAATAAGTATGCCGATAAGGGTTTCGACATTTATCAGGTATCAGTCGACAACGATGAGAGTTTATGGCTGAATACTGCAATTAACCTTCCATGGATATGTGTCCGTGACGAGATGAGTGTCAACTCCACATATCTCAAATCATACAATATCCAGCAGTTGCCGGCAGTGTTCCTGATAGATCGTGAGGGTAATATCGTTGACCGTCCCGACAATACTGATGAACTGGACGGCAAGATTGCAAAGCTATTGGAGTAACAGTCAAAAAAAACGTCTTTTGTTGGGATAGTCTGAAATAAATGCTATCTTTGCCCTAACAACTTGAGACATAAAAAATGGGTTCCAACATCTGAACTGGATTGTTGGAATTCTTTTTTACTCATGTCAAGAACTGATTGTAGAACTGATAAAATATTGATATTATGGCATATATGTCAGAGGAAGGCTACAAAAAACTGGTAGCCGAACTACAGTATCTGGAAGGTGTACGCCGTCCTGAGATTATACAGCAGATTGCCGAGGCACGCGATAAGGGTGACCTTAGCGAGAATGCCGAATATGATGCAGCAAAAGAGGCTCAGGGTATGCTTGAGGCCAAGATAGCCCAACTCAAGGCACAGATTGCAGATGCTAAGATCATTGATGAGAAGAAGATAGATACATCTGCCGTTCAGATCCTCACAAAGGTTAAGTTGCGTAACACCAAGAACAACGCCACCATGGTCTATTCTATCGTTCCTGAGAGCGAGGCAGACCTCAAGGCCGGTAAGATTTCAAGCAGCACTCCCATTGCCAAGGGGCTGCTGGGCCACAAGGTAGGTGAGACCGTTGAGATTCAGATTCCCAGCGGCAAGATCGGTTTTGAGATACTCGAGATATCATTATGACAATCTTCAGCCGTATAATAGCAGGAGAGATTCCCTGCTACAAGATAGCCGAGACCGAGAACTGCTTTGCATTTCTGGACATCAATCCTTTAGTAAAAGGACATGTGCTGTGCATCCCCAAGCGTGAGGTTGACTATCTGTTTGACCTTACCGATCAGGAACTGTGTGACCTTCAGCTTTTTGCCAAGAAGATTGCCGTTGCCCAGAAGAAGGTGTTCAACTGCATAAAGGTAGGCCAAGCCGTTCTGGGTCTTGAGGTGCCCCACGCCCACATTCACCTTATCCCCATGCAGAGTGAGAAGGATATGCTGTTCAGCAATCCCAAACTCAAACTCACACCTGAGGAATTTGAGAAGATAGCCGCCGATATCCGCGCAGCCTTATCTTAATATCTTGCGGGTTGAGCCGTCGCTCAAACGCTCAATTATGATGACTCCAGTGGAAGGAGTTGCCTGGCGACCGTCCAGTGTATAACTCTCTACAATTCCGCTGGCGTCTTCTTTTATACCCGCAACTTTGGTGAAATCCATCTCTTCAATGTTCTGGAACAGTTTCCATCCGGCAGTTTTCTGATAGTTCTCTTTGGCGCCCGCAGGAACCATGAGTTTGGTGTTCCTGTAATTGTAATCCACTCCCAGAGTAACATTATTGCTGGGGTGATAGTAGTTGTAGAATGCGTTGGCGGGAATAGAGTCCGGATTGGCATCATTCACATAAATGGTGCCTATGTAAGGACAGTTGCCGAATGCATGCTCTCCCATATCGTCGATATGGCCGTCTATATAAACGGTGTACAGACTACGGACCGAAGTGTAGAACGCATACGCTCCTATCTTGTTTACAGATGCCGGGATGATTATAGAACCCGTGTTGTCAACCTTGGCAAAAGAGTTGGGCTTAACCTCAGTTGTGCCGTTGGGGATGTGCAGAACCTCCATATCACGAAGGTACTGACCATTTATTAACATCCAGGTAAATGCACGGTTCATCATATAATCCTGGAACGGATTGGCACCGGGATTGCCGAAATAAATGCTGCAGTAATCCTGCAATGAGGTTATGTCAACCATCATTATATCGGTGCAGTCAAAAAAGGCATCGGCCCCTACTTTCCGGAGTGTTGAGGGAAAACTTACCTTGGTGATGCCAAGACAGCGCTCAAACGCGGTTTGACCTATCTCCTCAACTCCCTCCGGAATATTCAGTTCTGTCAATTGTTCATTGCCTATGAAGAGGTTTTTTGAGACGCACACCGGATTGGAAAGAGATATTACGCTGCCGTTTTGAAGTATCTGTGTATTGCCAAAATTGATTCCGCACCAGGAAACGATATCATGGGCTGCAACCTTGGTGATGTTGGTGCATCCCAGAAAAGCGTTGTCGCCGATTGAGTCCACACTTTCCGGGATATAGACGGTCTCAATGCTCTTGAATCCGTTGAATGTATTGGGCTCTATGATTGTGACGCCGTCCGGAACAACCAGATCCTTTATCTCCTCTTCATTCAGAAAGACCTTGGTATTGCTATTGATAAAACCTCCTGTTTTTTTGACACCGCACCATGCAGCCATGTCCTTGATAACCAACTTTTCTATTCCCGATAATCTGAAAGCGTCCTGACCTATCTCGCGGACAGATGTTGGGATGGTTATCTCTTTGATGTTATCACAACCTTGGAATGCAAAGCGTCCTATCTTTTTTAGTGAATCGGGCAGTGTAATCTGTGTAAGTTGGGAACAGTCTGCAAAACCGCCCTCTGCAATCTCCTCAAGTGTGGAGGGAAGGCTTATGCTTGTCAGTTCCGAGCACCCCCAAAGATATACCCTTGACACCTTATAGGTCTTTTCATCGTAGGTTACTGACGATGGGATTGTCAGGCTTCCGGTATAGTAGTGATATGTTATCTCATAGGTTGTCGGGTCCATATCGTAATCAACACTGACGCCAACCCGTTCTTTATCGATAGTGTAATAATAGATACCGTTAACTGTAAAGTTGGCAGCTTCAGATGCCAAAGCAACGAAGCAAAACACTAATGAAACAAGAATCTTTTTCATAATCCTTATCGTTTGAGGGTTATTATTTGCGGAAGTACTTGCCTATAACGGGCAGAGATCCCAACGGAAGGTCTTTCTTAAAGAGATATGCCATATAAATGCATATCAGGACGGTGTTGATTGTAAGGCTCAACCATACCGGCAGGTCCTTGCAGAACCAGTACACCACATAAAGCACTGCAGCCAGGAGCACATATATGGATATCTCCCCAAGCGGATAGTTTATGGGACTCTTCTTCTGGCCGATAAAGTAGGACAGCAACATGCAGGTTCCGTAGCCGGCAAATCCGCCCCAGGCGCAGGCCATATAGCCGTACTTGGGCACAAACAGGATGTTGATGGCAATCATCACCGCAGCGCCTATGCCGCTCATCACGGCACCCCACCAGGTCTGGTCAGACAGTTTGTACCAGAATGACAGATTGAAGTAGATGCCCATAAAGAGTTCAGCAAGCATCACTATCGGTACTACACCCAAGCCAACCCAGTAGTCATGGTCTGTTACCAGATATCGGAATATAGGCATATAGAATACTACACCCAGGAATGCCAGTATACCAAAGATAACAAAGTATTTCATGCCCTGGGCAAGCGTATCGGCCGAGTTCTTGTCCTTGCTGCCTCCAAACACGAACGGCTCATACGCATATCGGAACGCCTGGGTAAGCAGAGCCAGCAGCATGGCAATCTTGCAGCAGGCGCCGTATATGCCAAGTTGCTGCTCGCCGAATGCGGTATCGGTCACAATGTGCTTGAATGCAATCTTATCAAATACCTGGTTGAGGATACCCACCAGCCCAAGCAGCAATATGGGCCAAGCGTAAGCCAGCATACGGCGTGCCAGTTGTTTGTCAAATCCGTAGGTGATACCCTTAAGTTCCTTGATGAAACCGAACGTGACGCAGAACGTGCAGAGAAGGTTGACAAAGAATATCAGGCCTACGCCGTAATTGTACTTTATATACAGGCTCTCCAGTCCGGGCATGAATCCGAACATCTTGGGCATAAGCCAGAAGACGAATATGTTAAGCAGGACATTGGGGATGATGAACGCCATCTTGAGCGTCATGAATTTGACGGGCCTGTGCTGTTGGCGAAGTCTGCTGAACAGTATCGCCTGGAAGGCGTCGAGTCCGGCAATGAACGCAAAACATATCACATACTCAGGATGGTCATAATAACCCAGGAAACAGGAGATGGGGCAGACAAAACAGAGCACCAGAGCAATGAACACAACGGCAACGCCACCTACCAGACGCAGCGCAGTGCTGTATACCATCTGTTCGTTCTCACCTTCCTTGTTGGCAAACCTGAAGAAAGTGGTCTCCATTCCGAACGTGAGCAGTACAAACAGCAGTGCAGCCCAGGCATACATCTCGGTCACAATTCCGTAACCGCCGCTGGCAGGACTGATGAATTTGGTGTGAATGGGTACAAGCAGATAGTTCAGGAACCTGCCCACTATGCTGCTAATTCCGTAAATGGCCGTATCCTTGGCCAGTGACGCCATCTTGCTGCCTGCCATAGCTTATATCTTATTTAAGTAGTTCCGCAATTTTCTTTTCCAGATTCTGTCCCCTCAGGTTGGTGGCCACAATCTTGCCTGTGGCAGCCTCCACCAGGAAGTTGGCGGGTATGGAGTTGATTCCGTACTGCTTGGCAACCTCATTGTCCCAGTATTTGAGGTCACTTACATGGATCCAGTTCATCTGGTTCTCTACTATTGCCTTCTGCCATGGATCACGTGCGCGGTCCAGTGATACTCCCAGAATCTGGAAGCCCTTGTCAAAATACTTGCCGTAAGTCTCCTTAAGGAACGGAACCTCACGCATGCACGGTCCGCACCATGAAGCCCAGAAATCAATCAGCACATATTTTACGCCAGGTGTGGCCATGACATCCTTTGATGAAATCACGTTGCCGAACTGGTCGGTCTGGCTGAACTCCATGTACTGGTGTCCGGCCGATGTGGCCAGCATCTTCTGATTGCGCTCGTCAAGTTGTTTCCAGAGGTCTGTCTGATGTATCAGGGGTTTGAAATTATCGAGCATCTGGCGCGTAAGGGCAGGATCCTGCTCATATGCAAGTTCCTTAAGGCAAACCAGACCGAACAGGTTGTCCGGATTCTTGGTAACGCCGTCAGATAGTATTTTGTCGTATTTGGCTTCCACTTCTTCAAGTACGCCTTCCTCACCTTCGTGGCTCTCATAATAGTTGGTAAGTTCCTGCGCTTTCCTGGTGAATTCCGCATACAGATTGTTTGATTTGCTGCCGGTTACGTAATAATCGGCCGAATTCTCCAACGGGAAGACAGACAGCAGGCCAGGCTCAAGTATTATGGTACAACTGTTGATGGCGTTGCGGATATTGCGGGCATCGGCCACATATGCCAACTGGGGGATATCGGCGGTTCCGTTGAAAGTGAATTCTCCGTTCTCCTTTACGGTTGTGGAATCTATCACCTGATTTGAACAGATAAGATAAATAGTATGGCTGTCGGTGTCTTTAAAGTTTCCGTGTATGAAATAGGTATTGTCCTTGCCGGCGCAGGATGCGAGCAATGCTGACAGCAAAATGAATAGTGAAGTTTTTCTTATCATAGTAATTATAATATATTGATTTGTAAAGATAAGTACTTCCTTTTATAAAATGCCCTGCCAGCACATCCTTAATAGATTTTTTTTGAAAAAAACTTGTCAAAGAGTTGCATGGTAAAGAATCAAACCCTATATTTGCCGCAACAAAGAAATTGAAGTCGCATACTTGGATTGTATTTTCAATCCGTAGTAGCGGCTTTTTTTGTTTGTCTGATTTTAAATAACCAATAGTATGACAACCTTGTTTGCATCTAGTTCAGATATTCCCAAGCCGGCCAATGCAGAGTGGCCAGGCTTGGGTTTCCGTGTTCATGGCAAACAGTTACTTTCATCTGCATTTCTGATATTATTTGGAGAACACAACCGTAACACGTTGAAAGACACAATAGTCCCAGCTGTTCCGGCCATCCGTACCGGTCAGGGCCACCACCGAATCAGATCCGGCCCTGAACCGGACGGTTGGGAAATCCTGAAATCTTTAACCGGACCTGGCCCAAAAATGAGATAATATCCACGTTACTCTTGCAAAGTACCATGCAGACACCCATTAAGGTCCTTGTCCTATGTGTAATTAAAAATATTAGTACCGCAAAAACAGAAACAAAAACCGATTAATGCAAACAAATTTGATTATTAGTAAAAACATTAAAAAAACGAATTATGAAATTTAAAACTATTATGGCAATATCTGCCTCCGTTTTCCTTATTGGGGCGAATATGTTTGTAATCTCTGCAAAGCAGGGTAGTGAAAACTGTAAGAATCTCCTTTCCAAAACCTTTTCCTTTAACCATTTTGCTTATTCGAGTGACCCAGGCTCTTATAATGGATTATTTCCTACAGGGAATGCATATCCAAATGGAATTGCGGACTGCAAAACAATTGGAGTGGAGGAATATGGTATTGATGTAAAACTCAGTTCAACAGCAGGTCAAAACCTTAAAAAGTATGTAGACGCTGGTGGTAGTCTTAGCACAAGCGGCATTCCTTATGTAAACGGTACTGTTTCACTTAGTGGTGGCAATAACTCCAATAACTCATCTAACAACGATTTTAATGTCAAAATAGTGGGTACTTTGAAAGTTAATGTGACAACGGCCAGACCACAGTATATATATTGTGATTATAGAGATAGTGACATTTGCTATGAAAATACAGATCCATGCAGTAAACTAAAACTGGATTATCTGGAGAGGGCATTAACCATGTTTGGTCTTAATTGATTTATAGACAGTATGAAAAGAATACTTAACTATATGCTCTATGCGAGCCTGTCTTTAAGTATTTCGTGTAACCATTTGAGTAATTCTGCTGAGGCAGATTACTCAAATGTTACTCAAATACAGTATGATGAGAAGGCCGAGAATCTTATTTTGATTGATCAGATTGTAGACCATTGCAGTTTTGTCAGACTGACATCCGAACAGTCCAGTTTGATAGGTAAAATAGATCAACTAATATTATGTGATTCATTTATTGTCGTCGTTGATAAACGTATTGCAAAATCAATATTTGTTTTCAATCATGAGGGTAAATTCTTAAACCGTATTTCCAGATTGGGGAATGGTCCTGGGGAGTATCTGCTGATAAATCATGTGGCTATTAATGACAATAATCAAGTCTGTATTCTGGACAATATAAAAGCTCGTGTTACTTTATTTGATATCTCAGGAAAATTCATCTCTTCTCAAGATCTTCCTTTTAAAAGTGTAAAAATGGAATTTTTGGGTAATGATAATATTCTGTTTGATGTTCAGGATTGCAGCCCAATTAGCGGTAATAAAAAAATAATAGAAAAGTCATGTTATGTGTTGACAGACTCTAACTTTAAGGTCAAATATACTTTTGGTGAAGACCATTCATACAACAATCCTTCTTTTCAGTTTTATATGGAGGATTTTTTAAAGTCAGACGGAAAGATATTTAGCCGGCTGGATCATGGTAATACTATTTTTGAGTTTAATAGGGATTCTGTCATTGCGAGGTATGAATTATCTCTGAAAGGTGAAAAACTATATGCTCCTACAATCGAAGATCTTTCAACTCCAGACTTATATACGGAGAACAGATTGAAAATGCCATCATTCTCCGGGTGCTTCTTCTTTTGTAAGGATTACTCATGCTTTAAGATGCTGTTCCCGGAAAGAGAGGATCTGTATACATGGTTCTTCAAGTCAAATAAGACAGGAAAGTTGCTGACATTGTCCACCGAATCTGACGACGCTGTTTTATCAAGGTTTTATGATCCTCTAGCAAAATGGAACGATAATACATTAGTTCAGGTTATTCCTCCTACAACTTTGTTATCCCATAAGGATGAGATTCTTTCAAAAAGCATGGTTGAAAATCCGGAAACCTTGTTTGATGGCTTATCCTTAGAGGATAATCCGGTGTTGTTCTTCTATACATTTAATCCTGATAAGGTTGACAAATGATATGAGAAGGCACAATAAAAATTGGATAATCAGTTGTGTTTTATTGCTGATGTTCAATGTGGTTCTTCTGGCAGAAAGGACAAATGAAGTCGTGTCTGAAAATGCTGGTAGTGTTATTGGTGAGAGTGTCATTGATTCATATCAGTCATCATTTATAGATTTGTTGGAAAATGACGGATTGCCTATTCAGGACATGGGGATTTTGGATATGGCAGACAACTCGGTAAAAGCATTGTCAGAACTCTTTGTAGATGATTCTGTACTGTTTGTATGCAGGGTGTCACAATTTCAATGTCAGGACTGTGCAAGTTACGCATTGGAGAAAGCGATAGAATTGGTTGAAAATGATTCAACCGGAATGAAGTTGTTGTTTTTCTGTGATTATGAATATCGGTCTCTGAAGATATTTGTTGATGAACATCCACGCACAAAAAGCTATGGCGTTTACCAAGCGTCCTTTATTGATTTGCCTATTGAATCGCGGACATATCCGTATTATTTCACTCTGTCAAAGGATATGGTGGTACATGATGTGTTTGCTCCTAATACCGTAAGCTCTGTGAAAACAGGAATCTATTGGAACTTTCTCTCTAAAAAATGGAGATAAGCCGTCAGGATATTGTTGTTGTGGCTCTGTTTGTGTATATGAGTTGCACAAACAAGAGCCATGGGGACGATGTGTCGGTCATGCTGTTTTCAGGGGTGAACCTGCTGTTTGCAGGTTATTTCCTGTTGAGACTGTTGTTTCAATGGGGAGGGGTGAAAGCACAAAACCTGGTGCTGATTTCTTTGGAGTCGGCAACCTGTTATGAGGCTGTTCTTGGGTTTTTGCAGATAGTTGGTGTGGCGGATTCAAACAATTATCTGTTTTCATGCACCGGCACATTCGATAATCCAGGCACGTTGGGAGGATTCCTGGCAATAGGTCTGTGTGTTTCATTGGCTGAAATCTTTTTGATAAAGCGTCAAGGCTGGATATCATACCTGACCGTTGTTCTATGTGTCATAATGATTCCTTCCACTCAAAGCCGTGCGGCTTGGATGTCAATAATGGTTTGCGTGCTTTTTTATTGTATTAAAAAGCCCAAGACTCTTGCTTGGATAAAGGCTCATTGGTTGGTTACCATTATTGCCATCACAGTTCTTCTGTCATCGGTATATATTTTCAAGCGTCCGTCGGCAAACGGAAGGCTGTTTACATATAAGATGGAGTTGCAGACTATTAAAAGGAACGGTTTAACAGGAGTGGGGATGGGTCATTTCTCAAACGCATACGGAATAACTCAAAGAGATTATTTTGCAAAGACCATAAGTATTGAGGAGGGCCAATTGAGATATGATGAGTCGGACAGAGAAAGAGTATGTGCCGATAATCCCAAAGTAGGTTTCAATGAATATCTGCAGTTTGGAATAGAGTTTGGCGTAGGTCCTTTGATTCTTTTTCTGTCATTGGTTTTGATGATACTCTACCGGTCATTCCGAATGAATTCCTCTTTCTTCTTTGGAATGGTAAGCATGTTGGTGTTTGCCTTCTTTTCTTATCCGTTCTCATTATGGGAATTTCTTGTTCTCTTTCTTTTGTTTGCAGCAAATGCCGGATGTAATTCCCATAAGTCCCATTCCTCCAAAGTTGGTAGTCTTTTGTTTGCTTTCGGCTGCCTTGTTCCGATTGCCATCTTTCATAAAAGTGCAGGTGTTGTAAGGACTCTGGTTGAAACTGAAAAACTATGGAAACGGCAGAGACCGATCTTTGATTCCGGAGATTACGGGTCATATGAGTATTGTTGTTCTCAATTGTATCCTGACCTGCAGTTTAACTGCGCATTCCTTTACGAGTATGCGTATTCCTTATTTGAAGATGGAAAGACAGAGAAGAGTGAGAAGGTTCTTGAACAATGCCTGTCATTGAGTGGGAATTCATTGTCATTCATTCTTCTGGGTGATATTCACAAGAAGCAGGGACTGATTGCTGAAGCGGAACAGGATTATTACAATTCTTTTCTGGCTTTGCCTGACAGACTGTATCCGTTGTATAAACTGGCGGTTTTATACTATGACAGCAATCAGGAGGAGAAGTATCAGAATATGGTCCGCAGCATAGAAGTATTCCATCCAAGAATAGAATCCGAATCAACAAATCAAATTCGTGAAATGTTGAAACGTCATAGTTGGGGATATGAAAAAACGATGTAAGGTTATAGGGCTTGCTGCTTTTGCTGCGTATGTTGTGTTCCGTTTGCTGGTGTGCGTAAAGTATACCATCCTTACAGGATCAATGATGCCCACTATCCAGATTGAAGAATCTGTTTATGTCTTAAAACCTTTGTACGGATGGAGACTGTACTGTTTCTGGTCAAAAAGCCCGGATAGTTTCCATAGGATTCATGGAATAAGAGACATTGTACCAGGGGATATAATTGTGTTCAACTTGCCTTACATTGGCTACAACATTGAAACGATTGCGTTTAATCCGGAACTTGAGTACTGCAAGAGGGTGCTCGGAACGCCCGGTGACAGAATCGGTGCAGTTGACGGTCACTGCTGGAATGACCGGTTCCTGAAACCTGTAGGAGTGGTTGAGGAACAGGAAAAACTGCGTTGGATGTTTGATTACTTTTTCAGGATGACAGACAGCTATGAGGTCATTCCATACACGGATTCCGGTTGGAATATAAAAAACTGGGGGCCACTAATAGTGCCGGCAAAAGGGTTGACAATGGCTCTTGACGGGTTTACTCGTGAACTTTACCGTAAGGTGATTGAATATGAGACCGGAACGCCCCTTGATGAATCGTTGACGGAGTATACCTTCCAGGGTAATTACTACTTCGCGGTAGGAGATAACGCAATGTCGTCATTTGACTCCCGTTATTGGGGATTCATTCCCGAGGATTTCATCATCGGCATTGTGGGCGGAAAGAGATTCCGATAGTTTATTTGCGGTAGTCGGTCAGGATATCACTTATAACTTGGCAGACGTGGTCGTAGTTCTGGTAGTTCCAGGGATCAAGAGACTGTTGCAATGAAAGGTCTTTGCCGTTGGAGCTTACTATAAATCTTTCGGTTATTGTCTGTTGGTTGCCGTCTTCCAAAGTGATGGTGTAGGTGTGTGTAACGTTCCAACCCAGGAATCGGCCGTCTTGGCGGTTGCTACGCCTAATGATGGTACGTTCATTGGTGATAATGGCTTCTTTGTATTCTTTTATCCTGTTTTCAGAGTTGTCCATCATCATTTGAATTGATTTATTGTCGGGGCTCGTAATAAGCATTCTCTTGCAATTCTGAATGGTGGCTTCCTCATCTTTGATGTGTTGCTTAAGGTCTATGATCATTGATGCGGCACGGGCACAAGAAAGTTCGTTATAGGGGCTTACGTAGGCTTTCTCAAATTTCCATGATACAGGTGTGTACACGCTTTTATCGGCAATGTAATCTTCAATATAGCTTTTTATAGCTTGCTTGGCCCGGTTCTTGATGCGTTGGCTTGTGTGTCCGGGACGTATAGCTTGTGCTATCTGTCCGGATTGATATTTTCCCGGTATATGGTTTGTTGCGATATCGAATGTAAACCAGGATGCAAACACGGCATTCAATGCCAGTGATACTACAAGTATCACCCAAAGGACTCTTTTTTTCATAAGGACTATAATAGTTGTGAAGTACAAATATACGAAAAAATGTATAATTGATTATTTTTGTGGTGACTAATAAAGAGGTTATGAATATAAAACGCCTTTTATTGATGGTTTTGTACCTGTTCGGCCTTACTACCATGGCTTTGTCCCAGTCAGCCAATGCGGTGTATCTTAAGGACGGAAGCAGGGTGATAGGACATATCCTGGAACTGGATTCTTTGGGAGGCGTCCGTATTATGACACAGGACGGAAAGTTTTA